>Ga0209292_1007729_pt1 | contig 10136 bp, 9 predicted proteins | sample GOMGulsemesocosm_2_FD_184634 | JGI IMG/M metagenome (GOLD analysis project Ga0209292, IMG submission 184634) | Methane-oxidizing microbial communities from mesocosms in the Gulf of Mexico - GOM9C Gulf of Mexico (SPAdes) (version 2) | ecosystem: Environmental > Aquatic > Marine > Cold seeps...
AGGTCAAGATCCTGCACTAACAGCAATCTATAAAATCATTGGTCACTGATTTTTAGTCAAATAAGGTTGCAATGTTATCGGCCCATTAATACTTATTGAATGTCTGTCATCAATAAGTATTAATGATCAGCTATCTGCCTGCTAATCAAAAGCTAACTCAATCCATTGATTTAACTACAATAGATAGTGACTTGCTTAAGCGCTCATCAAATGAGATAGTGCGCGATGTCTTCATCGCTACTAAGGATCATTAAGCCTTGCATCCAGAAATCACCCAAACAGAAACAAATACTTCCAAAAAACAATTAGGACGTGAATTTTGGCGTTTCCATCTGGTTTTTTGGGGGATCACAACTTTGGTAATGCTTTTTGCTGGTTTAACCCAGTACAGCCAACCTGAAATTGCGTTAGTGAGAAATTTACTCTACGGCTGTTTAGGTTTCTTTGCGACATTATTGTTGATCCCATTATTTGATAAACTTCAGTTCCAAAGCACAATTAAAATGCTCACCTTGTGTGTGATTCTCTCGTATGTGATAGGTACAGGGATAACTTTGTTGATTAACCCAATCAGTGCAGCACAAAGTGGTTTTATCTTGTGGGATCGTTCATGGACAAGATGGTTTGCTGGCTCACTTAACTTTGCACTAGTCACTTTAGTGTGGTGTAGCTTTTATCTCGCTTTTAAACACGGCTTACGTTTTGTTGGTGGAGAAGATGCGCAAAAGGCTGCACAAGCGATTTCTTCAATCTCTTCATTATCAAGTTATCCAGAATTTATCGCTTTAGAACGGAATAAAAAGATATTTTTACTACCAGTCGATAATATCCTAATTGTGCAAGGAGCTGGAGATTACGTAGAGCTTAACACTGATGAAGGGTGTTTCTTAAAAAGAGAATCGTTAAGTAATATGGTTGAGTTGTTAGATCCCAAAATTTTTCAGCGGGTACATAGATCTACCATCATCAATTTACATGCGATTCAAGAATTGGAACCGAAAGGAAAAGGAGACTATACCTTATTGCTTAAATCAGGTTTAAAAATAGCCGCTAGTCGCAGTTATATGAAAGATTTTAAAGCACGTTTCTCCGGAGAAATCTAAAACCGTTTTCCTATGCCGCTTGAATTAGCGACACTTCACCGCTGCTATGTCCAACTAAGCAAATTACTCATCGATCTTACGGGCATTCTACCGCATCTATGTCCAACTAAACGATTCATACTTGTACAGCCCCCGTAAACACTAGATTGTTGCTACAACTTATTATCACGAAAAGTTGAGTAATATCGGTGGATTTATACAAGCTTCTGAAAAATAGCGCAGTTCCTACGGGGCGAACTAGAGCATTTATCGTTTTACTCTTTGTCTTATTAACACTGCCTTCATGTGTAAGCCACTTGATTGCTAATCAAATGATTGCCGCGCCAAATCAATCTTTAGTAGGTTACGAACTTAGCAATCAATTTAGAATTTTTGATGATGGCCATCAAGGCTTGCTCAACATTACGGGTGTCAGTCAAAACAGTTTTGATTTACCAACTCGACACATTTCACTCAGTTATATTGATATCGCTGCGGGCTATTATGGCTTTAGTTATCTTACCAAAGCGCTTCTTCATGACAGCGGTAAAGTCAGACGCATCACTACGCAGTGGCAATGGCTTGACCCAAGTTGTAATACCAGCAGCCTAAAAAATAATACTGCTGGTGTATTAGTCTTACTCCATGGCTGGGGCAGGAATAAAAATAGCTTGTTAAGTTATGGCCTTGCATTTGCGCAACAAGGCTACAGAGTTATTATTCCTGATCTACGTGGTCATGGTGACAGTACTGGCGACTGGGTGTCTTTTGGTGCAGTAGAAGGGCGCGACATAAGTGCTTTAATGGATCAACTTGCCATTGAAAAATACGATGTGGTCGGATTTTCTTTGGGGGCAAGTACTGGGCTTCATACCGCTTCTTTAGATAAAAGAGTCGATCAATTAGTGGTTGTTGCACCGATGCATTCACTCGCTCAAACCATTCCTAAATTCGCTAAGCAATCACCAGTGTGGTTGAGGAAAATCATCGCAAGCGAACAAAAAAGTGCTTTAGCGCTAGTAAACAATATGAGCGGATATGCTTATGCTCAAACTTCTAATTCGGTATCTCCTGCTCGGCTTATCACTAAACCAGTACTTTTTGTCTACGGGGATAACGACAAAATGAGTGACTATCCGCTCAACAAATTACTGTTCGATCAAGGTTCAAAAAACAATAAATTACACCGTCTTGAAGGGCTCCGTCACACTTATGTGTTATTGCACCAATCAGAATTAATGAAACCCATCAATCAGTGGCTCGGCCTCAACGAGTTACCCATTAATGATGAGGTTAGCTACAAATGTTCATTCAAACAATTTAGTACTAAACAAAATCCACTAAAATCTTAAAACTGAGAAGAATCTTATGAAAAAACTAACTTTATGCCTATTAAGCACCGCAATTTGTATTACCACAGCAACAGCTGGCCAGATCAAAAAACTTGATGTCGAATTTGCTGATGCTATTTGGAATGGTATTGCGGTACCTAAAGGACAACAATGTCTAAAATTTGATGGTGTTAATCCAGAAACCCCACGTTTAAAAATCAGTGATATTCCCGCCAACACCACAGCTGTTGTCATGGAATATAGTGATCGAGCATACAAGCCAATGGATAACGGTGGCCATGGAAAAATCGGTTATCAAGTAGGCCCTTACACGGCAAGTTTTATTGTACCTGCGGTTCAAGGGCATACCTTCGAATTGCCGCCAGCTTTCTTTAGTATAGCTGTGCATCGTGGACCCGATTGGGATAAAGCAGGAGCTTATATGCCGCCATGTTCAGGGGGAAATAACCATCCTTATCACGTTATGGTAAAAGCTGTTAAACAACAAGGACCAGAAATGATTATTTTAGCTCAACACTTGCTTGAGATGGGGCGTTATTAATAGACACGAGTTAAGCACTTTTCCTGAACAATAATGTCCATAAGAGAAAACGTAAAAGTATTATGAATATAAAAACGATCTTCAACCTGTTATTTGGTTGTTTAATCAGCTTTGCTGTTAGTGCCCAATCTATTGATTCATCCTCTGAAACTAGGATTATTCTTGATAATAGTGAAATTGAATTATCAATACCTAGCGTCAATCAAGTGGCAATAATCGATGGCAATCTTAACGATGACATTTGGCGTAATGCCCTTAAAGTTTCCCTCAATTATGAAACAGCACCGAGCGAAAATATTACTCCGGATGTCGAAACAATCGTTTATCTAGCGGAAGATGGTGAAAACTTGTATGTTGCCTTTTTGGCACAAGACCCATACCCAAGTAAAATACGCGCTTTCTATCGTGATCGCGATCAAGTTAGTGATGACGATTTTGTTGCCATTACTTTAGATACCTATAATGACAGTACCCGCGCTTATCAATTTTATGTTAACGCCCTTGGTGTGCAAAAAGATTCGGTTATTAATGACGAACGAGAGAATGACTCATGGGATGCTATTTGGGATTCGGCCAGTGAAATTACCCAGCAAGGCTATACCGTTGAAATGGCTATTCCGCTATCAGTATTGAGCTTCGCTGCAACCAGTGAGCAAACTTGGGGCATTAACTTATGGCGCGTTCGTCCACGGGATAAACGACAACAAATCCAACTAAATCCAGATGATCGAAGCAATGCTTGCTCTTTATGCCAACTGAAAAAGTTTAGTGGTTTTAAGCATGCTGAGCCAACCAATAAACTCCTTGTTATTCCTTCATTAACATCTAGTTACCGACAAGAGCGGATACAAGGGGCACAATCAGAAAACTTTGGTGATTGGCAAAAGGCTGAGTCGAATCAAGAGCTAGGCATCGATGTTGAGTGGGGAATTAATGTAAATTCAACACTAAACCTTACTTACAATCCTGACTTCTCGCAAATAGAAGCGGATAGTAGCCAACTGACGGTGAATAACCAATATGCGCTTTTTTATCGAGAGAAAAGAAACTTCTTTTTAGAGGGCGCCGATTATTTTGATTCGCCGATGAGTGCTATTTATACTCGAAGCATCGCCGACCCTGACTATGGTATAAAATATACGACAAAAACTGACGGTCATACTATCGGTCTGATTGCTGGTCGTGATGCAGTAACTAACCTAGTTACCCCTAATCAATATCATACCGCCAGTGCTATAGAGCAATTAACTGAAACGAATTCAAACGGCGATGCTAGTGCACTGAAGAATGATTTTTTTGTTAGCCGTTATAGTTATGATTTAGGAGGTGCTTCTAATGTTGGTGCCATTGCCACATACCGATCTGCACCCGGTTATGACAACACTGTTGTTGGAGCTGATAGCAAATATCGTTTTAATGACCAAGATAGTATCACCATGCAAGTTTTGTCTTCAGAGACAAGATCAACCGCAGAACAAACCTCGTTGACCGATCAAGCTTATTATCTTAGTTTTATCCATGATGAAAGAGATTGGTATAGCTTTGCGAGATATATGTCGGTCGGCAAAGACTTTAGAGCAGACCTTGGCTTTTTCAATCGTTTTAGTCATGCCAAACTAGTTGTTGGTGGTGGTTATATTTGGTATGGCGAGACAACAGATCTCTTTAATCGCATGGTGCTTAGCGGTGATTGGGATATTTCCAAAGATGAAGAAGGTAGAACGTTAGAAGAAGAGTTTGAAATGTATTTAACCCTCGAAGGACCTATGCAATCTCGTTTAAGAGTTGGCGGTGGCCAACGAGATAATTTAAATTCAACTACCGCTATTAATGATGGTGGAGAAAGTTATCGTTTAGATACCAACTACGCAGAAAAATTCACTCGTTTAGATTTTCAGATAACACCAATCAGTGGTTTATTTGCCGAGCTTGGACTCACTATAGGTGATCAAATAGATCATGCTAATAATCAACTGGGTGATTCACAACGTTTGGATTTTTCAATGGCTTATAATATTAATCGTCACCTTGAACTCAGCCTTGATTATACTAACTCAACACTGGATGTTAATGATGGTGAATTATTTGATGCCCAGATATTAGACTTTAAAGTGAACTACCAGTTTGATGCCAAGACCGCCTTACGTTTAACCTTGCAACAATCACAAGTTGATAAAGCCCCTTCACTTTATAAATATAAAGACGTGCAGGCTAATGAAGATGCCCAAGCACTACAATTGCTATTTTCGTATAAATTCAACCCTAAAACGGTGGCTTTTGTTGGTTATGCCGATGCGGGTTTTACTGATGACAATACTACCGAGCTAACCAAATCTGAGCGTAATTTATTTATGAAGTTTAGCTATGCTTTTTAAAACAGCGATAGGCTAATCTATCTTTGAATGTATTGATCTTCTACTTTTATCTAAAAGTGGAAGATCAGTTACCGACATTTATTTAGGAATCTCCAAGAAGAAGATATATTGCAAATCATCGCTTCAAGCTAGAATAGTTCTATTTCATCTTCCTCTGAGTGACCATTTTCTTCCATATCTTTATTAAACTCCAATAAAGCCTCTTCAATAGGTACGCCTGAAATAACCCGATCAAACATTCGGCGTTCTTCTTCCATGGTATATTTACTGCGAATGGCCTTTTGCAGATCTTGCCATGCAATAGGTGAATATAATTCTGCTGGATTACCAATGAGTGCAGTTAAAGCGCTAAGGCTTCCACTTACATGATCTAATCTTTGGCTTAATTTATCGTAGAATTGAAAAGCAATAATTGCCGATTGTACTTTATCTAAGGCCGTGATCGCTGAACCTTCAATGATGACCTTCATCTTTTCAGTACTCTTATCTTCTTGATTTAACTGAGAAATTGAGCTTTGAATGTCACTTAGGTTGGTCGCAAGCCCTGTGAAAGATGATGATAAGGTGGAAACTGAGGAGTTCCCCTCATTCATAGACTGATCAATTTGAGTAACGGCCAAATTAAGCATGATGATTGTTTCTTTCAATTGGCTCCAGTCTAAGTCTGGACGTGCAGAGGTTGACCCTGAAGGTGAACTCATTTTGTAAATCCCTATGTTATTAAAATGCAAAAATAAAAGTGAAGAATGCTAAGTATAGAAGTAATTTAAAATTTTTCTGGTGAAGTGTGCAATTTCAAATGAAAGTGGATTTTTATTTCAACAATTCCCGACTTAATAATTTACCTATGAAAAACAAGTTTCACTACTGATATTTAGCCTGTCATAAAAATGCAACATTACTTATTTAAACTATAAAATATAAATAATTAAAAACAAAAAAATGTATAACTTAAGGATATTTATGAAAAAAGTTATTGTTTACTTAATCGTAGCACTTAGTTCTTTAGGTCTTATTTATCAAAACTATTCCAGTTATGTCGACAAACAAAATTTTAAGCCTGAAGGGAATTTGGTTGATATTGGTGGTTATAAATTGCATGCGCAACAATCGGGTGCAGGTAAAGTAACTGTGGTTTTTGATGCGGGTATGGGAGATAGCCTATTAGCTTGGAAGCACGTGGTTCCTGAAGTTAGTGAGGTTGCCGAGGTGTTTGTCTATGATCGTGCGGGTTTAGGATGGAGTGAAAAAAGCCCTTTGCCTCGTACCAATGTAAATATCGTGAAAGAGTTAAAAGTATTGCTTGAAAAATCAAAGGTCAAAGCACCGTTTATTCTTGTCGGGCATTCTTTTGGTGGCTTAAATATGCAACTTTTTGCAAAAAAATATCCCCAAGATGTTGCTGGCTTAGTATTAGTTGATTCCGCCCATGAAGATTCCGTTGATAAAATGCCTGAAACTAGTTTTATACGTAAAATACTGTTTAAAGCGGGCATGTGGGCAGCACCTTTTGGTGTGCCAAGGCTATATTTATCTTTAAGTGATCCCGCAGAACAAGCGGTAAAAAGTACGGTTAAACATCAATACACCAGCTTGGATGAGTCAGCGACATTTACGATGAGTATGGATATATTAAAAGAAACTAAACGAAATTTTGGTGGACTACCGTTAACGGTTATTGCTAGAAACTTCCCATCAGCGCTACTAGAGCAAAAGAAGAAAACATCATTACGCAATATTCAGTGGGCAAAATTACAAGAAGAATTAGCGCAACGTTCATTAAATAGCACGTTGATTTTTTCAGAAAATAAACAGCATGCCATTCATCGCAGTCAGCCTGATATTGTGATTGATGCGATTAAAAAGATGATAACGAAGCTTGATAATAAGGTATAAAAATAATTTGTTAACTTTATTTATCTACCACCCAAAGAAGCTGATAGAATCACCGCCCGATTGATAATCATTCTTGCTATCTTTACTTAGATTACAATAAAAAAACCACTTGGATACAAAGTGGTACATTTTGGTAACTATGGGTACGTCATTTATTTGAGAACTCATTAATATAGCGACCAACTTAAATAACAAAAGAACAACTCATGAAAATTTTATCTAAACAACTTATCTCGAGCCTCATCTTTGCTTTGCTGACGATTAGTTCGGCTGAATTACTGGCAGACGATGCTGTAACCACCTCACTGAGTGATAAAGAACGCAGTGGTGGTCACTTAAAAGTAGGTTTTGGCTACAAAGAAATACATAACCCATATGAAGATACCTATAAAGATAGTGGCAAGACGCTATTTTTAAACGCCCGTTATCAATGGGAGAACCGACTGTTTGTTGAAGCTTCATATTATCGAGTGCTTAACACCGGACTTAATCTTGGTTACAACGTTTATAATACCGAAAATTGGAACTTCGACGTGACCACTCTAATAGGTCATGGACCAAGTGAAGTAGGGCTTTATGATGAAGATGAAATATTCTACAAAAAAAGAAATATAACTCGCATGGTTGGCTTGCGAGCAACCGGCAGTTTTGAGCAAACGACCATGCAATTTGTGCTTGCGCCAGTTTCTTTGAATAGTGAGTATGACAATGCAATGTATGCCTCAGCTTGGTTAGATCACTCTATTCAATTTAAAAACTGGGAATTCTATGCAGCGGTGGGGTTAGAGTATCGTTCAGAAGACATGCTTGATTACCACTATGGCATACCAGAAGAAGTAGCAACCAAAAACTTCGCCGCTTATAATCCTGGTGCAGGCATTGATATTACAGCAGAAGTCGGGGTAAGTTATCCGATCAGTCAAAACTGGTTATTTGAAACATATTACCGACATACCGAACTGTCAGATAGTATAAATGATAGCCCTATTATCCAATTAGCCAGCTCGCTGAAAGATCGTTCTAAAAACATGTCTGAATTTGGCATCCTTGTCAGTTATGTGTATTAACGGTGACCCTAATGAAATATTTTATCAAGCAAATAAAAGTAAACAAAAATAGCATTAGCTGGTTAGCGCTGGTTATCTTTTTTTCAACCAAGCTTTATGCAAATACAGATATCGCGGTGCTAACCATTGAAGTTGACCCGCAGCAATGTGTCTCAATAGTGCAAGGAGATGATTGTTATGTTGATGTGACCATCAAATGGCATGCACAACCAGTTGCGGATTATTGTGTATATTCTTCACAACAAACAACAGCATTACAATGTTGGAAAAATGATAGACAGGGTCAGTTAAAAAAAGAGTTTGTCGCTAATGAAAACATTGTTTTTACCTTAAAACGCCCACCTAGTGAGGAGGCTCTCGCTGAAGAAGTATTGGAAATGGCTTGGGTTTATAAAAATAATGGCCGCGCACGTGCTTCATGGCGAATGTTTTAAATGCCAATGGATGAATCTATGAATGAGTCACTGAATGAGCCGGAAACGGCTCACATTTTAGTTGTCGAAGATGATGTAGATCTAGCGGATTGGGTATCTGAATACTTAGCCGCAAAAGGATACAAAGTAACGGTTACCGGTCGAGGTGATGATGCTGTGACTTTAATTCAACAACACAACCCTGATGTGGTTGTTCTCGATGGCATGTTACCTGGATTAGACGGTGTCGATGTATGTAAAACGGTGAGACCAGACTTTACGAACGCCATTATTATGGTTACTGCCAGAGATGAAGAAATCGACGAAGTATTAGGATTAGAAATGGGTGCTGACGAGTATTTAACCAAACCGGTTAGAGCCAGAGCCTTATTAACAAGGATCCGTAAACACCTTGATCGCCAGCAGCAACAGCAAAGTGTGCGGGTAGAAACGCCCTCTGAACCAGAAAACAGTGAAATTCTGCAATTTAACAACCTCATTATTGACCGGCAAGCAATGGTGGTTTCTCTCGATGGTAAACAGATAAAAATATCAACCAATGAGTTTGACGTTTTATGGCTGTTGGCAGCACAAGCCGGTAGTGTTATTTCAAGAAATGATTTGGTTAGTCAGCTAAGAGGTTTTGAATATGATGGATTTGATCGTTCTATCGATTTAAGAATATCACGATTGCGTAAAAAGCTTGGCGACGATCCTACCCAACCTTTTCGCATCAAAACAATATGGGGCAAAGGTTACCTTTTTGCCAAAGATGCTTGGTAATGTCGTATCTACGCAACCAATTATATAATATGGTCAAATAAATAATGCGTACATTAACCATTTCACTGCTCTTCGTCATATTAACCGCCACCGTTGGTTTAGGTTGGTTATTTGATCGTGTTTATGAGCAATATTCGACTACTGAACCAAACCCAAGTACTCAAGCGGTAGATGTCTTAGAAAAAATGGGTTTGGACCTTGCTACAACTTTAGAACAGCTCCCGGATAAGCAGCAATTCATAGAACTCTGGCCGACTAAAGGCCAATATAAGCTAATGCTTATATCTTTAGCTAAGTTTCCATTACCTAAACAATTAATCACTCAGCTAAAGCTAGGTAAACCTTTATTATTAACAACGGATACCAGTTTGGCTTTTCATTATTACTTGGCTTCCAGTGATGAATTGTTAATAGTTAAATCTCCGCTGCTTAATGTAGCGCAGGATGATCAGTCACAGAACTATATATTTACCAGTCTGTTTTATCTCGCCTTGTTAATATTATTTTTACTCTGGCTAGCCCCGCTTGTTAATCGATTGATAAAGCTAAGAAATACAGCAAAGTCTTTTGGCAAGGGTAAGTTCAGTCAAAGGCTAAAAGTAAGTTCACTTTCTTATATTCGAGATA
>Ga0209292_1007730_pt1 | contig 10135 bp, 9 predicted proteins | sample GOMGulsemesocosm_2_FD_184634 | JGI IMG/M metagenome (GOLD analysis project Ga0209292, IMG submission 184634) | Methane-oxidizing microbial communities from mesocosms in the Gulf of Mexico - GOM9C Gulf of Mexico (SPAdes) (version 2) | ecosystem: Environmental > Aquatic > Marine > Cold seeps...
TAAGCTTACTTACAAATGATTTAGTATTCATTGCCAATACCTTCAATAAGTTAATCTCACTATTGAGTATAGACAACAATTGGCTACAACAGCGCCAAAAATAAGCTGTTTACTTCTTCGTCAAGTCGCTATATAGTTGCGCTGTTAATTATTCTCCTCTCGTTTATTTAACCGATTATCCTTGGTGATAATCCTGTTATGCCTTTCCCTTTCACAGTCAGTCATCACTCAAATTATTAAGCTTACATTGTTGTCTGAGTTAACGAGCTATGTTCTCGTATTAAGTGGGTATCTATAAATATCTAAAATTTTCACACAATAATTTAGCTTTTCTACATTATGCGTAAAAACGCACATTAAAAGAGTTTTATTATGTCTTATACCTATAACGGTACGGTTTATTCGATTAAATCACCGGTCACATCCATCTCAGTTAACAAGCATAATGTTGCTGTTAAAGATCAGGATGGTACAAAGTTCATCGAATTTACTAACCGTAACGATTCCAAATGTTTTTTAGCCTGGATTTACCAAGCTTAATTAATGCCAAGTGGAATATGTGAAGCGGTGATTTATAGCAATCTAGCAAAGGGCCTTTTAAAGGCCTAAATAGGTGATAAAGCTACCGCGTCCTTCCCCATGTTTTGTAGACAAACGTTTATTTCTTTTCTATGGAGAATAGCTACATACGTAAAGAAATGCCTTGTCCTAATCAATTTATACTCATAAAAAGTAGACCACTAACTTACCTAAATTGGTGTCTTGTGTTTAACCGTCCAAAAGTTATGGATGTCTAATTTTGTTAATCATGAGCGTTGTTCATTGAATAATGAAATTAAATCACTTTAACCAAGCAAAGCAGTGAGGTTACAATCGCTTGGGATATTTATACCCATTCAATCTACGTATATTTTCACCAGAAAGTTCTGGCAAGTCCTTTGCCGCTAATTTAAATAGAAGTATTAATTTATGAGCATCATTGAATTTATAACAAGCAATCTCTCGACTCTGTTGGCCTTGGTTGCCACAGGCGTATTCGCCGGAATTTTAGCTGGTCTATTAGGCGTAGGCGGTGGCATTGTCATTGTGCCTGTGTTGTTTTTCTTATTCCAAAGTTTTGGCGTGTCACCAGAGTCTGCCATGTTGATTGCGACAGCAACATCGTTGGCTACCATTATACCCACATCGGTTAGTTCAATTCGTTCTCACCATAACAAGGGCAATGTCGATTTTGAGCTGCTAAAACGCTGGGCTGCTTTTATTCTTGTTGGCGTGGTGGCTGGTAGTTGGTTGGTCACACGTGTCGATGGCTCGTTGCTTACGATGATGTTTGGTTTGATTGCGACCTTGTCTGCACTTAATATGCTCTTTAGAACCGGAAAGTCGGCTGCGTTTAAGCAGCTACCTAATGCCACAGGACAAAAGGTTATGGGGACATCTATTGGCTTTTTCAGTTCGATGGTTGGTATTGGTGGCGGTACTATCTCAGTTCCGTTACTAACGTTATATAACTATCCGGCTCACAAGGCGGTTGGCACTGCAGCGGCGATAGGACTGATTATTTCATTGCCAAGCACGCTGACCATGTTGGCCGTGGGCAGCACACCGAGCGATGCGCCAACAGGGACATTTGGCTTGGTCAATGTCATTGGTTTTATTTGTATTGTGCCCTTAACCGTATTATTTGCACCTGTTGGCGCGGCATTGGCCGCTAAATTGGACGGTGCTAAGTTAAAGAAAGTCTTTGGCGTCGTGTTACTGGTGACTGGTGTTCGTATGTTACTACAGCTTTTTCTATAACCTATTTATTGCCAATAGATATCCCCAAGCGACTAACGTAATAAAAGTGGCTTGAGGATATTTTTCTATGGCTTGGGTTAGGCGGTGAGCTCTTTACGCACGATTGCCGCGCCAGCGCTTAAGGCATTTAGCTTCGCTGTGGCAACACTGCGAGGTAGGGGAGCCATACCGCAGTTGGTTGAAGGGTATAGTTTATCTGCATCGACATATTTGAGTGTTTTTCGCAGCGTATCGGCTACTTCTTCGGGTGTTTCAATGGTGTTGGTTGCAACATCAATTGCGCCCACCATCACTTTTTTACCACGAATGAGTTCTAATACCTCTAATGGCACGTTAGAGTTGTGACATTCTAGTGAGATGATATCGATAGTAGACTGTTGCAACTTTGGAAAAACAGCTTCGTATTGTCGCCACTCGGTGCCCAAAGTATTTTTCCAATCGGTATTGGCTTTGATGCCATAGCCGTAACAAATGTGCACGGCTGTTTCACATTTGAGGCCTTCAATTGCGCGTTCTAGGGTGGCAATGCCCCAGTCATTGACCTCATCGAAAAACACGTTAAATGCAGGCTCATCGAATTGGATGATATCGACACCAGCGGCCTCTAAGTCTTTGGCTTCTTGGTTGAGGATTTTGGCAAATTCCCACGCTAACTCTTTACGACTCTTGTAATGATCATCATAAAGCGTGTCTATCATCGTCATGGGACCTGGCAGCGCCCATTTGATAGGCTTTGTGGTTTGCTGACGTAAAAATTTGGCATCATCAACAAACACTGGTTTTGGCCGACTAACCGCGCCAACAACCGTTGGAACGCTTGCATCATAGCGATTGCGAATTCTAACCGTCTTGCGCTTTTCAAAATCAACACCGTCTAGATGTTCAATAAAGGTCGTCACAAAATGTTGGCGGGTTTGTTCGCCATCGCTGACGATATCAACACCAGCCAATTGTTGATCTTGCAGGGACACGCGCAGCGCATCTTGTTTGCCTTCAATGAGCTCTTCCCCTTGTAATTTCCAAGGTGACCAAAGGGTTTCAGGTTGTGCAAGCCATGCGGGTTTGGGCAAACTACCCGCCGTTGATGTCGGTAATAATATTTTCATAGTCACTTTGGTATACCTTTGGTTTTGTTAAAGCGCGTAATTGGCAGACCAATTATCAAGAATAGCTTGGTATGGTTTGATAAAGTTCTCTTGTGTAAATTTCCCTTGATCAATCGCTAGCTGACCGCGTTCTTCTCGATCGTAAACAATCTGAGTGAGTGAGTGATCTTGGTTTTTTAACTTAGGTTGATAACTATTTCCTGCGACGGAATTGGCATTATAAATTTCAGGTCGGTAAATTTTCTGAAAGGTTTCCATGGTGCTGATCGTGCTAATAAGCTCGAGGCTGGTGTAGTCGTTGAGTAAATCGCCGAAGAAGTAAAAAGCCAAGGGAGCAACGCTATTGGCAGGCATGAAATAGCGAACCTGCAATCCCATTTTTTTGAAATATTGCTCTGTTAACGAAGACTCATTAGGCTGGTATTCGACGCCCAGCACTGGGTGTTGATTGTCGGTTCGTTGATAAATTTTAGTGTCTGAAACACTGAGGCATATTACTGGTAGTTTAGCAAAGCTCTGTTGGTAAGTGAGTGAATTGACAAAACACTTAAATAGCTTGCCATGTAGGTCGCCAAAGTTTTCTGGAATGCTAAATTGCGCTTGATCTTTATTGTGATCGAGTAGCAACACGCTAAAATCATAATCTCGCACATACGAAGAAAAATTATTGCCGACAATGCCTTCAATGCGCTTGTTCGTTTGGCTGTCGATAATATTTGTTTTCAATATTTCAATCGATGGGAACGTATCGCCACTGCCTTTAATGTCGACATCAACTGAAACAATTTCAAGTTCGATCTTATAACGTTCACCTTTGGGGTTATCCCAATGGGCCAAGGTGTTGAAACGGTTATCTATCATTTTTAAGGCGTTGCGCAAGTTATTTTGGCGGCTTTCGCCTCGAGCCAAGTTAGCGAAGTTTGTCGTGATCCGCGTATTGTCTGAAGGGTGGTAATTTTCATCGAGACAAATGTTGTTAATAGTAAATGTAAAGTCGTTATTCATGGTGTCTGGTATCCATTGTCGTAGATAAAACCTAAATTTATTGTTTGCTCTGTTCAATGTCCGTTGTGGCACTTTCTCAAAACAGTAGTCAAATCAGTAGCTGTATTACTTAACGTGAAGAGCATGGTGTGATTTATACGTGGAACGACGCATGAATAAAAATGAAATGATTTAATGTACCTATGAATTTCACTCATGTTTTGTCGCTGCATGTATCAGAAGAGTTAAATCGGTCGTTGAGGGAGTATCCGTCCACAGAGAACGGTTTGAGTCATTCACCAATGGACATGGTAAAACAGTGATCGATTTTTGCTGAGTAATTTGGGAGGATTTGATTTTTCAGGTGTAATATAGCGGCAGAACTAGGGCTTTAGGGGCTGAGCCTAAAGCCGCGATTGCTTTAAGTCTATGTTCGGTAGAGGACTTTAATAACATGCCAGCCATGCTTGGTTTTGACCAACATGGGGGTTAAAATTTCCCCAGTGAAACAGGCCTTATCAAAAGCGGGTACCATGACGCCTTTTTTAAACTCCCCCAAACTCCCGCCTTTTTTAGCAGATGGACAGTTGGAGTGTTTTTTGGCTAGCGTTTGAAACTTAGCGCCCTTTTTTAGTTGGACTAATAAGTCTTCAGCTTGCTCTTTATGCTTGACCAAAATATGTAGCGCTGCAGCGGTGCTTGCCATAATAACCTTAAAATAATGTAATGATTGGATTATGCTTCAGTTAGCTTTTGTGATGCTAGCTGCCGACTGATAAAAAATTCTACCGCAATAAAAGCGAAAGGAACGACTGAGGCTATAAATAAAGCTAAATAAGTGACCATAGCCCATTGTTGCTTATTAGACGCCGCTAAAGATAGGAAGAGATAGAGCATGAACAATACCCCATGTGCCATACCCAATACCGAGACAAAGTCACGGCTAACAAAGCCAAGCGTAACACTTAAAATGGCTAAATAAGAGAAGCCTTCTAGCATACTCACCACACGAAAAGATTTAAGCATTGATATAACCTGTAGAATAAAAAACCGCATTATCCGGTGATGAAGCAACAGGGTCAAATTTATCATTGAAAATAACGGGAATGCTCTGGCAAGCTAGAGCCGAAGTAATCGATTAGGCGCTAGCGCGAACGCTGAGTTTTACATGCTGATAAAAAGTTTCATATAGTAACGATGCACTCCGCTGTTTAATTGTTGCTTTCGCTATTGCCTAAAGCGAACTAATTAGGCGAATCTGCCCTGACACAGGGTTTAAGGCTAGTCGACGACGTTGGTTATTTTGCTGGTGAAATTCTTATGACGATACCGTTGGCCACTTCAATTCCCTGCGACGTTAGGTAATCGGAGAGCTTAATGTGGTATTTAATCCCGTTAATTTTAAACAAGTGACCAATTTGAACTAAGGGCATATTCACTTTTATTAATGATCTCTCGTGATGAGATAGTATATGCAAGGCAGGCTTTGATAGAGCAACGGCATTTACATTTTTTATATTCAGCAATCTTTGCGTACTAGAAAGCAGTGTTATGTTGAATACTTTAGCCAAGTTCTCGATATCTTCATAAAAAGTAGTATCGTTTACCGCTAAATAAATATTTTTATGGTATCTATTACCGCTTAGGTACTGCTCAGTTAATAATCGAATAAACTTAGTTTTGATCTTTAAATCAGCTGACTGTGGCTCTACTGGTGACAGAATGTATTGCGCTTTGGTAAATTTTTTGCAGCCTACCCAGCTACGTGCGCTATCAGTGTTACAAAATATGCGAATCTGCATATCGCAACGATTTAGCCCTAAACCCTCAAGTAAAGAATGTAGGTATTTAGGGGATATGCCGTCGCCATCAATCAATAGCAGAGAATTATTATTTTTCTGAAAAAACAGCTTGAACAAGCGGCCAATATTACTCAATACATTATTCATTCGCTGTTTCCTTAGTCCTATACGATTTCCAATAATTAATTGACCACTGGTAATCGCTTACAAATTAATGATTACATCGTTGCTCTAGTTTATTTTAACCAGCACAAGTGGGCAGTTATTTACTGTAATTGGTATAGTGTCAGTAATCATGGTAAATGGCTTTTTGCCAGTATGCCCTTTTGTTTTAAAATAGGCAGTTAAGCCTAAGGTTGAAAAGCTAATAATATTAGATGATTACAGTCGCGTGAGTTCTGGCAGCGTAGTCGGGATTAAAGCAAGCCTTGATGCTAACGTTGGTTAGTCTTAGAATCGACACCTACTCTCACATAAAGAGCGTTAAGTAGCGGCTAACAAATCAGTAATAGGTGCGCTTTGAGCGCAAACTAGTCAGTGCTTTTTTATATATAAGATAATGAGTTATCAGGCACTAAAACGGCTTAAGCCCCCCAGTCTTTTACAAATTCGCCATTTTTATAACGATACATCGACAAGCCATATTTTAAATCATTGCCCGCACCATCTTTTATAAAGCCTGAGTCTTTGCCCAATGAATAACAGAACGCATCGAAAAGTAGGGCCGCGTTATCGAAGAACCACCATAGGCCCAACCCGCCAAACGTTATAGCCTTCAATACTCCCGTTTTATATTTTCCCAGATAAAACCTATCTACGCCCAAAAAACCTAAGAACATGCCAAAGAGCAGTGCCAATATTCGATTCTTGTACTCGACTTTATCTTCCATGATTATTTCCTAAATGAAGCTTTTACCGTTGCCAACTAGCCTATAAAACATAGTTGAGATTGTTATGCTTTTCAATGTATGAGGCGTTAAAATGGACAGATAAGTAACGTATTAAAATTAGTGACGGGCTTATTTATTGGAGGGCAGCGCCAGTGTTGTACTTTAGCTATGCCTAATACAGAAACGTAATCGCGACTAACAAAGCCAAGCAAGTCTTCAAGCATACTGACCACAAGAACAATTTAAGGGTCGATGTAGTCAATAGAATAAAAGCTATTATCGAGTGCTCTAGCAGCGTCAAACTTATCATCTTAATTAGTGGGAAGGGGTAGGGGCTGTATCACGCTAAGGATTTTATCAGTAAGTTTGATGGCATACCGCCTTGTTGGGGTGATGGGTGGATCTAGTGACAAACGTAGATTGGTTGTGTGTCAATCTCCCTACATTTGTCGCTACTAATTATTTTGTGTTCTTTGTAATTAGCTGTTTTTGTTTATATTTATATGTTTTTTATGCGTTGGCGTAAAGCTTGCCTTAGGTAGTGAACAAATGACTAGTTCAATAACACCTAAGTTAAACAGGTAGATAAATAATGAAACAACATGCACTCAATAATAAATCTTTATTAGCTACATCTATTTTCCTAGCGGCTTGCTCCACAGCAAATGCAACCACGACTAACACTAATGTCGACCTTTATGGTTCATTGCGTTTGGGCGCAGATTTTGTCGATGCCGGCACCACTGACGATGCTGCCAACGGTAGGGACTTTCTAAGTCGCGTGGGGGTAAAGGCGTCAATGAATTTAGGCAATGGACTCATCGGTATTGCTCAACTTGAATATGGTATGCGAGGCGATGACGGGGTTAATTTTGTACAAAATCAAAAAGCTGGGTTGCGTCAAATACTGGTTGGAGTAACAGGTGACTTTGGTCGAGTGACCTATGGCTCTCAAACACTCATTTGGCATAAGTTTGTACGTGGTGCCTACTTTGCCGACGCGCTTGATTCACTGCGCCAAGGGGCGATACGTGACGATGATTTGTTGCAGTGGGAAAAGACCAGCGGCAACTGGAAATTCGGCGCCGGTTTGCAAATGGAAAAACAAGATGGCGATTCATTTGACCAATATCAGTTTGCCGCTCAATACACCTTAGGTGATCTTAAGCTACAGGGTGCCGTATCTAGCGACCAGCGCGGTCAACAGACTGGCAATCTCTACGGCGTTAGAGCCTGGTACAAGATTAATGACCAAGTTACTGTCTCGGGCTTTCATCATTTGGCCGAGCAAGACTATGATTTATACGGCGGTAATTCCTCTGGTAACGTGCGCCTTGTGAGCGCTAGCGATCATGGCAAAGTTGGCGGTGCCACCAGTTGTGCAGGCGAGGAGCGTTCCACTACGGGGATTTATGCCAAATGGCACGCTGGAGCCAATCAGATCCACGGTCGTTACGCTGTAAATGCTTGCGACATAAAAGGCGACATTAACTCTATCAAAGTGGAATATGTGCGCAGCATGTCAAAATCATTTAAGCTGTGGGCCTCATTTGAGCAGCTTGATAATGATGTTTCACGACTACCTTCTACTGGAAAAAACATGTCAGAATTTCAGTTGGGCGCACGCGTGGATTTTTAGTTAATCGTCTCAATAATGGCAAAGATAGCGAGCATCACCAATGACCAACGGTTGATGGCTAAAAGTGGCTTGCTGACATGGATGTCGCAAGCGAATGTTTTTTAACCGTGAAAAAAGCGAAACGGGCATTACCAATACTGGTCAGTTAAGCGAATAATTATAGCTTCAGTGGATTTTTTGATGTGCTTCTTAACTTTATCTCATTAATTGAGCGTGGACACATGCACACCAGTTACTTTTCTTTATGAAATACATCCGTGTATTTCACCCTGCGGGCCAGCTTGCAGCTGTTCAAATTGGTTCCAGACCAATTTGTGCTTCTTAAAGAAAAGTAACCAAAAGATTTTAAGACAGCTTTAGCTGGTCCGCAGGACAAATAGCAAGGACGCTATTTGCAAAGGCGACCCGTAAATTTATCGCTGATCTTAAATGATAAATTGTCTATTCAATACCGTATTTGATCCGCATCCCTGCGGTAAATACTAAAAAATCGTCCCTGATTTTTTCATTGGCCAATTTATAATGTAAGGCGATAAAGGACGGGAGTAGCCACGCTTTATCGGTCGTAAATTCCTTAACTGACACGCATTACAACTGGTATTACCCGTGCATTATTTTTATTAGAGCTTAAATAGCAAGGTTGAGTAGCGTAGGCGTTTAAACCAGTGCAATGTTTTCAATTGAGCAGGCGCCTAGCTATAATTGGGATGAATATATCACAACGAGTAAAAGTGTAATGCTTGGCAAGAAGAAAACCTACGTTAGTGCACTCATTTTTTGCGCGCTGTTGATCACCGCATTGTTAGGCTATGTCAGCGGTAAATCAATCGCACTAAATAGTCTAAATGAACGGCTCACGGCAAATGGGTCTGATATAAAAAAGTTGTTAACGTTCGAACTAAACCGCTTTGCCAATGCCGCTATCATCTATAGCCAAAACCAACAAATTAAGCATTTTATGTCAACCGATAGTGTTGATGTCACCCAGGTTTCACAGTTTTTAATCGAGATTGCTAGCACCTCAAATGCGCTCGATGCTTACCTGTTGTCCCCTGATGGGATAGCGATAGCAGCGAGTAATTATAATCAAGAAGGTAGCTTTGTTGGCAGTGACTTTTCTTTTCGTGATTACTATAAGCAGGCGCTAGCCACTGGCAGCGGGTTTGAGTTGGCTGTTGGTAAGGTGAGTTACAAGCGAGGTATTTATTTTTCTCGATTGGTTAAATATCAAGATAAAACGCTAGGGGTTTTCGTTATCAAGGCCGATGTAGCCGCGATGGAGCAACGGGAAACATTGTTCCCCAATAGTAGCCTGAGTTTTATGCTGCAAAGCGCACAGCAGACTATTTTTTTAAGTGATCAAAAAAATTGGCGTTTACAGCAATTCTCTACCAGCCTCAATGCTGAGCAATCAAGTGAGCATCTACGCGTGCGAGCGGTCAAACGCTGGCAACAAGCCGGTTTTAATATTTGGACGATTAATTCACAGCAGTATTTGCTTCATCAAGATAGCTTTAGCCAATTTCCCTGGAAAATTACCGTATTGGGTAAAGATATTGCAGCAACACGCTTTGGTTTGCTAATCGCGTTAACCACGAGCGTTATTTTTCTCTCATTTATATTCTCCATCATGTGGTTTTATGAGCGGCGTAAAAATAACCTTCAGCTGCAACGGTCCCATCAACGATTGACTGAGCAAGTGGCCTTGCGTACCGCGGATTTAACCGCTAGTAATGAACTGCTTAAGCTTGAGGTTAAGCAGCGCACGCAGGCTGAAAGTGATTTAATTGCCACACAAGAACAACTCATCCAGGCGGCTAAGCTTGCCACTATTGGCGAATTAAGTTCTTCGATCAACCATGAAATAAATCAACCACTAGCGGCGCTATCGAGTTATTTGCAGCTCACTGAAAA
>Ga0209292_1007732_pt1 | contig 10134 bp, 9 predicted proteins | sample GOMGulsemesocosm_2_FD_184634 | JGI IMG/M metagenome (GOLD analysis project Ga0209292, IMG submission 184634) | Methane-oxidizing microbial communities from mesocosms in the Gulf of Mexico - GOM9C Gulf of Mexico (SPAdes) (version 2) | ecosystem: Environmental > Aquatic > Marine > Cold seeps...
TATATCTCGGCCAATAAACTCAACATAAATGTTGAGAATAGTTTGGGTTTATCTTGAATGTCTGTTAAACGTAAAATATTGATATACCCTTTTCCATTTTCGTCAATTCGTGTTAAATCATTTACATTGAATGATTTTTCTCCGAAGAACAAATCACCTCCTTGTTGTTCAATTTCAATTATTTTTCGAAGTATAGCACCAGTAGATGAAGTTGAAATTCTTCCGTATTCTTCTTGGAATTCTTCCTTTCCGGCTCCCGTTGCAAATTGCAATACTTTTTTAAAGTCTTTTAAATCTAATAAGCCTAATTGGTTGTCATCACAATATTTAAAAATCACAGAAATAATCCCAGCTTGCGTTTCGGTAACGTCTAATATTCTGGATAATAATACTGGTCCGAATTCAGAAACTGTAGCGCGCATTCGTACACCACTTTGTTCTGATAACGTTAAAATTTCTACAGGAAAATTGGAAGCATTAAATGGAATCCCAATTTTTTCATGTCGCTCGTCAATTTTAGGATGTCCTTCACTAGCTTTAGCAATACCACTCAAATCCCCTTTCATATCCATTAATAGTACAGGGATTCCTTTTTCGGATAAGTTTTCCGCCAGCACTTGTAATGATTTTGTTTTACCAGTACCAGTTGCTCCTGCTATTAATCCATGACGGTTTAATGTTTTTAGAGGAATTTTCACAAAAGCATTAGTCAGTGTTTCTTCTCCTAACATAGCTGCGCCAATTGTGATAAAGTCACCTTTGGTTGTATACCCTTCATTGATATGATTAAAAAACTTTTCCGAGTCAGTCATTTTAATAAAATTTTGATAAAAATAGTCAATATCAAATTAAAAATAAGGCTTAAATAAAATGATAATTTAAAAAGAAGCATGAAATTAAGTAGGAGATGATTATTTCTTGTTTATTCTATTTTAGATTACCTTTGCAAAATATATGCAGAAAGATATTAAAGAATTGGTTGGTAAAGGAGAAATGCTTCCGTTAATGGAGGAGTTTTACACTATACAAGGAGAAGGGTTTTACAAAGGAACAGCAGCTTATTTTATTAGAATAGGTGGTTGTGATGTTGGGTGCCATTGGTGTGATGTGAAAGAAAGCTGGGATGCGAATTTACACCCTCCAACTAATACGATTCAAATTGCAGAAAATGCTGCTAAGTATTCTGATACAATTGTGGTAACTGGAGGCGAACCGTTAATGTGGAATATGAAGCCTTTGACAGATGCTTTAAAAGCAAATGGATTAAAAACACATATTGAAACTTCTGGGGCTTATAAATTATCAGGAGAGTGGGATTGGATTTGTTTATCTCCTAAAAAAACAAAATTGCCTACTCAAGAAGTGCATGATGCTGCGCATGAATTAAAAGTAATTATCTATAATAAGAATGACTTTAAGTTTGCTGAAGAACAAGCAGCAAAAGTGAATGATGATTGTATGCTGTTTATGCAGCCAGAATGGAGTAAGAAAGATGAAATGATTCCACTAATGGTCGAGTATGTAATGAAAAACCCGAAATGGAAAATGTCATTACAAACACATAAATATATGAATATACCATAAGCTTGACTATTAGTTATTGGCTATAGTAAGTCTTGCTAAAAAATCATGATGTTCCCCTTCTGTAGTTAGTTCACAGTTCAACCCGTTAGCATGACAAGCGTTTTGTAAAGTATTAAAATCAAGGTATAACCAATCAAAAGTTGCCGATTTTTCTCCTTTATAGGACATAGTGAATTCAACTTCACCATAATATTCATCAGGGTTTACCCAAAAACCATCTTCTTCGTCTTGTTCGAACATATATGAAATGTCTGATGAATCTAGTAATATTTGACCATTTATATTTAAAAGGCTTTTTAGATGTTGTAAAAATAGATTGATTCGCTCTAGCTTCCCGCAAATACCGATGCCATTCATAAGTAGTAAAATAGTATCATAGGTTTCTTTTATTTCAAAGAGGTTTTTATGAAACACATTATGGACGCCTCTTAATGTAGTAACTTCAACAGCTCCTTTTGAAATATCAATAGCGTCAATGTTTAGTCTTTTTTCGTTTTGTAAATACAGGCTATGGCTACCGGCTCCGCAACCAACATCTAAGATTTTTCCTTTACTAAGAGCTAAGGCCTTTTGTTCTAGTTGAGGCATTTCCGTATAAGATCGAAACAAATATGCAGATGGCAATTCATCTTCTTCTGAAATAGTAGACTCTGTAATGATGTCTTCAGAATAATTTCCGTTGTAGTAATCTAGTAATGCATTACCTAAAATATCACTCATAGTATTATCTTTGTGTCCTTAATAGTATAATTTATCTGTGATGAAAGAATTTTTAGAAGAACTTCCAAAACTAGCCAAAGATACACATATCGCTAATAAAAAGTTTTTTACAAAGCTAAAAAAACATCCTCCTAAAAACTTAGATTATATTATGCAGGATTTGCATGATGAGGAATTTGAAAACACCGATTGCTTGACCTGTGGGAACTGTTGTAAAACTACAAGTCCTATTTTTACAGATAAGGATATTGAGCGAGTTGCAAAACATCTTAAAATGAAGCAACCTCAGTTCATTAAACAATACTTGAGAGTTGATGAAGATAATTTTCATGTGCTACAATCATCTCCCTGTACTTTTTTAGCAGATGATAATTATTGTATGATTTATGACGTGCGTCCAAAAGCATGTAAGGAGTACCCGCATACTAATAGAAGGAAGTTTCAAAATATATTAGACATCACATTGAATAATGTGGAGATTTGTCCAGCCGTTTATAAGATTGTTGAGCAAATGAAAAAGAATATAAAAGTAAGGTGATTTAAGTGAGCTCTAATTCTTGAATTTTGTCTAGTTATTATGATATAAATTCATTGATTTTTGCTAACTTAGTATGTCTAATTTTATTCCTTGTACTTGTGTTAGTTGTTGGTCATAGAGGTTGCAGAGGCTTAGAGCCAGAAAATACTTTGGTATCATTTAAGAAGGCAATTAAATTGGGGGTTCAAGCTATTGAACTTGATGTTGTAGTATCCGGAGATTATCAAATAGTTGTTTCGCATGAGCCATTTATGTCGCAAACATATTGTTTAAAGCCTGATGGAAATGAATTAACTAGTGACGAAGATCAAAAGTATAATCTTTATCAAATGTCTTATCAGGAAATTAAACAGTTTGATTGTGGCTTAAAAGTGCACCCTAGATTTGTAAACCAAAAAAAACAAACTGCCTATAAACCATTGTTGAGTGAAGTAATAGAGTCATGTGAGATTTTCACAAAAAACAATTCATTTTCATCAATTACATATATTATAGAAATTAAGAGTAATTCAGCATATTATGATGTGTTTTACCCAAAACCTAAAGAGTATGTAGCCTTGGTGTTAAGAACAATAGCCCAATACGATTTTAAAGATCGAATTGTATTAAAATCATTTGATGTTGCAATTTTAAATGAAATTAAAAAACAGCAGCCTGAAATAAAAGTGTCTTTATTGATAAATAGGCAAGAAGTTATTTCGGATAAATTAAAGCAACTAAATTTTACGCCAGAAATATTAGGTCCTTATTATCAACTATTAAATAAAGAAACAGTTGTTAAATACCAGGATTTAAGGTTTCTAGTATATACCTGGACCGTCAATGAAATGTCTGACATTGAACGAATACAATCCTATGGTGTAGACGGTATTATTACAGATTATCCTAATAGATTTGTGGAGGTATTAGTATAGTAAATACTGATTTCTCATTTGGTCATATTCTTGTAGGTCTTCTAACCACGATTTTCTAATCTCTTTTTGGTTCACACCGTTTACAATCTGTTGTTGTAGCGTTTTAGTTCCGGCTAGTTTGGTGAAAAAGTTATTGAAAAATGTTTCTTTATCAGATGATGAGTTATATGCATTTGAAAGCCATTCCAAATTTAATATATCAAGTTTGTTGGTGTTTCTTAGGTCTTCACCATAACAAATTTTATTTTCATGTTTAGGGTATTTAGCTCCTTCATTGGGTTTTGGTGTAAAGCTAAAATCTGTTTTAGGTAAGTATGGAGCTCCAAAAATTTGAAATTGCATTTCAGTTCCCCGGCCAACACTAATAGAGGTTCCTTCAAAAAAACATAAACTTGGGTATAAGTTTATGGCTACATCATTAGGTAAATTAGGCGATGGTTTTATTGGTAAGCTATAGGCAGTTTGCTTGTTGTAATTTTTACATTTGATAACTGTTATGTCACATTGTATTCCGTTATTCAACCATTTTTCTCCATTAATCATTTGTGCGTATTCCCCAATAGTCATTCCGTGAACAATAGGAATTGGATGCATTCCTACAAAACTTTTATGTGCTGATTCTAAAATAGGACCGTCTGTATAGTGTCCATTGGGGTTTGGTCGATCCAAAATAAGCATTGGAATATTGTTTTCTGCACAAGCTTCCATAACATAGTGTAATGAGGATATATATGTATAAAATCGGGCACCGACATCTTGTATGTCAAAAATAATAATATCCAAACCATTTAATTGATCAGCAGAAGGTTTCTTGTTTTTTCCGTAAATAGAAATAATATCAATTCCTGTTTTAGGGTCTTTCCCGTTGGTAATATGTTCCCCAGCATCTGCTTTTCCTCTAAAACCATGTTCAGGGGCAAAAACTTTCTGGACGTTAATATTTAGTGAAACTAAGGAGTCAACTATATGTGTATGGTTGTTCTCGTGAAATATAACACTAGTTTGGTTGGCTACTATACCAATCCGTTTTTTTTTGATTAAGTTTAGGTAACTTTTTAGTTGATTAGCGCCGACTACAATTGGTTTCTTTTGAATAGAAGAAACCTCAGTGATTTGTTTTTCACTAATGCTTTCTGGTTCACTTTTCTGTGACTGACAACTTCCTAATGAAAAAAGGAAGGCTAAAACGATAAAAAATGTATTTTTGGTATTCACTAAAAGATTTTTAAGTATTGAATTTTGAATTATTTATAGCCAAACGAATTATAGCTGCTAAACAGTATAAAAGTAGTATATCCTCTCCAATAATAAAAATTGCGGTGTTGGCAATTGCTTTAGGGATGATTATGATGCTTGTAGCTGTAGCTGCAGGAATTGGATTACAACAAAAAATTCAGGAAAAAGTAGCTGCTTTTAACGGGCATATTATGATATCAAAATATGATAATAATACGTCAGAAGTTTCAGCTAAGCCTATAGCATTACATCAAGATTTTTATCCGGAATTTAAAACTGTTTTAGGTATTAAGTATGTACAGGCTATCGCTAATAAAGGAGGGGTTATACGTACAGAAAGTGATTTTGAAGGGGTTAACTTAAAAGGAGTTGGAGCGGATTATAATTGGAGCTATTTTGAAGAGTATCTAGTTGCAGGTAGACTTCCAGATGTTGGTGGTGAGAAAGAAAATGCGGAATTACTTATTTCTGAATATTTAGCTAATAGATTAGGGTTTCAGTTAGGGGCTGTAGTAAAAACTCACTTTTTAAAAGAAAATTCTAATAAGATACCTAATACTAGAAATTTTAAGATTGTCGGAATTTATAATTCGGGATTTCAAGATTTTGACAAAACAATTATGATTGCAGATATTCGTCATATACAACGAATGAATAAGTGGAATAGAAATTCAGAAGGGAAATATGATGAAGTAGGAGGGTTTGAAGTTTTTTTGAATGATTTTTCTGAAATAGATTTAAAAGGAAAAGAGGTGTATCAAAACACAGATTCATTTTTAAATGTATCAACTATAAAAGAGAAATATTACACCGTTTTTGAATGGATTAAAATGTTTGATTTTAATATCTATGTAATTATTGGAGTTATGATATTGATTTCGGTAATTAATATGAGTGTGATGTTGCTGGTATTGATTTTAGAAAAAACAAAACTAATTGGAATTTTAAAAGCATTAGGAGGTAACAATTGGAGCATTAGGAAAATATTTTTATACAATGCTTCTTATATTGTGTTAATAGGTTTGTTTTGGGGTAATTTAATAGGTTTGAGTTTATTGTTTATTCAGGATGCTTTTCATATAGTTGAATTTCCAAACCCTGAAGATTATTATATGAATTATATACCGATTTATTTTAATTTTTGGTATGTCCTAGCTTTAAATGTAGGGACTTTCGTATTATGTTTTTTATTGCTTTTAATACCATCACAGATAATCACAAAAATATCTCCAGTAAAGGCTATTCGTTTTGAGTAGTAAAGATGAAAACGGATTGTTACTTCTTGAGATTGTTAATACAATACTAAATAACTTTTCACTATTTTTGCATTCGCAAAAAAGATTAAATCAATGGAATACGCAAAAAATATACTAGAAACTATTGGGAATACACCTTTGGTTAAGATAAATAAAATCACTGCAGAGTTACCATGTTTGGTGCTCTCAAAATACGAAACATTTAACCCTGGGAATTCTGTAAAGGATAGAATGGCGTTAACTATGATTGAAGACGCAGTGGCTGATGGACGTTTAAAACCTGGAGGAACAATTATTGAAGGAACTTCAGGAAATACAGGTATGGGTTTAGCTTTGGCGGCAATAGTAAAAGGATACAAGTGTATTTTTGTGCTTTCGGATAAACAATCTAAAGAAAAAATGGATATTCTTGAGGCTGTAGGAGCTGAGGTTGTGGTTTGTCCAACTGCAGTTGAACCTACTGATCCTCGTTCATATTATTCAGTATCAAAAAGATTGGCTGAAGAAACGCCAAATTCATGGTATGTAAATCAGTATGACAACCCAAGTAATGCCAAAGCACATTACCAAAGTACGGGGCCGGAAATTTGGAAACAAACCGATGGGAAAATAACTCATTTTGTTGTAGGAGTTGGTACTGGTGGAACAATATCAGGAGTAGGAAAATATTTAAAAGAACAAAATCCAAATATTAAAATTTGGGGAATAGATACTTATGGATCTGTATTTAAAAAATACCATGAAACGGGGATTTTTGATGAAAATGAAATTTATCCTTATGTTACCGAAGGGATTGGAGAGGATATTCTTCCTAAAAATGTAGATTTTGATATTATTGATGGGTTTACAAAAGTAACCGATAAAGATGCTGCTGTGTATACGCAACGTTTAGCAAAAGAAGAAGGGATGTTTTTAGGTAACTCAGCTGGAGCTGCTGTAAAAGGGCTGTTGCAACTAAAAGAAAACTTTACAAAAGATGATGTAGTGGTGGTGTTATTTCATGATCATGGAAGCAGGTATGTTGGTAAAATGTTCAATAACGATTGGATGCGAAAAATGGGTTATATTGATTAATTCAATATAGCTTCTAATTATATATAATAAAGCCTTGCTTGTTTAACAAGTAAGGCTTTTGTTATTCATAAGGGACAATGAGTATCGGAATTTTTGATAGCTCAATAATTTCTCTTGTTACGGAACCTACAAATGCTTTGTACAGAAAACTATGTTTATGGTGTCCTGCAATAATCAGGTCGATATTTAATTTTTTCGACTCTAGAATAATCATTTCAATAGTTGCTCCTTGAATAAGGAGTCCTTCAGTATCAATATTTTTTTTAGCAAGCTCCTTAGTGTATTCTTGAAGTTGTCTGTGTTCTTCTCTTAACTCATGAGCTCTACTGTCTCGTATGTATTGTGGTCCTACTTGATAGCCAACAAAATCAGGGTCTGGAGCTGCAATGTGTATCAACCAGATTTTTGAATCAAATGCTTTTGCTAACTCGTACGCTTTGTCAATTAGCAAAGTGGTTTTAAGGTCAAAATCTATGGAGACTAAAATGTTTTTCATGATTTACTGTTTTTTAACTATTTAGCTATGAAATAGGCTAACTAAAGTTAGTGTTTTTAAGTTTGAAAATCAAGTTTTTTTGAGCTTAACTAAGATATGTCTTAAAATGTTAGGTGCAGGGTTTTTGTGGAAATGAATTGATTTGATAAAGGGTAGAGAAGAAGGGGTATTGGGTTTTGTAGGGTGGTTTATGGGTTGCTTTATAGGATTTCCTTTGGAATAATTTTTCTAGTCCAAGTTTTTAAACGTTTTAATTTGTTAACCTCATTGTCAGGGTTGTAATTTAAGGTGGTTTTCCAAGAATTTTCAGGTTTAAATTCTTCTTCAATTCCTTTTAAAACATTTATGGCAATCTTATTTGAGTTAATGATGACCATGCATTCAGTATTTAAATTAGCGCTTCTTGGGTCAAGATTGAATGTTCCAATAACTGTTGTTTTTCCATCAATAACCATTGACTTGGCATGTAGTCCGAAAATTGGCTTGTAATTTAATTTTTCTTGTAATTCTCCAGTCATAATTTTTGTTCTTACAGCAGCATCTGGTCGAAATTCATAAATTTCTACCCCTGTTTTTAATAATTCTCGTCTATTTGATTGGTAGCTGCTAAAGGCTTCTAAATTATCTGTTGAAGCAAGACTATTCGTTAGTATTCTAATTTTGACACCTCGTTGCACCGCCTTCTCAAATAAATTTTGACTTAATTCAGTAGTGATTAAATAAGGTGTTTGGATATCGACGGATAATTTAGCATTTTTCACCAAATTTATAAGTGTACTAGTTGAAATACCACCACCTCCTAAACCGTTAGTTCCATCATTCTTACCAGGAATGTCGGAAACAAAATTAACGTCATCTAGCCAAACCAAATCACCAGAGACTTTTATCGATTTAAAAGTGGTAGATAATTTTTCTATTCTCTCTCGAATTTGTGGCCAAAAATTATCGGGATTGCAGGCGTATTCATGAAGTTGTTTAAACTTATCAGAACCGTTTTTGAGTTCATAGGTTTCATCTGTTATATCGGTAATTTTCACACTTAATGAGTTGTTCCAGAATTCATCAAAAGAGTTTTTTGCGTTCCTAGTTTCTTTACCCAATAAAAGTACATCTCTGTCTCTAAAATTATATTCATGATCGTAATCAAAATATTCATCAGCAATATTTCGTCCTCCAGTGATGACTACTTTGTCATCTACTATAAAAGTTTTATTATGCATTCGTTGGTTTGCAGATCTAAAATCTGTAGTTATTTTTTTTATTTTATTGAAGATATTCTTTCCTAAATTAACACCTGGATTGTATACTTTAATAGCAATATTCTTGTGCGAATTAAGTGTTAATATATCTTGTAGGTCAGTATCTACCATAATGTCATCAACAAGAATTCTTACTTTAACTCCTCTATCAGCTGCCCTAACTAAATAGTCACAGGCTATAAGACCGATGTTGTCGGTTGAAAAAATAAAGTATTGAATATCGATAGTTTTTTCAGCATATTCACTTAGCCATGCTCTAGCTACCATCGAGTTACTTCCGTCTTCTAAAACATATACACCAGTTTTAGATTTCATTATTGAAGAAAATTCTTCAAGTTCTTTTGATAAACTTATGTTGTCGTTCCTATGAATGTTTGTGCAAAAATCTGTTTCTTCCTGGGAAGTTTCATTTTTTGATTGCGAACACGATGCTAATAGTACAATAATGATTACATAGTAATATTTAAGAATAAATGGTTTTTCTAATTGGTTGGGCATTTTTAATTGAAGTTCAATGTTTGTATTTAATACTTTTTGATATGGTTAACGAAATTAGATGATTTTATATGAAAGTCAAAATGTTATTTGTTAATAGGTTATAGTAAAAGTCTTTTGGTTTTTGTAACTTAGAACAATGCAAGAAGATTTTCTACACTATATCTGGCAATATCAAAAACTAACAACTACTGCATTAAAAACCGTTCAAGGAAATAGACTTCAAGTAATTTCAGTTGGAGAGCACAACACTAATTCTGGTCCAGATTTTTATAATTCTAGAATTTTATTAGGTGACCAGGAGTGGGCGGGAACGGTAGAGATTCATTTAAATGCTTCGGATTGGTATGTGCATAAACATCAAAATGATGTTGCTTATGATAATGTGATACTTCATGTAGTTTGGGAAAACGATGTCGTTGTTTTTGATGCTGGTAAAAATGCATTAGAAACATTAGTGTTAAAAAATGTTGTTAATGAAACGTTATTGCATAATTATAAGCAATTACTTAAACGAAAAAACTGGATAAATTGTGAAACTCAAATTCATAGTATAGATGAA
>Ga0209292_1007738_pt1 | contig 10129 bp, 12 predicted proteins | sample GOMGulsemesocosm_2_FD_184634 | JGI IMG/M metagenome (GOLD analysis project Ga0209292, IMG submission 184634) | Methane-oxidizing microbial communities from mesocosms in the Gulf of Mexico - GOM9C Gulf of Mexico (SPAdes) (version 2) | ecosystem: Environmental > Aquatic > Marine > Cold seeps...
TATCAACATGGATTTCTGAACATGGTCCACAAGGTCCTTGCGCTCCCATTTCCCAGAAATTATCTTTTTTATTTCCCATCAAGATTCTATCTTCTGGGATAATTTGTTTCCAGTAATCGTATGCTTCCTGGTCTAAAGACAGGTTGTCTTTATCATCACTTCCTTCAAAAACGGTAACGTATAAAATATCTTTATCAATCTTATAAACTTCAGTTAACAGTTCCCAAGCCCAAGCAATTGCTTCTTTTTTAAAGTAATCACCAAAACTCCAGTTTCCTAACATCTCAAACATGGTATGATGATAGGTGTCATAACCAACTTCTTCTAAATCGTTGTGCTTACCAGAAACACGCAAACATTTTTGCGAATCAGAAATACGATTGTTTTTTGGAATGCTATTCCCTAAGAAAAACTCCTTAAACGGCGCCATACCAGAATTGGTAAACATCAATGTTGGATCGTTCTTCAGCACCATTGGTGCAGATGGTACAATGTCGTGTTGTTTTTCTTTGTAGAAATTTAAAAAAGTAGCTCTTATGTCTTGTGATTTCATAGATGTCAATTTCTATACTTTAATCGTAGGGCAATAGCCCAACTGTGTTTAGTTCCCAACTGTCTATCTAAATTGGGAATTCCTGTTTATTACCCTGTGCCCTTAGGCAGAGGTTCTTTAATTTTGTAACATTTTGCTCAACTCGTCTACATATAAAATAGAGTTTGCAAAATGAGTATCTAAAAATGTTTATTAATGTTTAAATAAGCTACAATAAAAGGTAGTTATAAAACATTTTGTAAATTTGCTTGTTATCTAATAAGAACATTAATGATGCTCTTGTTAAAGGAACAAAAATAGTACATTTAAGATTATGGCAAAAGTAAAATATTATTACGACGCAGACACATTATCGTACAGAAAGATTGAGCGTAAGAAAAAGGATGTTTTTAGAAAAACAAGTTTTGTTCTAATAGCAATCGTTTTAGTTGCATTCTTTGGTTTTATTGGCTTTAGCCAATTTTTAATGTCGCCAAATGAAAGAGCTCAAAAGAGAGAGTTTGATAATTTACAGCTACATTACGATTTATTGACCAAACGTATCGAAGAAAACTCTAATGTTTTAACGGAGTTGCAAGAGAGAGATAATAATGTATATCGAGTATTTTTTGAAGCAAACCCGATTCCGGAAGAACAGCGTAAAGCAGGTTTTGGTGGAGTAAATAGATATAGATATTTAGAAGGATTTGACAATTCTTCAATGATTAAAAAGGCAACTAAAGAGTTAGATATTTTAGATAAACAATTGTCAGTACAATCTAATTCTTTGGATGAAATTGTGAAATTGGCAAAATCAAAAGCAAAAATGTTGGCTTCTATTCCGGCAATTCAACCTATAAGTAACCAGCATTTATCTAGAATGGCTTCTGGTTATGGATGGAGAAACGATCCATTTACCAAAGCGCGTAAATTTCATAAAGGAATGGATTTTACGGCTCCACAAGGAACACCTATTTATGCATCTGGAGATGGTGTTGTAATTAGAGCAGATGGTAGAGCAGTTGGTTATGGAAGACATGTAAGAATTGATCATGGTTTTGGATATGTTACGTTGTATGGACACATGACAAAATATGTTGTAAGAAGAAGACAAAAGGTAAAACGAGGAGATTTGATTGGATATGTTGGAAGCACAGGAAGATCTAAAGCACCTCATTTACATTACGAAGTTCGTAAAAATGGACGTCATATAAACCCAATTAACTTCTATTACGGAAGTTTAACCGCAGAAGAATTTGCGGCCATGTTAAAAGTTGCTGAATTGGAAGGGCAATCGTACGATTAACTTCTTTTAAAATCTTGATTTCACAGAAAAGATGCACATAGATTTACCAGAAAAAAGGTATTATAAAATAGGAGAAGTAGCCAAAGCTTTTGATGTAAATACATCCTTGGTTCGCTTTTGGGAAAAAGAGTTTGATATTATAAAACCCAAAAAAAATGCCAAAGGAAATCGGCTATTTACTGCGGATGACATTGCCAATTTTAAGTTGATATACAATTTGGTGAAAGAACGTGGATTTACCTTGGATGGCGCAAAACAAAAATTAAAGAAAAACCCAGATAGTACGATTAACAATCACGAAATTATAAGTAGACTTGAAGGTGTAAAAGCAGAACTTATTAAAATAAAAAATCAATTATAAATTTTAAAGAATTCAAATTATGAAAAAATGGTTACCACTAATAATAATTGTAGTCTTAGCTTTTGTTGGCTATAAAATGGTTGTAGGATTTAATAACACAGCAGTAACGTTAAATGAATCGATTGAAGAAAAATGGGGAAATGTTGAAACATCTTATCAACGTAGAAATGATTTGATAGGGAACTTAGTCAAAACAGTGCAAGGTGCTGCCGATTTTGAGAAAAACACCTTAACAGCAGTAATAGAAGCAAGAGCAAAGGCTACATCAATTAGCATTGACCCTTCAAATGTAACACCAGAACAATTAGCTGCATTTAATAAAGTTCAAGGTGGTTTAAGTGGAGCTTTGAAAAGTTTGTTAGTAACTGTAGAAAGATATCCTGATTTAAAAGCAAATCAGAGTTTTCTAAAACTGCAAGATGAATTAGCAAGTACAGAAAATCAAATTTTAACAGCAAGAACTCGTTTTAATGAAGTTACTAGGCCATATAATAATCATATAAAAACGTTTCCAAATACAATATTTGCAGGATGGTTTGGTTTTGAAGGGAAGCCATACTTTAAGGCTGATGAAGGTTCTGATAAGGCTCCAGATGTAAATTTTGATTTTAATAAAAAAGAATAATGGCAAAAGACAATCAGTTTTTATCAAAAGAAGAAGAACAAGAAATTGTGACAGCGATTCAAACTGCTGAATTAAATACTTCTGGAGAGATCCGTATTCATATTGAAGGAACATCAAAAACAGCACCTTTTGAACGTGCTCTTGAAGTTTTTGGAGAATTGGAAATGCAGAATACAGAACAACGTAATGGAGTATTATTGTATCTGGCGGTGAACGACCATCAATTTGCAATTTGTGGTGATGAAGGCATTGATAAAGTGGTGGCTAATGATTTTTGGGATTGCACCAGAGATATCATGGCGTCTCACTTTAAAAAAGGCCAATTTAAAGAAGGGATTATTGCAGGTGTTTTAAATGCTGGTGAGCAATTAAAACAGTTCTTTCCTTGGCAAACAGATGACACAAATGAATTGTCTAACGAAATTTCTAAAGGGTAATGCGTTTAAAAAATCAATTAAAAATAGCGGCTTTATTCTTAAGCCTTTTTGTAGTTCAATCTATCGTTGGACAATATAAAATTCCAGAGAAACCTAAATTACAAACCAGTGTTTATGATTATTATGAATTACTGTCAGCTTCAGAAAAACAAAACCTTGAAGCAAAGCTAATTCGATATTCAGATACAACCTCTACACAAATAGTAATTGCGATTATAAAATCGACAAAAGGAGAAAGTATTGGGATTTTATCTTCAAGATGGGCTCAAAAATGGGGAGTTGGTCAAGCAAAAGAAGATAATGGAGTTTTTATTTTATTAGCTAGAGACGACAGAAAAATATGGATTTCGCCAGGATATGGAGTTGAACATTTATTAACAGCTGGAATAACTGGAGAACTGACAAGAAACATAATTATCCCAGAGTTTAAAAAAGGTGATTATTATAGAGGATTAGATAAAGCATCTGATGCCATTTTTGAAGTCTTAAAAGGCAGTTATAAAGGGAGTAGAAAAAAAACTACAAGTAAAAAGTCTTCAAGCTTTTTTAGAATTATACCAATTATCTTTTTCATCATTCTGTTTATCATTTTATCAAACCGAAATAAAGGTGGAGGTAAAGGAGGAAGACGAGGCGGTGGCTTCTCTATTTTAGACGCTATTATTTTGAGTAGTGTAGGTAATAGCCTTGGCGGTAGTCGTGGTGGTTTTGGTGGTGGTTCATCAGGAGGTTTCGGTGGCGGATTTGGCGGAGGCTTCGGTGGTGGAGGTTTTAGCGGAGGCGGTGCAGGAGGAAGTTGGTAAAACGTAACTTATGAGAAGAAAACCTTATGTGTTTTTTCTGTTCTTAGTCCTTATTTCATGTTCTGATTTTGGGAAAATAACTCTGATTTCTGATTTGTCTACATCTTTAAAAGAAGTTTCAGGAAATGAAATGCTTTCCAATTCGGACCTGATTTGGATGATCAACGATTCCGGAAATAAACCAGAAGTTTTTGGCCTAAATCAACAAGGGGGAATTGAGAAAATTATTAAAGTAAACGCTAAAAATTACGACTGGGAAGACTTAACTTCTGATGAAAAAGGGAATTTATATATAGGTGATTTTGGAAATAATAATCAGAAGAGAAAAAAGTTAAACATTCTTAAAATTGCCAATCAAGATGTATTGAATGGTGATAAAGTTGAAGTAGAAAAAATTAGCTTTGAATATCCGAAGCTAACTGATAAAAAGAAAGTTTCTTTTGATGCAGAAGGATTCTTTTACCATGAGAACTATTTTTACATTTTTACTAAAAGCAGACAAAAGAAAAGCTTAGGGAGAACGATACTTTTTAAAGTGCCAAATAAAGTAGGGAATCATGTAGCAGAGTTTGTTTCTGAATACTCTTTTTGCAATAGTGTTAATTGTAGGGTTACTGCAGCTGATATTTCTAATGATGGAAAGAAGGTCGTGTTGTTAAGTCATAAATCTGTTTTTATATTGACCGACTTTACTAGTGATGATTTTTTCTCAGGAAAACTAAAGGAACTTCCACTAGGGCATACTTCTCAAAAAGAAGGGATTTGTTTTAAAGACAAAAACACGTTGCTTATAACAGATGAATATTCAATGTCTACAAAAGGGAACTTGTACCAGTTTAGTTTAAAAAAATAATTATCTTATTTCAATATATTTAAATTGTCGATATTTACTTAAATTTTTTATGTTTGAAAAAAGAAACACGTAAGGAGCAGATCATCCAAATTTCAGCAAAACTTTTTAAAGATAAAGGGTACGCGGCGGTGAGTATGCGAGATATCGCAAAAGAACTAGATATCAAAGCAGCTAGTTTGTATAATCATATTGAATCAAAGCAAGATATTTTAAAAATAATTATCATTTCCCTTGCAGAAGAATTTACTAAAAGAATGACTGTTATTTATTCTTCAAATGAAAATAACATCAATAAACTTCATCAAATTGTAGCGCTGCATGTAGATATTGCTTATAGAAATCAATACGAGATGGCATCGTTAAATAATAACTGGATGCACTTGGAAAACGGAATCACTTATTATCTAGAATTACGAAATAGCTATGAAGATAATTTTAGAGCTATTATTAATAATGGCGTTCAGTCTGGGGAATTGATAAATTCGAACCCAGAAGTTACGTTGTTTTCTATGTTATCTACTTTAAGACATTTGTATTTATGGATTCCTAAAATGGAGGAGATTAATCCTAAAGAGCTGTCTGATAACCTTAGTAAGGTTTTAATTAATGGGATTTTGAATAAGTAAAAATAATTTTTGTACTTTTGACAAGTAAACTAACGATCGTTAGTCTACTTTAAATTATAGAAACAACTTTAGTATTAATGGCTGAATTTCATCAAATAAAAATCGCTCAAGTTTATAAAGAAACTAAAGACACAGTTGTTGTTAGTTTTGATATTCCAGAGCAATTACAAAATACATTCAACTTTATTCAAGGGCAGCATTTAACTTTGCGAGCAATAATTAACGGAGAAGACATTCGTCGTTCCTATTCTTTATGCTCTAGTCCTCTTGATAAAGAATGGAAAGTCGCAATAAAACAAATTCCAGGAGGCGTATTTTCGACCTATGCAAATAGTACACTAAAGAGTGGAGACACGTTGGAGTTAATGGAGCCTTCAGGAAATTTTTATATTGATGTTGAGCCAGCATCTGCTAAAAATCACATTGCTTTTGCTGCTGGAAGTGGAATTACACCAATGCTTTCTATCATTAAAACACATTTGCTGTCTGAGCCTAATAGTACGTTTAAACTGTTTTATTTAAATAGAAAGGTAAAATCTATTATCTTTAAAGAGGAAATTGAGCAATTAAAAAATGAATTTTTCAATCGTTTTCAAGTCTTTTATTTTTTAACAAAAGAACAGCGTGATATTCCATTTTTAAATGGACGATTTGACAAAGAAAAATTAAACGTTTTAACGAAAACATTTATTGATATAGAAGATACCAATCATTGTTTTATTTGCGGTCCTCAAGACATGATATTCTTAATTAGAGATCATTTAGAAGAAAAGGGCTTAGATAAAAACAATATCCATTATGAATTATTCTTTTCTGGAAACCCAGAAGACAATAAACATATTGCAGAAGTATTGGAACATAAAGTTGAAGGGACAGATGTTACCATTGTTGATGGTGGTAAAGAATTTCATTTTATTATGGAAGATGAATATGATAATATTCTCGACGGAGCATTGGCTGCAGGGGCAGATTTACCTTTCGCTTGTAAAGGTGGTGTTTGTAGCACCTGTAAATGTAGAGTGATTGAAGGTTCTGTTGAAATGAAAATCAATTACGCTTTAGACGAAAAAGAAGTGTCACAAAATTTAGTATTAAGTTGTCAAGCAGTCCCAACTACCGAAAAGGTAGTTGTCGATTTCGACGTATAAAATAAAACTCAACATGATGAGTGAAGAACAAATAAAAAATTTAGAAATTCAATTTGAAGCACGTATTGCTCGTGATGAAAAAATTGAACCTAAAGATTGGATGCCTGAGAAATATCGCAAGACACATCTCAGACAAATGTCACAGCATGCACATTCAGAAATTATTGGAATGCTTCCTGAAGGAAATTGGATTACAAGAGCACCATCGCTAAGACGAAAAGTAGCTTTGTTAGCAAAAGTTCAAGACGAAGCAGGACATGGATTGTATTTATACAGTGCTTGTGAAACTTTAGGTACTTCTAGAGATGAACTCTATGAGCAACTACACTCTGGGAAAGCAAAATATTCAAGTATTTTTAATTATCCTACAGTGAGTTGGGCAGATATGGGCGCAATTGGTTGGCTCGTAGATGGTGCAGCAATTATCAATCAAGTTCCCTTGTGTAATACATCTTACGGACCTTATGCACGCGCTATGGTTCGTGTTTGTAAAGAGGAAAGTTTTCACCAACGCCAAGGTTATGAAATCATGATAAAATTGGCTAATGGAACTGATGAGCAAAAAGAAATGGCTCAAGATGCATTGAATCGCTGGTGGTGGCCAAGTCTTATGATGCTAGGCCCTACGGATGCAGAATCGATACATACTGCACAATCCATGAAGTGGAAGTTAAAACGGAAATCTAATGATGACTTACGTCAGCAATTTATAGACCAAACAGTCCCTCAGGCAGAATTAATCGGACTTACTATTCCAGATTCTGATTTGAAATGGAATGAAGAACGTGGAAGTTATGATTTTGGAGAAATTGATTGGGATGAGTTTTGGCAAGTGGTAAAAGGTCATGGTCCTTGTAATAAAGAACGAATGAATGCAAGAGTTGGTGCATGGGAACGTGGAGAATGGGTTCGCGATGCAGCAATGGCACATGCCGAGAAAAAACAGAAACAAAAACAAGCAGTATAAAAACTAATAAGAAATGTCAACAAAAAACTGGCCTCTTTGGGAAGTCTTCGTAAGAAGCAAAAACGGATTAGAACATCGCCATTTTGGTAGTCTTCATGCAGCCGATGCAGAGATGGCTCTAGAAAATGCGAGAGATGTTTATACTAGACGTAATGAAGGAATAAGTATTTGGGTTGTAGAATCGATAGATATTACAGCTTCAAACCCTGAAAATAACGGGGAGTTATTCGAACCAGCACAAGATAAAGTTTATCGCCACCCTACATTTTACGATTTACCAGACGAAGTAAAACACATGTAAAATTGAAGCCGAACCTGAATTTGAATTTGAAAATGGGAGATAAGAAATTTGATTTAACTGAGCGATTAGAAGATTTTGCTGCTGAGGTAATTTTGTTGGATGATAAGAAACCGTTGTCATATGCAGGAGATTATCTAGCAAAACAATTAATTCGTTCTTCTTGTTCTTCAGCTTTAAATTATGGAGAAGCTCTAGGTGCTGGTACAGATAAGGATAAAATTAATAAATTGAGAATTTGTTTAAAGGAACTAAGGGAGTCTTTGAGAAATTTAAACATTCAAACTAAGGCTAAATTGATTACAGAAGAAAGTTTAAGGTCTTTGAAAGATGAAAATGATCAATTAATTCGAATTATTGTAACCAGAATAAAAAATATTAATTGAACGAATTCAATTTTGAGTTCATTTTCAAATTCAATTTCATGAAAAGATGAAAACAGATTTATACAAATACATATTAGGAATTGCTGATAATTCCCTAATTCTTGGACAAAGATTGGGTGAATTGTGTGGTCATGGACCAAGTCTAGAAACTGATATTGCCTGTACCAATATTTCATTAGATTTATTTGGACAAGTACGAAGTTATTACCAATATGCCGCAAAAATCATTGGTGATGGAAGATCAGAAGATGATATTGCAATGCTTCGAAAAGAACGAGAGTATGTCAACGTCTTGTTAGTTGAACAGCCAAACAGAGATTTTGCGTATACTATGGCAAGACAATTTTTATTCGATGTATATCATTTATTATTTTTAAATGAATTGCAAAAGAGTAAGGACGAAACGCTTTCGGCAATTGCTAAAAAATCAATAAAAGAAGTAAGTTATCATCAACGTTTTTCTTCAGATTGGGTAAAGCGTTTAGGTGATGGAACAGCAGAGAGTCATCAAAAAATGCAAAATGCAATTGATGGATTATGGACCTATACAGATGAACTTTTTCATCAAACTGAAGCTGATAAAATAATTGTATCGGAAGGAATTGGTGTTGATGTTACAGTATTAAAAGCAGCATATTACACAGCTGTTTCAAAAATTTTAACGGAATCAACTTTAAAAGTTCCTGAATTAAAATGGTTCCAAAAAGGGGGGAAACAAGGAATTCACACAGAACACTTAGGGTATTTACTAAGTGATTTACAATACATGCAACGCACGTACCCAAACATGAAATGGTAGTTACAGAACAGCATATCGACCAAAAACTTTTCCCAGTCTTGGAGCAAGTTTCAGATCCTGAAATTCCAGTATTATCGATTATGGAAATGGGAGTTGTGCGTACGGCAGTTATTGAAAATGATATTGTAAAAGTTCAAATTACTCCAACCTATAGTGGATGTCCAGCAATGGATGTTATTGGGGAAGATATTCAGAAAGCATTGTTAGATGCAGGATATCAATCTGAAATAGAATTGATTCTTTCTCCTGCTTGGACTACCGATTGGATTACATCAAAAGGAAGAAAAGCATTAGAAGAATATGGTATTGCAGCACCATTAGATGCTGAAGCAGATAAAAGTGTATTGCTGGAAGGGCAAAAATTAGTAAAATGTACCAATTGTAATTCAATAAATACCAGATTGGTAAGTCAGTTTGGATCTACAGCATGTAAAGCACAATTTCAGTGTAATGACTGCCAGGAACCGTTTGATTATTTTAAATGTTTATAGTAAAAAACACATAGCAAAATGTAAAAGGATAAATGATTAGTAACTTCATAAAAAGGATTTGATCATTTATAGTTTTTCGTTTTTGCATTTTAATAAGAATATGAGCACAACAATTCAAGTGAAAATTGAAAACAAAATAGCCTTTATAACCTTAAACAGGCCAGAGGTTTTTAATAGTTTTAATCGTGAAATGGCTTTGGCATTGCAGGACACCTTAGACGCTTGTGAAGCAAACGATGAGGTAAGAGCCTTGGTTCTTACAGGAAACGGAAAAGCTTTTTGTGCTGGACAAGATTTAAAAGAAGTAACAGATCCTAACTTAAATCCTGGATTTAAAAAAATACTAGAAGAGCATTACAATCCAATTATATCAAAGATTCGCTCAATTAAGAAACCCATAATTGGAGCTATAAACGGAGTAGCAGCAGGAGCAGGAGCTAATATCGCTTTGGCATGTGATATTGTTGTTGCACATGAAAAAGTAAGTTTTATTCAAG
>Ga0209292_1007739_pt1 | contig 10127 bp, 9 predicted proteins | sample GOMGulsemesocosm_2_FD_184634 | JGI IMG/M metagenome (GOLD analysis project Ga0209292, IMG submission 184634) | Methane-oxidizing microbial communities from mesocosms in the Gulf of Mexico - GOM9C Gulf of Mexico (SPAdes) (version 2) | ecosystem: Environmental > Aquatic > Marine > Cold seeps...
AACCCAGGGAACATGGCAATTACGTGACCGCTCTTGCTTTGATACCAACTATTACAGCCGCCAGATTTCCACACGGTTTTAGCCATTTCTTTATGTATGTGTTGGGTATATCGATTTTCTGCATCGGCTTTTACTTCAATCACTTTATGATTTTGAGCTTTATTGTGCGGGGCATTGAGGGATTTAATGCTGGATATGATGTAATTCATTTGTGCTTCAATCACCACGATGGCAGACGTATGACCAATGCCTGTATTCGGGCCGGTAACAATAAATAGGTTAGGAAAACCCGGTGCACAGGTACCTAAATACGCACGAGGATATTCTTGCCAAAAGTCCCCAAGCTGTTTTTGCTCGCGGCCAATTACTGGATAAGAAATTACCCCGTCGGTTGCATCATAACCCGTGGAGTAAACAATTAAATCCAGATCCAACTTCTCGCCATCTTGAGTGATAATTCCGCTTTCAGTGATCTCTTTAATACCCTGGGTTTTATCGTGGAGCGATACATTGTCGCGACACAGTGCAGGGTAGAGAGTATCGGATAAAATAATGCGCTTACAACCAATGGTATAATCTGGAGTGACCTTGGCGCGTAATACCGGATCAGAAATCTGGGTTTTAATATGTTTTACCGCTTTATTCTGTGCAGCGAGTTTAAGCATGGTTTGTGAATATTTAAAACCAATCACTCGGCTCTCAAGTTCCCAGTAAATAGCCTTTCTGAGTATTTTATATAACGCCTTGTTTTTAAGCAGCTTGCGCTGCCAAGATTTGAAAACATAGTCTGGACGAGGCATCACCCAGTGGGGGCTACGTTGAAATATGTGTAATTCCCCAGCGTCTTTTGCTATTGCAGGAATGATCTGTGCGGCGCTGGCACCGCTACCAATGATGGCAATACGCTTGCCGTGATAGTCGTAATCCTGATCCCAGTTGTTGGTATGGAAAGACTTTCCTCTAAAAGATTCTTTGCCTTTAAAGTCGGGGATTACTGGCGTGCTTAGTGGGCCGGATGCATTAATCACAAATTGTGCGCTGATGGTAGCTTGATCTTGTAGGTGTACCTGCCACTGCTGATCGGTTTCATGCCATTCAATCTTACTGACATTAGCATTGGTTTGAGTTTTATCACGTAGATTGTTTTTATCGATAACGTGATTGGTATAGGTTTCTAATTCATCTTGCTCGGCAAACATTTGTGACCAGTCGTAGGGCTCTGACTCGATGGAGTACAGGGGGGATTGCACATCAACCGCTGCACCAGGGTAGGTATTTTGGCACCAAGTTCCACCCATAAAGTCCCGACGTTCCAGAATAATAAAGTCTTCAATACCGTTCTTTTTCAGTTTCAACGCAGCGCATTGACCGCCAAATCCACTGCCGATGATGATGGCTTGATAGGTTTTCATATTGTTATTTGCTCCGCTGCGGGTCTGTGCATATTTGCTTCCTCATCTGAAGATGCTTGTCTTCACTTTACTTCTGACGACGGGTGTTGTCAAATGGCCCCATGAAACAAGATAAAACACCAGCTCAAGGCCGTACCTATGGCGGATTGAGCTTAGAACAGCGCAAACAGCAGCGCCGCCAACAGTTTTTAGTGGCGGGCTTAGAAGTCTTTGGGACTCAGGGATTTCGTGCCGCGACGGTGCGAGGGTTGTGCCGCGAAGCTAAACTTACAGACCGTTATTTTTATGAAGCCTATGGCACCATGGAAAAACTGTTGATGGCGGTTTACGAAGATTGCATGACCAATATCCGCAATAAAATTTTGCAAGAAGTGGTGGAAGCCGCCCCTGGTGCTGATTTTAAAAAGCTCATTCATGCGGCTTTAAATTGCTATTTCTCCGAGATGCAAGATGCCCGTGTAGCCAGAGTTTGTATGCTGGAATTGGTGGGGATCAGTGCCGAAGTCGATGAACTCTACAATGGCTACATCCTTGGTTTTTCGGAATTGGTTATGAGTTTGGCTCAGCGCGTTTATCCTGATTGGGTATTGTCTAAAGATGAAATGGAAGTGCTGGGTATTTCTACCATTGGGGCAATGCGCCAGGCGGCGACTAACTGGTTACTCACTGATTATCGGATTGATCGTCAGATAGTCGTGACATCAACGGCGAAAATTTTTATTGGTTTGATGAAATTAATTGAATCCGAACAAAATCAGTAAGCAGCTAAATTTATGAAAGATTGTAATTCCTGCGGTAAATGCTGTATCAAATACAGCAATGGTGCTTTGTCGGCTTCTAAGCAAGAGATAGAGCTGTGGGAAATATTTAATCCGGATATTGCTGAGTATGTGAGTAAGGGCGAGATTTGGGCGGACCCTAAAAGCGGTAAATTATTAGAACTGTGTCCTTTCTTGCGTCAAGAAAAAGAAGGCGCTCCGTATATGTGTGACATTTATTTAGATCGCCCTGACGACTGCAAGTATTACCCATCTAATGTTCAGGAGATGATTTTAGATGGCTGTGAGATGATCGAGCCCGTTGATCTGAAAAATCTGAAAAAGGCTCAGGCCAAGCTCGATATTATTATGTCAGATAGCCACTCTTGAGCTACTGCGCATTTCACGATTAAGCCAGATGTTTACTCTATTTCGACCTTCTTTTTTGGCTTGGTATAAAGCCTGATCTGCGTTATCTAGCCACTTGTAAGCATCGTCATAGCGTTTATCGAGAGAGGCAATGCCAATACTTACTGTGCATTTTCCAATGCGTTCAAATTCGCTATTTTCTATATTCAATCGCAAGCGTTCAGCAACTAATAAAGATTCTTCTAAACTGCTATTCGGCAGTAATACGGCAAATTCTTCACCACCATAACGGCCAACGATGTCACTGCTACGGAGTTGTTGTAATAACTCTCCAAACTGCTTTAACACATTATCTCCCACAAGGTGTCCGTAAGTATCATTAATGCTTTTGAAGTGATCGATATCTACCATCATCACGCACGCTTTTTCGTTGGAGCGCTGACAGCGGTTGAATTCTTCTATTAATCGTTGTTCCCAATATCGACGGTTAAAGACACGGGTTAAGCTATCATTGCGGCTAATGTGAAGTAACTTTTTACGTTGTAAAAACATCAAACGAGTCAGTTTGTAATTGATGAATGCGAGTACCATCGGGTAAATAATAATCATCGGCATACAAAATAATATGATTATAAATTCAGATTCGAAATTAACCGATGGTAGCAGTATCAAGCTGGTACAGAAGGTGGCGATAAACATTGCTAAAATACTTTGCGCTAGTAACTTGAGTCCCCCGGAACTGATGCTATTAATCATTAAAATTGTAATAAAAACGGCACTCGGCACTAACTCAAAATTTAAAATAGGTAACCATGCGCCACCAAAAAAGGAATCAAGAATTAGGCTGTGGTTTAACGTTTTATACTTCTGTTGGCTATTTTTAAACCAAGCGTAAGCAATGTGAGGCCAGGTGATACAGATTATAAATAGGATGGAGATGACCCAAGGGTTATCTTGGAAGGGGCTATTGCTGGCTTCAAATACAGCTAAAACAACCGCTAAACCGGCAAGGTAAGTAATAATCCTCGACGCATAAGAGTATGTAGCAATTTCTTTAAAAGCATCGGTTTGATAGTCAGGTTCAATAACCAAAAAAGGTGCCTATGTAGTAAGGAGTTGTTTGATCTATGAGCACGAGTGTACTCGAGTGGCGCATTTGGTCGTGTATCGATTGGTCGTCTAATTGCAATTGTTTGTATCGTTATATGTTTCGTATATACTTCATATATTATTTGTATATGATTCGTATATGATTCGTATATGATTCGTATATGAAACGCATATTTGAAGGCTAAGGTCTTAGGTTTAAGGTGAATCGATGGGTATTGTAAAAATTTCTGAAGAGCTGCACGAAGAAATTCGTAAGTCGAGTAGCGTTATGTCGCGCTCGATTAATTCTCAAGCGGAATTTTGGATGAAGATGGGCATGTTAGCGGAACTTAACCCAAACCTAACGTATGCAGAGATCATTCAAGATCAATTAAAACAGCAAGCCTTTGACTTGGCTAAGTGCGAAGTCGGGTTGGCTGGATGAAGAACAAAGCAGTAAAAATTAAAACGGCAGATGAAATAGCGCTGATGCGGGAATCGGGTGCTTTATTAGCCCAGGTTTTTGCCATGTTGGACGACTTTGTGGTGAGTGGGATTACGACTCTAGAGATTGATGCTCGGGTCGAAGACTTTATTGTGAATACCTTAAAAGCCCGTCCGGCGAGTAAAGGACAGTACGGTTACCAATACACATTGAATAGCTCGGTTAATGAGGTGGTCTGTCATGGAGTACCGAATAGTCATAAATCGCTAAAACCATCAGACATTGTGAATATTGATATTACCTTAGAGAAGAATGGTTTCATTGCTGACTCTAGCAAGATGTATGTTTTAGAAGGCGCGAGCCCTCAGGCTAAGCAATTGGTTAAGATTACCTATGAAGCGTTATGGAAAGGTATTGAAGTGGTCAAACCTGGGGCAACACTAGGCGATATCGGTAATGCCGTTCAGCGGCATGCTGAAGCAGCGGGTTACAGTGTGGTGCGTGAATATTGCGGGCACGGTATCGGTCGTGAGATGCATGAAGAACCGCAAGTGCTACATTATGGAAAAGCCGGATCAGGATTGGTATTAGAACCGGGCATGACCTTTACGATAGAACCGATGATTAATCAGGGAGTTAGAAAAACGAAAACATTGAAGGATGGTTGGACAGTGGTGACCAAAGATAAAAAGCTGTCTGCTCAGTGGGAACATACAATTTTAGTCACAGAGTTGGGTTATGAAGTTTTAACCTTAAGAGACGAAGAATAATTGATAATTTAGATAGATCAATTGTACCAAAAAAGAAGAAGGAAGTAGGACCAGCGCTCTGCTAATTTTTGTGTTGGTTTAACCCTTGCTATTGAAATTTCACAATGGGATAACAGTCATAAAAAAAGTTTTGATTTATTTGAAACTCAATCATTTCGTACAATGATAGCGTAAAGACCTGTCAGTAATATCCGCGTCGAATATAATAATAAAGTATGAGGCGTCACAACATGCGACAACATTTTAAAACGATAATTCTATCAACTTCTCTATTGATATCACCTACTTGGGCCGGTGCTGCAGAACCTGAAAATGCTCCTGAGCGCAGTGACATTACGGTTATGGGATATAACATAATGATGCTGCCGGGTATTGCCGGAGACTGGGATCAAAATCAACGTGCTGATCATCTAGCCCCTGCATTACGCACATTGGATTCATTACCCGATGTGATTGGTTATTCAGAAGTATTGGATAATTATTCTTACTCAACGATTACCACTATCGAAGAATTTCCTTATGCTACACCCGTAGGTGGCTTAGTCTGTTCCGATGGCGGCTGGACTTCTATTTCAGGCCCTTGTTCAAATGCACCGACGGTTGTTCGTGGTGGCATTATGATTTCTTCGCAACACCCAATCGAAGAGCAACATGCGTTAGTCTTTTCGTCAGTTACCAGTGGCTCACCGGATGCCCAAGCTAACAAGGGTGCCGTTTATGCAAAGATAGATATCGACGGCTTTAAATATCATATTGTTGCGACGCATTTTCAAGCGACTCACGATGGTGGAGATGACGATGAGCACCTAGTGCGTACTGATCAAATGATTGAAATCAGAGATTGGATCGACGGCCTAAATATTCCAAAAAATGAACCGGTTATTTTAACTGGCGATTTTAACGTTCCGTTTAGCAAGTCTTCACAAATGTCTGATGTATTAGCGGCAGGCAATGCGTTATTGAACTTCCCTAATGATGATGGCTTCGGTTCTTATCCTTACGATAATCAAATGAGTAAAGCGTTCGTTTATTATTATGACGACGATGTTTGTTATGACGATACTTTAGATTATGTAATGCATCGCAGAGATTATCTTCAGCCGGTTACAACACCTGAAGTTGATGTTATCGCCTTAAAATCTCCAGAGAGCTTTTATTGGTCTTACCTAGATGGTGATTGGACTGGCTGTGACGGGTCGACTGTTTCCCGTGATGGTAATACCACCGATATTTCAGACCACTATCCTGTAGTTGCTACTTATCAATATCCGGCTGGCCCAGATGTAGCGCCAGAGATTGAAACTGGTGATGTTGTTGCGATGAAAAAATCAGATTCACGTTCTAAGTTGGCGATCGTGCCACCGGATAGTGATTTTAATTATTTCCAAAATGCCGCCAGCTTTCCATTCGAATTTAATGCGACTGAACATAGTTGGATCAATGCTTTTTGGTTATCAGATGCTTCTTTATTAGTGTATAGCGAGCCAGACTTTATTGAGCAACAAACGACGGCAGCAGGTTTAACAGAATTTGAATTCTACGAAGTCGATAGTACTCAATGTTTTATTGCCAATAATACTGAGTTTGCCATTTTCTCTTGTCGTGGTACTGAGCCAACGACCTTTGCAGATTATTTAACCGATATCGATTATGACCAAGTAGCTGCAGAAAAGGGTGGTCTGGTTCATGAAGGTTTTAAAGATGCATTAGATGTTGTTTGGACTCCAGTCTCGGCTCGTTTGACGGCTTTAAAAGCGGCAGGCGTAAAGCTTTGGTTCACCGGCCATAGTATGGGCGGAGCAATGACTCATCTTGCGGCAGACCGCATGTGTCTTTCGGCAACGGATTGTGATGTCAGTGGTTTGTATACCATTGGTCAGCCTGCAACAGGGGATGCAGACTTCGGTAATGATTTCCATGCGCCATACTATCGCGCTGTTTATTATCAAGATCCTATTCCACGTTTATTAGGTTCACCATTAGGCTTTAAGCATGCGCCAGGCGAAGTCGTTTATTTTGATTATTATGGTCATTATACCGGACAGCAAACGTACCCAACGACGCCAACGCCAAACATGGTTTATCACGCACCGTTCTACTACACCGTTTATAACTGGAATAATTATGTTGAATCTTTAATACCGACAGACGGCGCTAGCACTTCCTCAACGACGGTTGATACGCGTGCAGAAGGCATCATCATTGATAACAACAGTGTAGATTATGCAGAAACGGGTAACTGGGAAACAGCAACGTCAGGGGCTCATGAAGGTGATGATTATCGCTTAAGTATTGATTCAGCAGCTAAGGCAAGCTGGAGCTTTAATGTTAGCGCAGCGGGTAGTTATGAAATCTTCTTTAAAGCGCCAGGTGCATTTGGATATTTCGATACCTATTATGGATCTGATGCGACGACCTTTAAGCTTTACCAAGGCGAAACTGAATTAGCGAGTACGACTGCCGATCTTTATAACAACAGTTATGATTTCACCTCAATTGCTTCCGTGGAACTCAATACCAATGAAACTTACAGCATCGTAATTAGCGGTGCTTATACGGGCTCTAGCGACTATGCGATTTCGGCTGATGCGATTAAAGTCGTTTATACCGGTCCTGAAATTGAAGTACCTGTTGAAGTTGAAGTCCCTGTTGAAGTTCCAGTAGAAGAAGCAGGCTGTGGTGACGATCCGTTATGTATTGACCCAACGTTAGCAGAAGTCGTTTTAGATAACGACAATGCAATTCACTACAGCGAAACGGGTGGTGGCTGGAAAGATAAATCAAATAGCTCGGCGAATAATGGCGGCTATCGCTATGGTACCGATCTAACATCTGAAGCACATTGGACTTTTACAGTGGCAGAAACGGGAACTTATCAGGTGTTATTTAAATCACCGGGTGGATTTGGTTGGGGCCATGGCTACGGCTCTGATAAAACCGTGTATAGCGTGAAAGCAGGTAATACGGAATTAGCCGCCACGAACCCTGGCAGTATTGATCTTTATTATAACTCGTATGAGTTTGGTGATGTTGAAGTTGCGAATGTAACGTTGACTGCTGGAGAAAGTTATACCGTGACCGTCAGTGGCGTTTATTACACTCGTTACACTTATGGCATTACCGCCGATGCAATTAAGTTGGTTCATGTTGCTAACCAATAGAGCAGCATAAAAAGAAAGAAATAAAAAGCATCACAAATTTGTGATGCTTTTTTATCAAACAGTTTTAATTAGTTCAGGTAATACAAATCTTTCTGCGATTGGACTCATAAAAGTTATTTTAGCGTATCCATCAAATCAATCATAAATTCCGCTTCTTCTTGCTCCATAGCTGAAAAAGAAGGAATGCCAATAGTGTTTAAAATATCCTGTCCCGTAGGATCTCCTGCTAGTTCAGATAATGCTTCTGAAACTTTCTTATGAATACTTTGGCTTTTTTCTGAAGCAGCAAAAATATGATGAATGACACTAATTTCACTACTAATCAATGAGCGCAGCTGATCTTTGACTATGGCAGATAGCTTGTCGTAAATAGACTTCGGTAAAAACGCTACATCCGCTTCACCTTTCAATACCTGCTTAGCGGCAATAATAAAACTACTGCAATCTAACTGTGTGCTATTAGAAGAATCAATATCTACTGACTCTAATAAAATCATAGCCACTAAATTGATTGCCGGGTCATTTGTCGTGGCAATCTTTAATCCAGGGTTTAAGTCAGTGAATGACTCTATGGCTGAATCTGCTTTGCATAGAATTACGACTTCATTAGCGCTTTCATTCGGCTTATTTAATGCGCTAAATCCTAAGTCACGAATTAATAATGTTGCGTCATAAGGGTTTGCATAGATAAAATCGATCTCATCTTTTTCAAATGCTTGGCGCTGACTTTCAAAATCGCTGTATATCTCAATATGCATAGCAATATCGAGTTTCTTTTGTAAGTAGGTATTCAAAATATACCAACCAGACATGGCCGCTGCAGGCGTTGTAGGGCAAATGCTTAATGTATATTTCATACTTTTTCTTGCTCCAATATTTTACGGTACTTGGCATCCATCTCGATTATTTTTTTAGCTGATGGCTGGCGACGAACAGAAGATAAACCAATCACTTTACCTTGGCGGATATTGGCAATTACGGTGGCGTGTACCCAATAAAAACCACCATCTTTACGCAAATTCTTAACATAGCCATGCCATTTTTCGCCACGGCCAGCAACCTCCCAGACTTCAGAAAAGACAGCTTTAGGCATGTCGGGATGACGAAGAATTGCATGAGGCTGGCCCAATAGTTCTTCTTCGCTATAACCTGACATATCAACAAATGCTTGATTCATATGCGTGATATTTCCGTCAAGGTCGGTACGAGAAACGATTAATTTTCCAGCAGGAAATTCAGTTTCTATGTCGGTGGTATAAACGGTTCTTGCTGCAGAATTAAAGTGCTGTAACAAGTGCTCGCGATATTCGCCAACGATTTGCTCTGGTGACATATTACCCATGTTAACTCCTTATAAAACGCTAGCAACGTCACTAACAGCACGTTTAACATCTAAGAAAATAAGGCCAAGTTTTGCACTGGACTTAGTCATTACTGTAAGTACCGCGTCATGACCCACATGTGTCATCAAAATATAACCATTGGCGCCTTTAATTAGAACCTGCTCTAACTCTCCACGATCAAGTTCTAATGCCGTTCTATCACCCAGTGATAACATTGCAGCGCTCATCGCACCGACTCGGTCTTCATCAACACTGTTTGGTAGTAATGATGCGATAACCAAGCCGTCGGTTGATATGATGGCTGATGCTTCAATGTCGGTAGAGCTGCTATTTAGATCGGATAAAATTGAGGTGATGCTTTCTTCGCGCATAAGAATTCCTTAAAACCTGTGTAAATAAATAGAGTTATAAATAACGCTGGCCCAATAGCCAGGCTAGATGAATAAAATGAGTGTTTTTTAATTGAGGATTCCCTTTAATCGCTAGAATAAAAACTTGCTGATTAAAGTAAATTGGCACAAATCGTAGCTGTGATTTTCCATCAGCATCAATAATGCTAATGAACGAACGCTCGCCACTGGCTTGCTGAATATTGTGCTGACGCTTCGCTTGTAGGCCTATGATTTCTACTGCCAAAATTGCTGCTTGTTCGGCCTGGTTTAAATTGAAACCTGAATGGGCTAATAAAAACCCTTCTTGATCAGCAATAGCGCAATGTTGATTATCAGATAGCTCTTTTAATATATTAGGCAGACTTTTTTCTATAGAAAGACTGGCTAA
>Ga0209292_1007753_pt1 | contig 10119 bp, 7 predicted proteins | sample GOMGulsemesocosm_2_FD_184634 | JGI IMG/M metagenome (GOLD analysis project Ga0209292, IMG submission 184634) | Methane-oxidizing microbial communities from mesocosms in the Gulf of Mexico - GOM9C Gulf of Mexico (SPAdes) (version 2) | ecosystem: Environmental > Aquatic > Marine > Cold seeps...
CCGAGACCTGAGCAATCTAAGCACTCACGGGACAACCCAGCGGCAGAAAGGATCACCCTCATCGAGTCCATCACCCTGGCCCTGCGATTTGAGATGCAACGCAACCCAGACATGCTGTTGCTGGGCGAGGATATTGGCCGCAACGGCGGCGTGTTCCGGGCGACGGCTGGCCTGCAACAAGAATTTGGCTCCCACAGAGTGATCGACACGCCACTCGCCGAAGCATTGATAGCCGGTATTGGTGTCGGTATGGCCAGCCAGCGATTAAAGCCGGTACTCGAAATTCAGTTCATGGGGTTCATCTATCCTGCGCTCGACCAGCTGATCAGCCACGCTGCACGCTTGCGCAACCGCACACGGGGCCGGCTCAGCTGCCCCTTAGTTCTACGCGCACCCTTCGGCGGCGGCATCCATGCCCCCGAACACCACTCAGAAAGCACAGAAGCCATGCTGGCTCACATACCCGGCCTGCGCCTGGTGATCCCCAGCTCCCCCAAACGCGCCTATGGCCTCTTGTTAGCGGCTCTGCGCAGCCCAGACCCGGTGGTGTTTTTGGAGCCCAAACGCATCTACCGAGCGGTCAAACACCAGGTTGAAGATTCAGGCGAAGCGCTGCCACTCGACCGCTGCTTCACCCTGCGCATCGGTCACGACTTGACGCTGGTGACCTGGGGGGCACTGGTACAAGAAGCCTTGCAAGCGGCCAAGCAGCTGCACACAGAGGGTATCGAGGTTGAGGTGATCGATGTCGCCACGTTGCAACCACTCGATATGGACACCATCATCACCTCGGTTACAAAAACCGGCCGCGTGCTCATTGCCCATGAAGCGGCGCAAAGCTTTGGCGCCGGCGCTGAGATAGCCGCACAACTGGCCGAGCACGCTCTGCATCAACTCAAAGCCCCCATCAAACGACTCGGTGGCTACGACACCATCATGCCGCTGCTGCAAAATGAGCACTACTACCTGCTCAGCAGCGACGATCTCGCGCAGGCCGCTCGCACCTTAATGCAAGACAACTAACCCACACTGGAACGCCTACCAAGGATCCCAGTAGAGCCACAGGATAAGCGCATGCGTTTCTTTAAATTGCCCGACCTCGGCGAAGGCCTACAGGAAGCTGAAATTGTTGAGTGGCATGCCAAGGCGGGCGATACGGTGGCGGTTGATCAATTATTAGTCAGTGTCGAAACGGCCAAAGCCATCGTCGATATTCCCGCCCCTCAAGCCGGCCAGCTGGCTCAGAGCTTTGGCGCGGTTGGCGACCTATTACACATAGGCGATCCGCTGGTCGAGTACGCCAACGAGCAAGATACCGCAACGGTGGTGGGTAATCTCAGCAGCGCCAGCTCCGATGACTATGAAGAGCAAGAAGACTTCTTTATCGTTGGCGCGCCGGCACAGACGCCCCCTGCCGCCGCGCCTTTAGTGAGCCACAACCCCATACCCCGCCAACCTGCCAGCGCCTCTCAAACCGCGGCAAACCCCCTGCCCACCGGTGCAATGGCACTGCGGGGCGCGCGTCGCACCATGGCCAAGGTGATGCAAGACGCACAACAGCAGGTCGCGCATGTCACCCTCTGCGAAGATGCCGACATCCAGCGCTGGCCGCCACACACAGACACCACGGCGCGCCTGTGTCGCGCCATTTCCTCTGCCGTGGCCGCCGAACCCACTTTTAACGCTTGGTTCGACAGCACCAGTCTGTCATTAACAGTGCATCCACAGATTGATCTGGGCATAGCCGTGGACAGTCCAGATGGATTATTTGTCCCGATTTTGCGTAACATTGGCGAGCGCAGCTCCAGTGAAATACGCGCAGGCATCAACCAATTTCGTAGGGATGTCGAAGCGCGATCGATCGCGCCAAAAGCGATGCTGGGCGCGACCTTCACCCTCTCTAACTTTGGCAGTTTAGCGGCGAGCGCAAAACTGCCGGGCTCGAGCCAGCAACTCGCTGGGCGCTACGCCTCGCCGATGGTCGTACCGCCCTGCGTGGCCATACTTGGCGCTGGCGGTGCACGCGCCACACCCGTAGCCGTTATGAATGAGCCGGCGGTAGATTCCAACAAGCACCCAGCCCATCACGTTGCCGTGCATCGGCTCTTACCCCTGTCGCTCAGCTTCGACCACCGAGCATTAAGCGGCGGTGAAGCGGAACGGTTTTTAGCCGCGTGCATTGCGGATTTAGAGCTCGCAGAATAGGGCGCACTCTCGCTGACACAACGCCCCATAAGAAACATCCTATTTACCCCTCTGCATTGCGCAACGCTCTGGGATAAACTGGCCACCTAAACCCCTCGCCCAATGCCCACACGGACGTGCCTTTCATGTCGCTATTAGCCAGACTGACCCACAACAGAAATCTAGCCAAACAAGGCGTAAGGGGAGCCTTACGTATGGGTAAAACCATGCGCGTGATATCACCACGGGTAGTGAGCTGGGCCCTGGAGGGCCGTAAACCCAGCGCGATTGAAGTGCGGGAGGTGTTTGAACAGCTGGGCACCACTTACATTAAACTCGGCCAGCTGATCGCCAGTTCACCATCGATCTTTCCAGCCGATTACGTGGAGGCCTTTCAAGACTGCCTTGATAATGTTGCGCCCATTGACTTTAGTGATCTGCTTCGCGTGATGCAGGGCGATCTCGATGCACCAATCGATTCACTGTTCAGCTCTATTGATCCAGAGCCACTGGCTTCGGCCTCCATCGCTCAGGTACACGCGGCCACGCTGATCAACGGCGAAGAGGTCGTCATTAAAGTACAAAAACCTGGGGTGGCGACGATCATATCCACCGACATGAACGCTATTTTCTTAATGTCACGGCTAGCCGAGATAATCTCCCCTACTCTCAGCAAAGACTCCATCACCGACATGGTGGCAGCGCTCTACCAATCCATGAGCGATGAGTGCGACTTCCGAAAGGAGGCCGACAACCTCGAAATCTTCACCCGCTTTTTGCAAGACGAGTGCATCACTGAGGTGACCGCTCCCCGCGTTCACCGTCACGCATCCAGTAAAAAAGTCCTCACCATGGAGCGCTTTGAGGGTGTGTCGCTCACCGATTACGACAAGCTCAGCAATTACACAGATGACCCTGCCACACTGCTGCTCAGTGGCATGAACACATGGATCGCCAGTTTGACCAAGTGCGAGGTATTTCACGCCGACCTGCACGGCGGCAACATCATGTTGCTCACCGATGGGCGCCTAGGTTTTATCGACTTCGGTATGGTCGGCAAGATCGAGTCGAATGCTTGGCAGGCAATTTTCGCCTTAATGCACGGGCTAAATGCTGGCGACTACCGACAAGTCGCCAGCGCCATGGTCGAAGTGGGCATGACCGCCAAGACCGTCAACATCGAACAACTGACCGCTGACCTTGAAAACCTTCTCCAACAGGCCAACCGCTTCGACCACCATCACGAAAAGCAAATGGCGGGCGATGTTAACCCGCTATTACTCGAGCTGGCCGAACTGGGGAAATCCCACGGCATTCGCTTTCCAGCATCGTTCACTCTACTGCTAAAGCAGTTCCTCTATTTTGACCGATATATTCAACAGCTGCTGCCCGACATGGACCTCTTTAGCGACTCAAGGGTGCATTTCTAATACCTCACCCTCAAAAACCGATGGAATAGGCAGCATGCCGGTAGGCTATCAGCTGACCTAACACTCGATAAATCCCCCGCACTATCAACCTTATCGCTGACGGCTACAGAACTCAGCACACAGTGTCTGCCTCGGTGCTACTCTTAAGGGTGGACAATCCAGCCCTCAAAGTGGGCAGCATTTAGGTGGTTATTAATAGCGCTTTACTTATTCCATTAATAACCTTGCTCTAATCGGCTTTGACCAGAGACTTCTCTTCACCGTTCACATGAACACCCAGAGAACCGTTTTTCCAACTGAAGAGCGACCGGCTATATGGTGGATTCTGAAGACATAATTGCGGGGATAATCACAGCTCTGAATCAGTCCAGTGAATTTATCTCACTCTGGCAACGCCAGCCGCAAGACAATCACTGCACACTGGTATTCGCCAGCGAGGCTCTCACTCGATACAGGCAATGCCACACAATAACTAAGGCCATGGAGCAGTCGGTATTGTGCTGCATAGAAGAATACGGCCGCAGTGGTTTTAAGCAAAAAAAAGAGCAGCTAGAGAAAACCTGTGGAGAACTTTATATTCAAAGCCTGCAACCAATAGGCTGCAACCACTACCTGCTAAAACACGATCGTGTGCCCTACCCATTTGAGTTACACCACAGGTCTCGAAGTAAAACTGTCAGTGATATTGAGCGGCTCATCATCCGCAATATTGTTCACGAGCTGCTCACCCCCATCAACTCAATTCAAGGCATCAACGAACAACTAGCCATTATTAGTAACGACGACGACAACCGAGAGCTACTGCTGCATCTTTCCGATGCCAGCCACGACATCAAAAAGCATCTATCGGAAATAGTTAATTTCATTAGCCTCAGCAACAAAGAAACACAGTCTTACCAGAAAGATAATTTCGATATTTTTGAAACACTTTTCTCCGTTTCATCGAAAGCCAATCGCAGCATACTGATCCAACAACGACAGCTAAGTTTCAACCTCACCTACCCGCTTGAACAGGAGTCGATGCCACTGCTTGGGCACGCTGATCTACTCGAACAATTACTCTTACACCTGATTGATAACGCCATTAAGTTCACCCCCGATGGCGGCGACATCCGCGTCAAAGCAACACTGACAGACCAGGCTACACTCCACTTCTCGGTGACCGACAGTGGCTGCGGAATCGCTGCGGCGGATCACGCCATTTTGTTCCGCCCCTTCGTACTGGGTAACCTAAACGAAACCCACACAACTAAAGGTCTAGGCCTTGGGCTCGCCTCCGCCCTGGAGTGCTTGATCATCATCACCGGCAATTGCGACGTGGAACTGCAACTCGATTCCAGCCCAGACAAAGGCTCTTGCTTCTCCTTCGACATCCCCTACCTAAAGCCGACCAGCGAAGTCACCTCCAAAGCGGAAGACCTGCAGCTTCCCCATGCCGTCGATCGCTATCAAATACTGGTGGCCGAAGATAACCCAACCCAACAAATGATCATTCGAAAGTTAATCAAACACCTGGGCTTTCACGCCAAACTGGTTGGCAATGGCCTGGAAGTGGTCGGCGAGTTTATTCGCGAGGATACCCACTACGATTTAATCTTAATGGATATACAAATGCCCGGCATCTCGGGCTTAGAGGCGACCAAATTAATTCGTAAACACGAGCAGCAGTTCAACCTAGGCAGAATCCCCATCATCGCTATCACCGCCAATATTGAGCAGGAAGTCCACAGTGAATCCATTGCCTGCGGCATGGATGGTCACTATGGCAAGCCGGTTAGCCGGATCGTACTCGATAAGTTGATACGTCAGGCCCTGCTAGGAATTGCACAGGGCAATAGAATCACGAGGTAATGCCTCAACTGCATCATAGAATCAGGCCGGTGAGGCAGAGGAACAGAGCGCAGCCAGCAGGCGCTATAAGCTCTCTCCAAGCCTGACCACTTTAGTAGTTCAGGACCTGCTTAACGAAGGGGATAGTCAGGCGACGCTGCTCGGCCAGTGACACATGATCAAGACGTTTGAGGGTTAAAAACAGCTCTTTCATATCGCGTGGTGCGCGGTGCAAAATATACTGAGCCACCTCATCGGTCAGTTCCAACCCGAAACCTTTAGCGCGCATCTGCAGCGCAGCCTGCTTACTTTGGTCATTGAGCGGTGTCACTTGGTACACCAAGCCCCAAGTCAAACGCGAGTGTAAATCAGCCAACCCTATCGGTAATTCCAACGGACCTTTTTCAGCCGCCATAAGCAATCGTTTGCCGGAATCGCGCAAGCGGTTGAATAGATGAAAGATCGCCTGCTCCCAACTGGGTTTGCCGATAACCGCGTGCAACCCGTCCAGACAGACAAGGTCGGCATCATCAAAACCGTCAAATAGCTTAGCGGGCGAAAAATCAGATAACTCAGTCAGTGGCAGGTACTGCACTTTAGCACCTTGCTGCTCGGCAAAGCTGCATGCCGCCTGCAGCAGGTGCGTCAACCCCACACCGCTTGCTCCCCAAATAAAAATAGAGGTTTCACCAAAGGGTTGCAGCATATTTTTCAGAGACGCGACCACCTGGGCATTATTCTCCCCCTGCGGCGCATAGAAGTTATCAAAGGTGGCTTCATCGTTGAGATGCACCTGGAGAGATAACTGCTGAGGTTGCTGCTGACTGCTCATACTAAATTAGAGAAAACCAACTCTGACGGCTGAAGCTGCCCAGCCTGCTTATGTAATTATTCACGCGGTCTCCGCGTGGCCAAACGGCGCAAAAGCCGTCACCAGCCCTTGACAAGGGCGTTAACCGCGCAAGGATAGCCGCTTGCGTAAACTAAAAAAAGCCTTATTTAACAAAAACATGCGTCTTCTCTCACCGAGCCCCAAAAAATCAGCCAGCCCAGTAAAAACGCAGTAATCGAGGCGCTCGCTGCTGGTTCGGCCCTGCAATCGTGGCAACCTCTTCGGGCTTTAGGCGCTTATCCAGTGCCAGCGCATCCATCAGCAAAGACATACGCCCCTCCGGCTGCAACGCAAAACGCAAACTCTGGCCGCGCACTTCCAATAATTGCACATGACGTAATACCGCCAAACTGTCGAGGTAATCGGTCAGGGCCACATAACTCTGAAAGCGATCAACACCCGAAACCTGCATAACCAGAGTATCGACTCGGCGGTCAGTGGCAGTAATGCCATAGATACCGGAGAAGTAGTTCGCGACCTCTCCCAGTCCCTTATCGAAAAGCGTCTGAAGGTCAGCCCCACGGCTGTCAAATAACTGGTGTTGCTCATGATGCTGCAGGGACCAAGAGGCCAACCATTCCCCACCGGAGGTTTGACTGTAACGACCAACAAGCGTTGCATCCACCGCGTAGCGAGCCGAAGCCGCTGCAATGGCTTGCAGGTCCAGCTGCCAAAGTTGCTCAGCGGTTAGCTTCAGCTGATCCTCAAGATCCAGCAACGGCAATATTTGCGGCAAGCCACGTTGCTGCGCACTGGCCACCAACTGAGTTTCCAGCTCCGGCTCATCAGCAAAGGCCACCACTTGTTGCCCCGCGTGCAGATCATCGCGCACCAGCCACACAAGGAGAGAGGGGCGATTGCCCGGCCATATTGGCAGCCCGGCTTCGCGCAGCAAGGTTTCTACAGCGCTCGAAGAAAAGGTCATTTGCAGGCGAGTTTGCGCCTGCCCAGCCTCGTCATCGGCAGCCGTTTCATAGCGAAAGGATTCAATCAAGCGCTGCGGCTTAGCAAATGCACGAGCCAACGCCGGCGACTCCCCTAATGCCTGGCGCCCGCTGGCGCGCATCAACACCAGCTGCAAAGCCTCGGCCGCCGCCTGGCTGCGCGCTTCATCACTCTGATTCGTCACCAAAACACGTTCGCGGTAGAGGTTATCCACACGCTCTGCTACGGCCGGCAGAGCAATACCACAACCCCATAACGTCGCCAGCAGTAGCAGTTTGGACCATCGAGTCTGTCGCATATCCGTCACAATCCTATATATATCGTCTCTTGTCGCACGAGTATTCACTCAGTGTATCGCCGCGACCAAAAGAAAGACCCCTATTATAAGCCCAAGGCCCACCAAAATAGCAGCCTTGGATCGCACTCAGAACAGCCGCTGAAAATGAGTGAGAAAACTTTGCCTTCAAAACACCACAAACGTTGATAAACTGGTAGAATACGCGCCTTTTTCCAACCGCCCTTTTTTATCCCTTGAGCAACCGACGTTTCTCGATATCTCTCGAGCGAAAACATGAGCGAAAACATGAGCGAAAATAAGCCTTCCCTGAGTTACAAAGACGCCGGCGTTGATATCGACGCGGGTAATGCACTGGTTGAACGCATCAAAGGTGTTGCCAAACGCACCAACCGTCCAGGCGTGATGGCCGGCCTGGGTGGCTTCGGCGCCCTGTTCGAACTGCCTACCGGTTACAAAGAGCCTGTATTGGTTTCGGGCACGGACGGTGTCGGCACTAAGCTGCGCTTGGCCATGGACCTAAACATGCACGACACCATTGGTCAGGACTTGGTGGCCATGTGCGTTAACGACCTGGTCGTTGCCGGTGCAGAACCGCTGTTCTTCCTCGACTACTATGCCACCGGCAAGCTCGACGTCGACGTTGCCGCTGATGTGGTCACTGGCATCGGCGCAGGTTGTGAGCTTTCTGGCTGTGCACTGGTTGGCGGAGAGACCGCTGAAATGCCGGGTATGTACGAAGGCGGCGATTACGATTTAGCTGGCTTCTGTGTCGGTATCGCAGAGAAATCTGAGTTGATCGACGGCAGCAAGGTTGCCGATGGCGACATACTGATCGGCCTGGCCTCCAGCGGTCCACACTCAAACGGCTACTCGCTGATCCGCAAGATTTTGGAAATCAGCAACGCTGACCTGAACATGCCAATGGGCGACACGACGCTGGCTAAGGCACTGATCGAGCCTACACGTATCTACGTGAAGTCGACTCTGAAGCTGATCAAAGAGTCTCAGGTTCACGCCATGAGCCACATCACCGGCGGCGGCCTGCAGGAAAATATTCCGCGTGTACTGCCGGATAACTGCAAAGCCATTATCGACACCAACGCCTGGGAAATCCCACCGGTATTCAAATGGCTGCAAGAGCAAGGCAACGTTGAAACCTTTGAGATGTACCGCACACTCAACTGTGGTGTCGGTATGATCATCGCCGTCCCAGCCAGTGAGCAAGAAAACGCGCTGCGTATTTTAACAGAAGAAGGCGAAAATGCGTTCGTAGTCGGCCACATTGCAAGTGCCGCAGAAGGTGAAGAGCAGGTAGAGCTGCAGGGCTAACCACCAAGCGCTACCCGTTTCACCTAGTAGAAGCAGAAAGCCGCTCGTCGAGCGGCTTTCTGCCATCTCCAGTTTGACTCTACAGCCCTTTGGAAAAGTCTCAACAAGACCACAGAGTCAAACCCGCCCGCCAACGGGGCGGCACACCCAATTACGTATTAGACGAATGCGAACTGAACGACCTCGCATTTAACGACAAGGTGAAGAAACAGCACATGGCGACAAAAACCGTTGTTCTCATTTCCGGTAGCGGCAGTAATCTGCAGGCACTGATCGACACCCAACTCAGTGGCGACCTGCCCATCAGCATTGAAGCGGTTATCAGCAATCGCCCCGATGTTATGGGTCTGGAGCGTGCAGAGAAAGCCGGTATTACCACACAAGTGTTGGACCACAAAACCTTTGCCAGCCGTGAAGCCTTCGATGTCGAACTACAAGCATTGATCGATACCTTTGAGCCGGAGTTGATTATCCTCGCTGGTTTCATGCGTATTTTGACGCCTGAATTCACCGAACACTATTCAGGCCGCATGCTGAATATCCACCCCTCCCTGCTGCCAAAGTATCAGGGCCTGCATACACATCAACGTGCACTCGACGCCGGCGATGACTGCCACGGCGTGACCGTGCATTTTGTCACCGCCGAGCTCGACGGCGGCCCCAATATCATCCAGGCCCTGGTTCCCGTGGAATCAGACGACACGGCCGAAATACTCGCCAAACGTGTACAGCAACAGGAGCATGTCATCTATCCGATGGCCGCCAAATGGTTTGCAGAAGGTCGCCTGAGCGTACAAGCCAACCAAGCGCTTCTCGACGGTGAAGTACTGGCCAAAAGCGGCTACATCTTCGATACTCGCGGTTAAACTCAGCCTTGGCGCAGACAAGTTCAGTGACGGTTCAGCCGTCCACCACTAAGGTAGACCTACTCGTACACCTGCCCCGTCACGGCCATTAGCAGGCCACAGGAACCGATTATGCCAACTTACCCATCATTTAACCGGTTGATGCTAAGCCTTTTACTCATGGCCGCATTGCCCGCTGCGGCCCAACTTCCACAGCCCTTCAGTGCGACCTACCAAGCCGAGATAAAAGGTTTTTCAGTCTCCGCACAACGCGCTTTGAAAGTGCGTAAAGATGGCCTGTTAGAGTTGAGCTTTAGCGCCCGCTCACTCTTTGCCCAGATCGATGAGTCGAGCCAATTTAACTGG
>Ga0209292_1007755_pt1 | contig 10118 bp, 7 predicted proteins | sample GOMGulsemesocosm_2_FD_184634 | JGI IMG/M metagenome (GOLD analysis project Ga0209292, IMG submission 184634) | Methane-oxidizing microbial communities from mesocosms in the Gulf of Mexico - GOM9C Gulf of Mexico (SPAdes) (version 2) | ecosystem: Environmental > Aquatic > Marine > Cold seeps...
CGTGAACCATAGTTAAGCTGAAGCTGACTCGCCGTGACATCACAGCTGTTAATCCCGTTACAAGGTGTTATTTTCCCTTTTAAAACCGTCGTAGATTCGAATGTTTGATGGTTGACGTTGATAAAGGGAGTCATGGTCAAATCACCGATATTCAGAGTCGGCTTTATACTGGTAAAGCTTTTCACCGTTTGGTAATTTGAACGCTTGTTCATGACGCCTATCGGTTGCTCTAAATAGATCTCATCAGTGAATTGTGTGTACGCTTCAAATTCAATCTGTTCTAACCAAACATTGGATGATTGCCAGTTATGTAAATAACCAAATCGCCAACTGTCGCTACTTATTTCACTGGCGTTTTCTGGTGAATTATTTTGATAATTAGCCAACTCTTTACGTTGTTCAGTGTATTGCATATTAAATCGCAATAGGTGCTGGCCGATATAGATCTCACTATTGAGATGCAGCGTATTTTTGCCGTAGGCGTTGTTGGCAAGTTTTTCTTCTGCTGAAACCGAAGGGTTTGTGAAGCTTTGTGGTACCAAGTAGTCGTAATTATTTTCACTTTGTACATGGCTAAATCCCGCGGCAAGGCTGTAGTTGGTAAACCGTTTGTTCGCCGTGATGTTCACTTCTCGGTAGCCAAATGAGCCAGTCGCGAGGCTCATTCGCGCACTGTCTATTTGAGGATTGTAAGTATTAATGCGGATCACGCCACCAATGGGAGTTGATCCTGTGCCTAGTGCCTGACTTTTGCTAATTTCAATACTGTCGATTTGTTCTGTTGGCAGCTGGTTAACATCAAAGCCGCCAAACTGACTATCGTTAATAAGCTGTCCATCGATATATAGCTGCACTTGCTTGCTACTTGAACCGCGGACAGATACGGATGCTGGATTACCTAAGCCACTGATTTGTCGGATCTGAATACCGTTAATTTTTTGGAGTAGATCACCAAGGGTTTGTGATGAGTCAATAAAATCTTCACGATATAAAATCTGATAGTTTGGTGTGTTAAGCGCATTGAGATCCGTTTCTGCTGTCGCGGTTACGACAGTCGTCTCTGTGGTATTCTCTGCCTGTGCAGAGGATAAATGTAGCAGTGATAGGCACGCCGCTAATACGGGTGTTGGTCGTCGAAATAACATGGGTTCCCCAATGATGTTGGGGATGGCAGAATACAAAAAAACCATGTATGTGTTTATTGCCAAAAAGCAAAACAGAATAGGATTTTTCTATTCCGCTATCGCCCTCCGCAATACGGTAATATTTCAATAGGCCGGTATCGGGCTCTCAACATTCGTTGATTACCGTTGCGGGGGCAGCGTTGGTTTCACACCAAACTTCCCGTTTAACTCAATCCTTAATTGCGGTCACACGCTGTTTAATATTGAGCACCTACTGTAAGTCGCGGCACTTTAATGATAAACAATAATAAAAGCAACGCTGTTAACAATATAGATATGCAGTTGCATAAATTTTGTACGACTCATCAAGCACTAAGGTATTTAAAGTCGAATTGGTCATTGTGATCATCGTACTCGGCATCACCTGGGTAATGGTTATTATCAATCGACGGTTACCCTTAAGGCTGGGCTATGCTGTTTGTACCAAATGGTAAATCAGTGAGGGACCAATGTTATGCATTTTATGCATTCAGGGTGAACAATGGAATTGTCGTATACAATGAAGTATCTAGAATTGAAGACGGGTGTTAGTTTTATTCGCGCTATTTCATTTGATGATTTTCTGGTAAAAATAAAAATAAAAATAAAAATAAAAATAAAAATAAAAATAAAAATAAAAAGGGGAGAAACACATGTAACACATGTGGTTTCTCCCCTTTCGTTTATTTTATACTAGCTAACAGCTATTTTGTTAAAAATGAATGCCGTTCTCTAGTGAACTAATACGTGCTAATGACAAGGTATCAATGCCTTTTTCTGCCAGCATTGCTGCGCCACTTTGGAACGACTTTTCGAATAAGATACCGACACCGACTAATTTAGCTGTGGTTTGCTCAAGAATCGCTAGCGTCCCTTCAACCGCATTACCGTGTGCTAATACATCATCAATAAATAATACGCGGTCATTGTCATTAATGTGTTCAACATTGCAGTTCAATTCGTATGAGGTATTTTTAGTAAAGCTGAATACGTTAGTCGTTAGTACATTCTCTGGATCTAACATGCTACGCTTTTTCTTCATGACCACTAATGGCACATTGAGTTTTAAAGCCACCAATGTCGAGATCGCAATACCACCGCTCTCAATCGTTAAAATACGGTCGATCTTAGCATCTTGAAAGTGGATCGCTAATTGTGATGCACACCAGTCTAAAATCTGAATATCGATTTGCTTTGTTAAAAAGCTACTAGCGTCTAGCGCTACGTTCTTTACTGATTTTCCGTGTTCTAAAATCGCTTTTTCTAATAAATTCATGTGTCAGTCCCTAAATTATGAAATTGCTAAATAAACAATAAATAGTAGTGCGAGTGAGTAAATAATCGGGTGAACTTTTTTGCCGTCACCTTGTACTAACATAACGAAACAATAACTGATGAACCCCATTGCCATGCCGTTTGCAGGTGAGAAGGTTAACAAGCTAAATACCATAATAAAGAATACAGGAATTGCTGACTCTTTCTTATCCCAGTTAACGTTTGCCAAATTCTTAATCATATAAATACCGATAACAACCAGTGCTGGTGCCACAATCGCCGAGGTAAAGATTGAGAATACAGGAAATAAGAACATAGATATTAAGAACATCACGGCCACCGTGATCGCACTGATACCTGTTTTAGCCCCTAATGATGACGCGACTGCAGATTCTGAATAAGCGGTAATTGACGTCGTTCCTAATATCGTACCAATGATCGTACCGCCTGAATCAGCCACTAATGCCGATTTCGCGTTTGGTACTTTACCGTCTTTACCGATAATACCTGCATCACGGCCGACACCGACAATCGTACTTAAACCATCGAAAAAATCGACAATAAAGAAGATCACAACTAAGAAAATTAAATCAGTCAGTTTTGGCATTGTTAGTTGTGACAAATCAAAGATAGCACCGAATGTAGGCGCTAAACTTGGCGGTATAGAAAATACTTCAGTTGGTAAGGTAATTAAGTTACTGCCCAGGAAGTGGTCGCTTAATAAACTTAAAATTATAGATGAGATGAACGAAATAACAGTCGCGAGTTTCATATCGCGGACTAAACAGCCAATCGCAATAAAGATGCTGAACAGGGCGATAAATACTTTGGGATCGCTAGCATCACCCATACTGACTAAGGTAAACGGGTTACTTACAATGATACCGGCGTTACGTAAACCAAGAAAAGAAACAAATAAGCCCAGACCAACTGCAATACCGAGTTTTAAATCTTCAGGAATCGCATCAATCATCACCTTACGAGCTGGTGTTAAGCTTAAAATTAAATAGAGACAACCAGAAAGGAAAATAGCAAAGAGTGCTTCATGCCAAAGTAACGAGATACCGCCACCGAGTAAGATAGCTTTAAAGAAGCCGTTCATCGACATACCCGGCGCTAACATAATTGGGTATTTAGAAAACGCACCCATAATAAATGTTGCGATAGCTGCAGACAGTGCTGTCGCGGTAAATACCGAGCCTTTGTCTATCCCTTCGATGCTTCCTAAGATTGCCGGATTCACTGCTAAGATATAACTCATCGCTAGAAAGGTAATTAAACCCGCGTAGATTTCATTTTTTACAGTTGCGCCACGCGCAGACAGGAGGAAGTACTTGTCCATTAAACACCCATTACTATTTAGTTGGTTGATTTAAAATGACAATATTCCGAAGTATAAACTTGGGTAGGGGAACCATACCAGAAAAAAGGTACAATTATCCTGCTTCATTGTAGGTCTGAAATTTACGGTTTCAGAGTAGAGACTTAAGGCCCATATTGCCAAAATTATACAACGTCACATTGCTTGCGGGGCATCATAAAGATGTTGACGCAGTTGTCAATTTTTTTGTGCGATGCGATGATTCAAAACAGGCCGGTATCTATGCTATAAACAGCCTGTATTGTTAGGGCGGACTGCTACTTATAGGGCTTTGAAGGGATTTAGGTATATAATGGGATAATATTAAATGTTTTTAATTTAACTGACCTTTTGGTCAATATTCGAACAAGACGATAATATGCTTTATATGTTCATATTTGACTAAATATTGGTGAACTTGTTGTTAATTTGAACTTTATTATGTCCTGAAACGAAAAATGGTGAGCCTAGGCTCACCATATCTATCAACTTAAAAGAACCACTTTAACTTTTAAAAGAATTACTTTTTAAGTTCAGCAATTGCTTTAGTTAATTCGTCAACTTTAGCATTTAGCGTGTCAACTTTAGTGCTATCAACACCAGAGATTTTAGTGAACACTTGGTTTACGCGAGTTTCTAAAACATCTGTAGAGATTTTTTTATCAGATAATTTTGCTTTTGCTGATTCTTCAATCTTAGCGCCTTTAGCAACAAGTTCTTCGAATAATGTTGAAGATTTGTCTGAAACTCTGTTCGCTTCATCAATGCTTTTACCGTATGCACCAAGACCTGCTAGCCAAATATTTTTAGCGATTTCGTCTTTGCTGCTCCAAAGTTTTTTAGCTGTATCAACTACGTTTAATTGTGTCATGGTACTTATCCTTTCTGGGTGCGTTTCGATTTGATGTGGCCAGAATATGGTTTTAAATTAGAAAATGCATACAAATTGTGGATTTACTTTTATGAAAATAAAGATTAATTTAGAATGGTTTTTCAGTCTAATTATGCTCCACTTATTTGGTCGTCACCTGATTTTTGTATTCGTAATTCAAACATGTATTTGTGTGATTATATGTAGGATGAGTGAAAGGGTGATGGGAACGATTTTTTATTCATATTATACTTATCAAGGCTCATAACTTTTGTTTATACATATTGTTAGTTATTAATTGAACAGCTATCTTATTATTAATGACTATTATGCTGTTTTTATGAACCGTTGCATTGTTACAACGAAAATTTAATTATATTCAATTCTGCTTTTTGAGGATGGTGACTATAATTCGGCGACTTAAATTTAATTGAGAGGCTAACAGTGGAATTTCAACAATTAATAAAAGATGGTCTGGCGCTTGTGTCACGGGTAAGACAAGAGATTAGTTTTATCCGTGGATGTAATTATACGCAAGCAAGTTTAGACATCTTACACACAGCTTCTTATAATTTGGCTTCTGCTGAAGATTTACTGAATTATGCCGATGAACTTGCCTTAAAACAGAGCGATGCCGCAGGCGAGAAAGTGTTGATTGCCAGTGATGCGATTAAAAAAGTACAGTCAATGTTATCCCGTAAATTTGATGCAGAACTAGACTGCGAAAGCCAACCTTGGTTTGATGATGTAAGCCGTCATATTGGTATATGCGCTTAACGAAAGATTGTCGCATTCAAGTTAAAGTACGCGATCACCGTATCGATAAAAGCCAGTTACATTTTGTTTCTGGCTTTTTTGTGTGCGTCATTCTCCGTTAGTGGGCGCTAGTCACTTAATTTGTGACGCTCGGTTAAACCAAAGTCATCTAAGATGCCATAAAAAGCTGGTAGAATTAAGATCACTAACATGGTGGATGCTAGCAAACCAAAAATCAACGCCACAACCAGTGGAATAATCACCTGAGCTTGGATACTTTGTTCAAGTAATATTGGCATTAAGCCCGCTGCCGTTGTCGCTGTGGTAATTAAGATCGCACGAATACGGTGAGTTGTTGCATGTATTGCTGCTTGTCTAATGTTATTACTCTTGACTAAATCTTCTTTGATAAACTGTACTAACAAGATGGAGTTATTTACGACGATCCCGGCCAATGACGTAAAGCCCAGCATTGACGGCATAGTCAGATCATAATTCAGCATGTAATGACCCCAGAATACCCCAATGAGTGCCAGTGGGATCGCAAGCATAACAATGACAGGTTCAACATAACTGCGGAACTGGAAGCTTAAGATCGCAAAGACCACGAACAGACCGATTGAGAAACTTTTTACCATTGAAGTACCAGTTTCAGCGGTGGATTCAACTTCCCCGCCTAAACGCACTTCAATGCCAGGGTATTTCTGTGTCAGGCTAGGGACGAAATCTTTCTGCATCTGCGTCATGAGTTCTACGGTATTGGCTTTTTCTTTATCAATGTCACCTTTTAACGACATCGTCCGGATATTATTAATACGGTTCAACTGACTGACACCACGGCCCCATTCTACTTTCACAATACTGGCAAGGGGGATTTGGCTACCATCAGCAAGTGTAAAAGGGAAATCTTCATAGTAAGCCAGATCAGAGCGGTAACGCTCGGCCAGCCTCACGTCTAATTCGACATTTTCACTGCCGATTTGTAACTCATCGACGGTGACACCAAAAAATGCCGCGCGCAGTTGTATCGCAATATCCTGCCCTGTGACACCAAACGTTTCAGCGCCAGGCAGCAGTGACATTCTCAGCTCGGGTTTACCATCACGAAGATTGCTGATAATGTTACTCACACCATTAAATTGTGACAGGTATTGTGCCAATTCATTACCTGCATCTTTCAACGTTTGAATACTAGGATGGCTGAGTTCAATATCAATCGCACGCCCCGCTGGTCCGATTGCTGGCTCGCGGACAATCAGGTTTGTCACACCGGGAATCACACCAATCTGTTGTTGCAGTGCAGCTAAATAATCGGCCATACGTGTCGAGCGTTTTTCTGATGTTAGCAGGTCAACAAAGATCGTGGCGACATGTTCACCTGTTTCGCCTGCGTCTGGATTCGCGCCACTTTGTACCGTGATATATTTCAGCAATGGTTCATTATCGGGTTGTTCCCCAAACTGGGCACTGGTGATCTTAATATCTTTGCTGATACGGGTCACCACTTTATCAGTTTTATGGAGAGGGGTGCCGGGCGGCATTAATACGGTGATCTGTACCCAATCACCTTCCACTTCGGGAAAGGCCGAGAAGCGCAACATGCCACTGGATGCCAGTGATATTGTACCGATGAATAAGACTATTATGCCTGCTGTGACCATATAACGACGGTCGACAATGGCACCAATTACTTTAGGTAAAATCGTAAACTGGAAGTATTCGAATTTTCTATTAAAGCGACCTTTAAAACTGCTTTCTGCTACCTTGTCATCGGCATCTTTAATAGATGCGTACAAGTGATGCGGCAAGATTAAAAACGCTTCAACCAAGGATACACTTAAGGTGATAACTAAAGTTATTGGGATAACTTTAAGTACTGCGCCCATGTCCCCTTCAAGAAATGCAAGCGAACCAAAGATCGCCACTGTGGTTAAGAACGATGAAAACACCCCATTTTTAACCCGGTTAACCCCTTTGACTATACCTGCAAGTTTGTCTTCGGTTTTACTGAGTTCATGAGCGATACTTTCGGATAATACAATGGCATCATCCATTAACAGGCCGATAGCCACTAGCAGTGCCACCATTGACATCAGGTTTAAGCTAATGCCCACCAATGACAGTACATACATACTGGCAAGGAAGGAGACTGGTAAGCCCATTGCAACCCAGATGGCGTAGCGCCAAGGGAAAAATAACCACATCACCAAGAATACTAAAATGAACCCCTGCCAACCGTTTGATAACAGAAGATCCAGGCGATCTTTCGCGATCGAGGCGATGTTTTTTGTGAGCGAAAATTCAATACTATCCGGTGTGTTCAGTTTTTCGCTTACAATAAATTGTTGTACTTCTTCAAGTACATCCAGTGAGTCATCGGCTTTCGATTTTTTGATATCGAGCATGGTACCTTCTTTACCATTGACCGATATTTTTGATTCGTCTAGTTCAAAGCGTCGGGTGATTGTAGCTATGTCTTTTAACTGAACTTTACTACCATCTTCATTACTTAAAACAATGATCTCACCCAGTTCGCGTGGGGTATAACGTTGTGCATCGAAACGTAATAAGATTGTGCTGCTAGGGGTATTTAGGCTACCACTGGGCATTTTCACATTTTGTTTGGCGATCTGGTTTGCCACGTCCTGTACTGATACGTTGAGTTGGCGCAGGGCGATTAAATCAAGTTCGACGCGCAGTTGTGGATCAGAGAAACCATTGATCTCAACTTGGGCAATACCTTTTAAGTGTTTTAGACGGCGCTTAACATCTTCTGCATACAGTTTGAGTGCTTGTTTATCCATGTCACTGTAAATAACCAGACTGACCACACTGTCATATGTCAGGAGTTCTTTTACAATGGTCGTTTCTACTTCATTAGGGAACTGGTCAATGGCATCGACTTCGGTTTTAATATCTGAAATAAAGGTTGTGCCATTACCGTCATGGGTCATTTCCGCAGTCGTTACCGCTAAACCTTCACTGGCACTACAGGTGAGTTTTTTGAGGTTGTTTATCCCATCAAGGGCATCTTCCATTGGCAAACAAATTGCCTGTTCTACATCTTCAGGGCTTGCGCCTGGGTAGGGTACAGTAATTTGTGCGATAGTTACTGAAAAGTCGGGAAAGGTTTCACGCTTCATATCTGAAATGGTGATAGCACCGAGCGCTAAAAACATCGCCATAATTAAGTTGGCAGCAGTTGGATGTCTGGTAAAGAACTGGATCATTATTCTTTATCCTCTGTCCACACTGTCGGCGCGAGTTTTAAGCCATTGGCAACAGGGATAATGTCAGATAACACCACTTGTTGACCGGCTTTAAGGCCATCTGCTTTAATGGCGGCGACTTGATCGCGAATAAACAGCACATCAACGGTTTGTAATTGGAGTCTGTTATTTTTATCCACCAGATATAAACGATTATTATGCAGGGCTGCTAATGGCACGGTTAATTGCGGTTGAACTTGGCCATTTACGGTCACTTCAACAAACATACCCGAGATGATCGGACTGTCATTGGGATCATTACGTTTAATGAATTCAAGGACATCAAAGTCAGCTTCAACGACTAAGCCTGCAGTGCCTAAGCGCGAATCAATTTCACCTAGAATTCGGGTTACCTTACCTCGCCAATGGGCTTCTGATGATGAATTACGTAATGTAATATGTGCCGTTAAATTCGCGGTAGCGATATCAGGGACAGCGTTAAGATTATCTAATACCCCCCGGTCTTGTTTTAAGCTGTGTATTAGGCGGCTGAGCTGGCTGGCGGGCATTTTCGCTTCGACTTCTAATTTCGACACGTCATGGGCCAAGATTAGACTGGTGCCAGCAGACACAAATTGTCGCAGTTCGGCGTTAACATCAATAATACGACCGTTAAATGGCATGGTAATGATGGTATTGTCTAAATCCAGTTGTGCTTGTGCGATTTGGATTTGCGCTTGAGCTACTTGTGCTTGTAGTGCTTTTTTACGGGCTGGAAGTTGACTTACTTGTGCTTTTAAATCATTTAATTGTAGTTGGGTATTGTATACGATACGTTCTTGCTGCTCTAAGCTTGACGCCGAGATAGTACCTTTTTTGTTTAGTTTGATATTACGTTGGTATTCTTTTTTTTCCAGCGCAAGGGTTTTGCTTTCGACTTGGTATGAACGCGTTAAGCGCAGCTCTTCAATATCGAGATTTTCAACTTCAGCGTTAATACTGTCTAAGTTCGCGTGTGCAGTTGTTAGATTTAACTTATACGAGGCCGGGTCTAGGCGCAGTAGTTCCACACCTTTATTGATGAACGTACCACGTTGTAATCGTTCGTTTTTGTAAATCACTTTGCCGTTGACTTCGGAGATACCTTGCCACTTGTTTTTCGCGATGACATGACCATAACCTTTTACTGTGGGAGCAATGCTCAGAACTTGGACCTGAGTAGTATAAACACTGTGTGCAGGTTCGAGCGTTTCTAATACAACGTCTTTTTCCATGATGAAGTTATTAATGGCCATGATACCTAGCCCTGCAGCAATGCCGAGTGGTAGCCACAGTAGCTTATACTTCTGCATTGTATTGATCCGTTGTAATTGAATTGATTAACATATTATAGTTCTGTTGGGCGAGATTGTGATAAAACTGCATGTCTAAATCAGTGGGGGTTAATTGTTGTAATAAAGGTTTAAATGCACAAGGGAAGACAC
>Ga0209292_1007759_pt1 | contig 10113 bp, 5 predicted proteins | sample GOMGulsemesocosm_2_FD_184634 | JGI IMG/M metagenome (GOLD analysis project Ga0209292, IMG submission 184634) | Methane-oxidizing microbial communities from mesocosms in the Gulf of Mexico - GOM9C Gulf of Mexico (SPAdes) (version 2) | ecosystem: Environmental > Aquatic > Marine > Cold seeps...
TTATTTCAAACCATGGCCAAATAGTCAGTAAAGAACTCCTGTCAGAACAGGTTTTTGATAGAAAACTAACGTTATATGATCGCAGTATCGATATGCACGTCAGTAATATACGCCGTAAAATTTTGTCTGTGACCAATGAAGAGAAATTAAAAACCATTCGTGGAGCAGGTTACCTCTTTTTATCGGGTGATGATTAGGCATGTTTAAAATTAACCCTCTTAAGAAACTCTCGTCAATTAGTGTTAAATTATTTTTCTGCTTCTGGTTGATTGCCATTTTATCGGTCGTGCTCACTAAGTTTATTTCAGAACAGTTCTCTGAACAGACTATCGTTTCAAAAGCCAATAAAGGTGACATAAAACTACTCAAAACCATTAAGCGGGAACTTAAAATGGGTAGTATCAGCAAGCTCGAACGTTTTTTAATAAATAACCGTCGGACAAATCATAAGTTTATTTTATTGAAAAACATCGAAACTAACCAAGTAAAAATCATTCATTCGGCTAGAAGTAATGGCTTATCTGAGCAAAAAAACTATTTGGAAATAAATAGCTTTACCCAATTAGTGAGTATTCAATTTCCTCGTAAACGATTAACAGGTCCTATAGAAGTTACGCTAAAGAATACGCCTTACCAGTTATATTTAGTGACGAGAAATAATCAACGTACTTTTATACATTTAATTTATGAAATGCCTGTTTGGTTGCGAATTTTTATCCCTATGATGGTGAGTATTTTACTCTGTTGGTTGTTAGCTCGAACGCTGAGTAAACCACTTTCTGTTATGAAAGCAACGGCGATAAAAATAGGGGACGGTGACTTATCTGTTCGCGTTGAACAAGTGAGTAATAGAAATGATGAACTTGGTAGTTTTGCTCGATCATTTAACCAAATGGCGGAAAAGCTTGAACAAAGTGTTAGTGCACAACAAATGTTGCTTGGCGATGTTTCTCATGAGCTTCGTTCACCAATGACGCGTTTACAACTAGCGATTGGTTTAGCCTCTAACAATATAGAACAACCCGATAAATTGATAAAACATATAGATCGATGCGAATTGGAAGTAAGTCGTTTAGATAAAATGCTTTCTGACGTTTTAGTCCATTCTCGGTTAGAAAATGCCATCCATACTTTAGAAATTAGTCTGTTAGATTTAACTTCCTCATTAGACATCTTACTACAAGATGCACAATATCTAGCAAATGAAAAAAATATCACCATTAAAAGTACACTAATAAAACCCTGTCTAATTCAGGCTGATGGTCCGCTGATCGCTAGTGCAATCAGTAATGTATTAACCAACGCAGTTAAATACAGCCCGGCTAATAGTGTTATTTCTGTTGACTTATCGATTCGTAATCAGCAAGTTAGTTTAGTGATCACCGACTCAGGTAGTGGCGTACCCGATGCTGATTTAGACCATTTATTTACCCCTTTCTACCGGGTAGCTGAAGCAAGGGATCGCCAAACAGGAGGTACTGGTTTAGGTTTAGCTATAGCTCAGCAAGCGGTAAGTGCACACGGAGGCAGTATAACTGCGCAAAACCATGCAACCAAAGGTTTGATTGTAAGCATTACACTTCCGTATAGCTAAGGTTTATCCCTTGTTATAAAATATTCTCTATGTAAAGGATTGTAAGTTTTCTTGTTCCATTGACATAATTATCATAGTTTAACTGTTTGTATACACACGTTAAATTTTCACTAGCATTGACTACATATTAAGATTTATGAAATTAATAAACATTTTCCTTACTTTCCTTGTTTTAGTCTTAACGGCTTGTACACAAAATAACGCTACTAATGTTGAAAACATTGAACTACCCGCCAATTTTGTTAATCAGGGCAATGGCCAAGTTGATGTAAAATGGTGGCATAGCTTTGAACAAAGCGAGTTAACACATTTCATCGAGCAAGGTCTGCAAGATAACTTATCACTAAAAGCTCGAGAACTACGGTTAAAAAGTAGTGCAATAGATGCCGAAATGGCAGGCGCTGATCTTTACCCAGACCTTAACTTATTAATAAGTGGCACAATGCCTATTGACGATCTTGGTAATATAAAGAGTGCCTCTCTTGGACTTTCTTCAAGTTGGGAGTTAGATCTATGGGGTCGTATTGCAGCGGGAGAAAATAGAGCCTATTGGGATCATCAAGGTCAGAAGGCATTGTTGAAGGCAAGGGCCAATTTAGTTGCAGGGAATATAACCACTGCTTGGCTTAGTTTAGTATCAGAGCAAGAAAAAAAATTGGTTTTAGCAAGTCAATTTAAACGCACACAAGATGCTTTAGTGGTTATTTCTCGTCGATTTTCGATGGGGAAAAATTCAGTGACCAATATTTGGCAACAACAGAAATTATTAAAGTCTATTGAAGTCCAACAGGCAAAAAACATTGCTGAACTCTATATTCATCAACAATCCTTAGCGTTATGGTTGGGTGTCACTACAGACAACATAAAGTATAGTGAGTCAAATACTTTACCTAGTTTACCTAAACTTCCTCAAATAGGTGTTCCTGCTGACGTATTAAGAAATCGTCCCGATATTGAGCAAGCCTTTGCCAAAATTAAAGCAGCCAATGAAAATTTAGCCGTTGCGATTAGCAACCAATATCCTCGATTTACACTTAGGGCTAATTATACTACGGCAAAAAATTCGGTTAAGGATCTGTTTGATGATTGGTCGGGTAACTTAATTTCATCACTTGCTATGCCCTTATTTGATGCGGGAACCAAAAAGTCGGTGGTACAGCAACGTAAGCTGCAATTAAAGGCGCTTATTTTTGATTATCAACAAGTGTGGTTAGACGCTATCGCTAGTGTTAATAAAGTATTGGTCACGGAAGAGCAATTATTAACCGTGGCCAATAACTTAACGGCACAATTAGATTTAGCCGAGCGTACTGACAAACTAACGACGATAAAATACTTAAATGGTAAAACTAATTACATCAATCTCCTGAAAGCACAGGAAAGTATTTTGTCCTTAGAAAGGCAACTTATTGATGCGAATAAAAAATTAATTATAAACCGTGTTTTATTATACCGAGAGTTGAGTCATAGTGATTTTTCATCACCAGCTACTTTGCCGACAACCAGTTTATCCAATGAAAAAAATATTTCAGGAAACCACTCTTAATGCGTAATTTCTTCTTTAAAAATAAATTATTACCTTTTTTTATTGTTATTTTAGGTGTTGTGCTCGCTTATTTTATTTTCCATTCAGCAGAGCTGAAACCTAAGGGGTTTAATAAGCAGAGTAAAGCCAATCGTGTTCGTATTGTAGATACTCAAAAATTCGAAAAAGGATCCGTGGTTCCTGTTTGGAATGCCTCTGGTTTTGTTATTCCTGCAGAATCAGTCAAAGTTTATGCACAGGTGTCAGGCAATATTGCTGCCATTAACCCTATAGCTATTCCGGGCGGAGCAATAAAAAAAGGTCAATGGTTAGCAAAACTTGAAACCATAGATTTCGACTTAGCTTTGAAGTCTCAACAAGCCCAGCTTGAGCAAGCAAAAGCTCAATTTTCCCTTGAAAAGGTTGATCAGACCTTGGCTAAAGAGGAATTATTACTGCTTAACAATGAAAGATTGAATATTGATGAATCCTTGGTATTACGTGAACCACAATTAACGGTGGCTAAATCTAAAGTTTCAGTGGCGATGAATAACTTGGAAAAAGCAAAATTAAACTTAGCTAGAACCCAAGTTTTGATGCCCTTTGATGGCAAAATTATCAGCAGAAGTATTGGTTCAGGCAGTAAAGTATCAAATAACTCGGTATTGTTTTCTGTTGTTAATACCAAGGTTTATTGGCTTGAAGTAAAAATACCTCATAAGTTCTTAGCGATATTAGATAAACAACAAGCGGTGAAAATATCGCAACCTAGGCTCTGGGGGGAAGGTGTTTATCGCAGTGCGAGGTTTATTTCAGTATTACCGGAATTAGATAATAAAGATCGACAAGTCAAAGTATTGTTAGCCATTGATGGACCACAAAGTTATGTTGATAATCAACCGCCAATCTTTATTAATGATTTTCTGAATGTTGAGCTGCAAGGTACAGCTATTGATAATGCTTGGACGATTAAACACCCATGGTTACAACCTGATAATACTATCTGGGTGGTTGATAGAAAAAATACCCTACAAAAAAGAGCCGTAGAGGTGTTATTTAAAGGTCGTGATGATATTTACGTGCAGACCAAAGTTCAACCCGGAGATAAAGCACTAGCCGAAAAACCGGGTATTGCTAGTGTTGGCTTGCAGGTAAGAACAAGAAACGATATTGCAAAGAGAATAGAGAAACAGCAAGAGAGAAATCAACAGATTAATTCAGAAGATAACATCCAAGCTAATGCATTTAAGAACAGGCCTAAAAAAGAACGCAAGAAAATGACAAAAGGTAGGTCGTAAAATGAAAATTAGTCCTATCTCGTGGATGATTGAACATAAAGTTGCCCCGCATTTATTGATGCTTGCCTTACTTATTGGCGGCTTAGTGATGTCTTTTATGATCCGTAAAGAATACATGCCTGAAACATCACGCGATACTATCTCTGTACAAGTTAAATATCCTGGTGCAGCGCCGAGTGAACTAGAAATGGCTATTGCTGTTCCTGTTGAAGCAGCTTTAGATGGTATTGATGGTATCTCTGAAATGAAGACCATTATTGTCAGTGACTGGATGAGGGTAAGAGCGGAATTAGAAGCAGGGGCAAATGCACAAAAAACCTATCAAGATGCGCAGCAAGCAGTAAATCGAATATCGTCTTTTCCATCGGGCATGGAAAAGCCTTTTGTTAAATTAGATACTCGAATTGCCGATGTTATGGAGCTCATTGTTCATGCTGACTTGGATCGTTTTGCCTTAAAAAGACTGACAGAGCAAGTACGAGATCGCATCTTACAGTCCCCGTATATATCGCAAGTTACCCTTCGAGGCATTCCTCAAGAAGAAATCCATGTCGAAGTCGCCCAAAGCGATTTACAAGCTTATAACCTTACTCTAACTAAAATCGCGGCTACGCTGAAAAAGAATGTTGTTGAAAAATCAGCGGGTAAAATTAAGGCGAATAATGGCGATATAAATGTCTCGATTGACCAAAGGGAATATTGGGCAGAAGATTTAGGTAATGTACCACTTATCTCTGACCAATCGGGTGATCAATTAAAATTAGGAGAAATTGCCAAAGTTAGCGAAGGCTTTTCTGATACCCGTGACTTAGTGACTTACGACGGCCAATTGTCGGCACAATTGAATATTTATCGCATGGGAGAGCAAACACCGTCACAGATTGCAGAAGCCATCGAAAAAATGTGGCCAGAAATACTGGCGATGTTACCCCCAGGTGCAGGAATAGCCATTGTTGATGATGACGCAAAAAATTATCAAAAACGCCTGAGTTTATTACTCAGTAATGCCTTTATCGGTTTGTTATTGGTATTGATCATCATGAGTTTATTTCTCCAATTTAAACTTGCCTTCTGGGTAGTCGCCGGTATTCCAAGTGCTTTTTTAGGGGCGATACTTTTTCTACCCTCTTTTGATGTTTCCATAAATATGGTCTCGATGTTTGGTTTCATTATTGCTTTAGGTATCGTTGTCGATGACGCTATCATTGCCGGCGAAAATATTTTCTCTCATATTCAAGACGGCATGTCATATCAAGAAGCGGCGATAAAAGGAGCGAGCGAAGTTGCTAAACCGCTGACCTATGCAATTTTAACTAATATAGTGGCTTTTTTACCGTTATTATTACTGCCTGGCAGCATGAAGTTGTTATTTGGTGCCATCCCTATTGTTGTAGTCTTGTGTTTTGCGGTTTCATGGGTGGAAGCGTTATTTATTTTACCGTCACATTTAGCCCATATTAATGACAAAAACCCTTCAAAAATAGAGCAGTGGTTTAATAAAGCGCAAAAACAATGTCATCAAAAATTTACTTATTTTATTGAAAATATTTATTTACCTTTTCTTAATAAGTGTTTGAATCGACCTAGTGTCGTACTGGCAGTTGCTTGTTTTATTTTCTGTATCGTCATGGCATATGCGTTTAGTGGCAAAATGGGCTTTAGTCTTTATCCTAAAATGGATGGCCGCTGGGTCAAAGCGAATTACGAAATATCAGATTCATCCACTGAGCAGCAAGCCATTTTGCTGCGAGAAACGTTAGAAAATAGTGCTAAATCTATGGTTAAAACACGTGGTCTTGAAAATAGTGTGGTTAGTATCCGTAGTATTATTCGGGATAACAGTGTTGAGGTCGCCTTGTTATTGGTAGAGAGTGAAGAGCGCGACTATTCTACCGAGCAAGTGAAAGAATTCTGGCGTGAGGACGCAAGGGCACTGCCTAACTTAGGTAAGTTGAAGTTCAGTGGCGCACGACGTGGCTCAAGTGCTGTTGCAACAGCTTCCTTAACTGTTCAGCTTCGTCATAGTGATAGCCATGTACTGTCACAAGCCGCCCAAGATACTGTCGACTTTCTTGACGCGAATGAACATGTCGTGGCAACGGTTAACACGATGGAAGAGGGTAAGCCGCAATGGAAACTTACCCTTAATGAGAATGGTCGGGCACTTGGCCTAGATGCCAGCGAACTAGCGAATCAGATGCGGGCATCACTATACGGGGTGCGTGCACAAAGACAACACAGGTTACGTAATCAGGTCACTACTTTAGTTAGATTACCTTTGCACGAACGTGGCGATGTCAATAAAATTGAAACACTGTTAATTCGTACTAAAGCAGGGGGGTACGCACCTTTAGGTAGTGTGGCGACAATCAACAAGGTATTAGCTCCTGGTGTCATTTTTAGACGAAAAGGCCAACGTATTGAAACCGTTGGGGCTGAGATCTTACCCGAAGAGAATATTCCCGCTGTTGCACAAATGGTGAGACGATATTTAGTACCAGAACTTGAAGGACGGTATCCGGGTATTACAGTTGTCTTCGGTGGTAATCAAGAAGAAATAGCGGAAAGTGTTTCTCAATTAGAATTAGGTACGGGTTATGCTTTAGCGGCGATTTATATTTTATTAGCGATTGCCTTTAGAAGTTATTCTCAGCCTATAGTGATAATGGCTATTATTCCCTTTGGCGCTGTTGGAGCAATTTTAGGTCATATGGCGCTGGGTTTTGGTTTAAGTGTGGTGAGTTTGATGGGCATGCTGGCACTCGCTGGAGTGGTCGTTAACGACAGTTTGATTTTGGTTGAATATGCTAATAAAAAATATCAACAAAGCCATTGTGCACTGGACTCGATAAAAGAAGCGTGTCGAAGAAGAGTTCGTCCAATATTGTTAACCACCATGACGACGTTTTTTGGTTTGGCACCGATGGTTTTTGAAACCTCTATGCAAGCTCAGTTTGTTGTACCAATGGCGGTATCATTAGGTTTTGGCATTTTATTTACCACCTTGGTATGTTTATTAGTTTTACCCTGTTTGTTTCTTGTTATTCATAAAAAAACACATGAAGTTGAGGATGAAATCCCTGCTACTTTATTAAGTAAAGAAGTGTAAATAGGCTGTAGTTAATATTTTAATGGTTTTATATTCATAGTCATGTTTCATTTGATTTGAATAGGTTGAGGGTAAAATATGTCTGTAAATTCGATGTCATCAACAATTATTAGCAAGGCAAATATCGCCGTTAACCGGTTTGGTTATGGTGCTCGTGGTGATGAATTTGAATCGGCGAAGAAAGACCCCGAAGCCTGGATAAAATCGCAATTACTGCCGATTAGTTTTAATAGTTCACTGCCTCATTCTAATGATATTTTCAACAGTCATGCTAAGTATCAAAAACAAAAAAAACAATTAAAAAAACAACAACAAAGTAAAAAACAGTCAATGAGCAAAATGACGAAAAACTTACCTCGTACAGTTTTAGTTAACATGGCTACCGATACCCTCAATCAGGCGATTCATTCTTCACATAGTGTCAGTTGGCGTTTGCTTGATTTTTTCTCTAACCATTTCAGTGTTAGTGCCAATGGACGACTGATGACAGGTTTGAGTGGCACACTTGAAAGAGAAGCCATTGCACCTAACTTGTTAGGAAATTTTGAGGAACTATTACTTGCGGTTGAACAACATCCAGCCATGCTTATTTACCTTAATAATGAGAAATCTTTTGGTCCCAACTCGAGAATGGCGAAAAAGAATAAAAAAGGTTTAAATGAAAACCTTGCCAGAGAGATAATGGAACTGCATACCTTAGGGGTTAATGGCGGTTATACCCAAGCGGATGTTATTGAATTAGCAAAGGGCATCACAGGCTGGAGTGTTAAAAACCCAAGAAGAGAACGCAGCGCTGGTTTTGTCTTTCGTGACTATGGTCATGAACCTGGTCAACGAACATTGCTAGGTAAAAGTTATCGTCAAAAAGGCATAATACAAGGCAAACAAATGCTTCGTGATTTAGCCATGCATCCAGCAACTGCAAAATATGTCTGTGCAAAGCTAGCCCATCACTTTGTCTCCGAAACCCCTTCAGCATCATTGCTCAGTAAAATGGAAGTTACATGGTTAAAGAACCAAGGGAATATCAAACAAGTAATGTTGACGCTATTTGAAGCTGACGAGTCTTGGTTGACCACTGCTCAAAAGTATAAAACGCCGCGAGAGTTTGTAATTTCTACGTTTAGAGCACTAGGGCAGAAAAGAATCAATGAACAGGCGTTATTTCAGTCATTAATAACCCTAGGCCAACAACCTTTTAATGCGGGTTCACCGGCAGGTTATAGTGATGATGTAAAAGACTGGTTTGGTGCCAGTGCGTTGATGGCACGTATTGATTGGTCAACAATGATGTCAGGTTACCGTAAAAAAATAAATGCAGAAAAAATGATTAAAATAGCGTTTTCTGACAATGTCAGCAAACATACTTATCAATCAGTGATGAGAGCCGAAAGTCGTCCGCAAGCCATGACTTTGTTATTAATGAGTCCAGAATTTCAACGGAGATAATGATGAAAAACGCTACTGTATTCAATAATACCTGCGAAGATAACGCTGAAAATTTATCTCGACGTAAATTCATTAAAACTGCCAGTGCCGGTTTAGCGGTTTTATCTTTCCCAATGAGTTTATCTTTTGCTAGTGAATCTGTGAAAGCAGGAAATAAAAGCCCTAAAATTATTTGGCTATTATTACGTGGTGCACTTGATTCATTGCACACTATCGTACCCACTCTAGATGCTGAATATAAAACATTGCGCCCGAAGTTATCTAAAAGCTTTAAGTCACCACTATTGCCTTTGGAAAAAGGCTTTGCTTTACACCCGTCATTAAAAAATATGCATAGCTGGTATCAGGAAAAATCATTGCTACCGGTTGTTTCAGTGTATTCGGGGTATCCGAAGCGTTCTCACTTTGATGGCCAAGATTTTTTGGAATGTGGTAAAAGTGAAATTGACCATGATAGTGGTTGGTTAGCTAGAGCCATTGATGTTAAAAATAAACGTGCTTTAGCGGTATCTCGCTCTACACCGATCAGTTTGCGCAGTAGTGATCAAGTTAATACTTGGTACCCATCAAAATTAAAAGATTCTGATGATGATGTTTATGACGCATTAGCTCAGTTATATCAATATGATGATGCTTTTAAAAACCAACTTGCTAGTGGACTTGAAGTGCGTGGTTTAGTGGGTTCAAGTATGGGTAAAAAGAAAAAGCGCAAAGGAAAGTTCATTGATTTAGCTAAATCTTGTGCAAAGTTAATGACCTCAGCACAAGGGCCTGACTGTGCGATGCTAGAGCTTGGTGGCTGGGATACTCATAATAATCAAGCTGCTCGATTGAATCAAAAACTAGCAGAATTAGACGGTGGCTTGGCAGAATTGAGAGCCGGATTAGGTAAAGAATGGCAAAACACCGTGGTTGTTATCGCTACCGAATTTGGTCGAACCGCAAAAGAAAATGGTACGGGTGGCACGGATCATGGTACGGGCAGTGCCTTATTTTTAGCGGGCGGCGCTGTTAATGGTGGTAAAGTCTCTGGTTCTTGGCCGGGATTAAAAACTGCGCAATTATTTGAACAACGAGATTTGATGCCAACAACTAATAGTTTTGGCTGGATTGGTAATTTGTTGGCAGAACATTGGCA
>Ga0209292_1007763_pt1 | contig 10109 bp, 10 predicted proteins | sample GOMGulsemesocosm_2_FD_184634 | JGI IMG/M metagenome (GOLD analysis project Ga0209292, IMG submission 184634) | Methane-oxidizing microbial communities from mesocosms in the Gulf of Mexico - GOM9C Gulf of Mexico (SPAdes) (version 2) | ecosystem: Environmental > Aquatic > Marine > Cold seeps...
TTCTCGCTACCTAGACTAACGCAATGTGATATTGCTTATGGCTGCGAGCTTTATGAAATTAAAGAGATTGGAGATGCACCGCAAACACTTATCTTTGTTGAAGTTAAGCAGCTTTATTTGCATTGATTTTTTAACCCTTTGTTATTTAGTTGTTTTCTTTAAAATCAGGTGCTTACAAAAAGGGTCTACTGTCTAATGCCACTGTATATTCATACATGGTTACATAATTCATCGCCATTTCACCGCCATTTTTTTAGCCCATACTTGCCAGTGGATTAAATAACACTGCATCTTGTAGATGCGACGGTGCAAAGTGCGAGTAAGCCATTGTTTGCTTTATATCTACATGACCAAGTATCTTTTGTAATACTAAAATATTACCACCGTTCATCATAAAGTAACTTGCAAAAGTATGCCTTAAAATATGAGTCGCTTGTCCTTTGGGTAAATCAGAAAAACATAAGTTTAACCACTTATGCAGTACCCCATAACCACAGGTAAATAATCGGCCTGATGTATTTTGGTATATCTCATTATATAAATCTTCTGAAATCGGTACGGTCCTATTCTTTTTACCTTTGGTATTGGTAAAGGTGATCTTGTGCTTTGTTACTTGTGATCCCTTAAGTTCTATTGCTTCCATTATTCGAGCACCGGTTGCTAGGCAAATTTTAATAATTTGTGTCATTTGTCCAGAAATAGGGCTTCTTTGAACGAATGTTAATAATTGCGTTATCTGGTCATGTGTTAGATAGCTAAGCTCGCGTTCTGCTGTCTTTATCGTTTTCATGTCTTTAAGCGGGTTTGGCAGATTCCATTCCTTTAATCGACGAAGTTCATTAAATAATACTTTCATCCATAACAGATCATAGTTTTGTGATGAGATGGATAGCTCTGCACCGCTGCGACCTTTACCATGCCCGACTGTGAGTCTGTTTGCGCGGTAGTGAGCAAAGTCTTTAGCGGTAAACGTGGCAGCAATGGGGTCGTTTAATTGTTCACACATGATTTGCAGTCGACGATATGCATGAGCACCACTTTTAAGGTTTTTAGCATGCAGATTCCACCATAGAGCTAACAAATCAGATAAACGTCGATTATCTGATTTGTCTGCCAACCAGGGCTTATCGTCAATCTCGTTCATTGTGTAGCGTTCGAATGCTGTCGCTTCGCCTTTGGTGGCAAAGCGTTTGCGAATACGCTTTCCGTTACTGCCTTGTGGATAGCACTCACAAAGCCAAGGTTTCTTGTGGCCATCTTTGAGATTGCGAACGGACATGGTGCATTCCTTTATAACTTGTGAATAGGTGTATTTGGTATTATAAAACAACAAACACTGTTCATATATACAGTTATAAAGTAATTGTAGCAATAATCTATGTTTTATTATGATGATTTAAACATAGACTAATTTATGCTTAGTTCTTTTATCCATAGCATGTGACTAATGTTAGTTAAAGTAGCATGGATAGGCTATCAGAAATTACCGAATAGGCTTCTTTATCCTACTTTGTCCACTTGTCTTAATTGTGCGCATTCTGCCTGCGTATGTAGCATAGCATTGTTACGTGTTGGAGTTACTGTGCCAATACATATTGTTAAAATATTGAAATCATTGCATCTGATGCATAACCATCAGTAAATTTGTGATAGATTGTTAATTTATGAACATCATGTAAATCAAATCTTTAAGTAGGATTAAATGTCACTATTTCATGCATTACAAATACCGCCGCCTAAAAACTGGCAAGACTTCGAGGAGTTATGCGCAGATTTATGGAGTGCTATCTATGAATCAAAGAATACACAGATGCATGGGCGAACTGGTCAAGCTCAATTTGGTGTGGATGTCTACGGACAAATAGGACATTCTACTGAATGGTTTGGTGTGCAATGTAAGGGAAAAGACGTGCGTTATGGTAACGCAGTGACAGAAAGCGAGTTGTTAGATGAGGTAGAAAAAGCGAAAGGCTTCACCCCTAATCTTAAAATGTTCATATTAGCAACCACTTCACAAAATGATACTAAAATACAACAGCTTGCAAGAGAGTTAACAGAGGAAAATCAAAAGAAGGGTCTATTCTCAGTAGAAGTAAAAAGTTGGGATGAAATCCACAGAGAAATCTCGTCATACCCTAAAGTTATAGCTAAGCATTACCCTGGATTTAATCGGAAAGAGACAGGCAGCGCGTCTCAAAGTAACAAATTATCTCATCAGATGCTCCCTCCAAGAGCATCACGGTTTTTCTTTGGGAGAGAGCATGAGCTTTCAGAGTTGGTTATTTCTCTAAGAAATGAATCGTCAATACAGGTCTGTGGGATAGGAGGTATAGGGAAATCTGAATTATTGTTACAGGCGTTGAAAAAGTGTGAAGCTGACAGAAACTTGATTTGGTGTAGCATTGATAAGTATCACTCTGTTGATGATTTATTACTCGCATTACTTAATATTTTCAGAGTACAGGAGGAGCAATGTAGTGTAAATAATCTCCCTCTATATTTTGATAAATATGAAGTTTGCATTATTTTTGATGGCATTGAACAAAGTAACTTGGATCAGCTAGAAGAATTAGAAGACATCATAAAACAATGGCACTCAGAAACACTTGCTACTCAATTTATTATAACGAGCCAAGTCGCATTGTATAGTTTTCCTAGTCAGAAAATTATACAATTGAAAGGGCTTACTCCTCCTGCAAGTAGACTTCTATTTGAACAATCGTATGGACAAGGTCAGTCGGGCTCTAATAAGGGAGTAGATGACTTACTGAAATTCTGTGATGGACATGCTTTGACTATTACTTTTGCTAGCGCATTAGCTAAATACTATGGCAGCGCAGTCAGCGTAATGGAAGCAATAAATAGAGACCACTCTCAGTCTTTGAGCTTACCGGAAAGAGTTCGGCATAATCGCCATACATCACTTGAAATATGCCTTCGAACGGCATATAGCTTCCTTTCGCCAAAATCAAAAAAATTGCTTTGGGCATTATCAGAAGTACCAGCAGGTATTTTTACATATTATTTAGATAATGAATGGCTTGAAATCGAAGGCGTTAGAGAAGCTTATGCATCGCTAAAGAGATGGCACTTCGTTGATGATATTCCAATTAATGAGACAATATCGCGCACAAAAATGCTTACACCAGTCCGTAAATTTGTAGGTGAAAGAGCAAAATATGAAGACCCACAGTCTTTTGAGAAAACCATAGGCCTATTGGCGCAAGATCTTCAAATTTTAGTCGCCGTATTTGAGTCTAAATATGGTAATCTTGGTGATACACCTCTATTAATGAGTCGATATGAAACTGAGCTTCCAAATTTACTAAACATAATTGAGCTAGCACTAGCCAGAGAAGATAATAAGGTGCTCAGTAAGATAGCTGGTTTTATAGCATCGGCCATAATGCCATACTATTTTGTTTTAGGGGTTCCAGAGGTGGGGGCTAAAATGCTTAAATCTTCCGTGGAACTAGCTTTAAAGACAAGTAATATTAAGAAAGCTAATGATCTTCTTCAGCAGTTCATATGTCTCTCAGAGCGCGCTCGTGACAACGACTTATTAACAGAAGCATCGGAACTGCTAGAGCGTATTGAGACTGCTGCTAATGGGGGCGATATCTGTCCTGAATTATCATTGACTAAGGCTTTAATAGCGAGTACTGATTCATTATGGTCTGGACATACAAGAAATTTAGCTGCTGAAAAATATGCTAGAGATGCCATTGATGGTTTTCGACTTAGACTTGAAGACAATGCAGTTTGTACTGATGAAATGAAGGCTAAGAAGGAAGTGTTACATAACGAGCTGTCACATTCCCTGGGGTTGCTTGGCACTTCGCTTTTAAATCAAAATAAACCAGATAAGGCGTTAGAGGCCTATTATAGCTCCCTCGAACTTCAAGGCAGTTCATTTTCTGGTGTAAATAGAGGTCAAACCTTACATCAGATAGGTCTATGTGAAAGTGAACTGGGTAATTACGAATCTGCAATAGAACATTTTTCTATGGCTGCCGATATATTTATATATACCGGAATGAAAGATTATATAAGTCATTCATTCGCTGAACTTGGGTATAACTTATTAGATATCGATGTTCCTAAAATTCACAAACAATTTTCTGAAGAGTCCATTCATGTAGCACTGTTGGACCTAATGCAGTATACAGTTCAAACATTTGATACATGTTTGCCATTGAAACATCAGATGTGCAAATATAATTTTAGAAAGTTAACTGGTACCTTTTTTCTACTCAGCCTTATTGGTCAAGGGGATAAACTAAGATTATTTGTCAGAGAGCTAGGTGAGAAAACAATTCCAACACTAAAAAATCTTTTTGAATCTGGAAATCCCAGTAAGAATGATCGAATTACAGCTCAGATTCTCATTCTAATACTTGATATGGGTGATTTTATCTCGTCTGTAGATCATACTATTGGCAGCGATTTAGAACATGGGGCAATATCTGATCTCTTGAGATTCATATGTGAAATAGATGGCTGGCTTGATGATAGAAGTATGAGGATAACGGATTGGCTTGCCGTCTATTTTACTCGAAGATTAGGTTCCAAAGATGTAGATTCTGATCGTCTAAAGAAATTTATTTGGAACTATAATAATGACGTTAAAGATACGCTTGATTTATTCAGTTACTAGCGTGCATTCAGAATTGAAATAGAAAGCCTAAAGAGTCAAAATAATTTGAACTGCCTGCATATAGTATAAAACAGTCGAGTTAACCCCCGCAATGCAGCGCGGGGGGCACAATAAGAAACCTATAAAATAATTAATACTATTTTTTCATTCGGCATTCTAGATTGTATTTCTTTTTGCCATCTAAGTAGTTAAACCCAGGGAAATCATCGTATTCTGAAACGTGTTATTACGCTTAGCTAGGGAAACACTAACGCAATTGCAATAGTATTATTTATCTATTTATCTATCTATCTATCTATCTATCTATCTATCTATCTATCTATCTCTGTCAACCTACCCAGTCCGACAGGGAGTTAACGATTTTGAAACCAATCAATAATCATCATTATTTGCAATTACTAACTTCAATATGTGACCATATTTTTTCACATAATGCAGTGAGTGTAGATGTTAATTCCCATGTAGTTTCAGCATCATTCATATGTTTAATAGCTATATTACAAAAAGCTACTTTGGCTTTTATAGTGCCACTCGTTTCTGCGAAATATGAATAAGCATTGAATGTATTGGTTTGTATAGTTGTAGCGTTTTCTGGAAGTGTTTTCGTGACTAGGCCTTCTAAATAAAAACCAATACCAGTGGTGTTTGAGTAATTGCTTTGATCGATATCTTGAGCTGAAAAAGTAGCACTGTACTTTGTTGTATTTTTTTTATTTCCCCACTGTTCTTTAGTCGTTGTTCGAAGAATTACTTCTGGTATTAGGTTTTCGATTTCTTTAACACTAAGTAACTCAAATTTAGCACCAAGAGCTTCTGTTAACTTAGTAACCCTCTCACCCTTACCATCGATATCTTCATCAGCAATCAACATTATATTGCTAGTCACGGACCTGGCTGGGGTCGCATGTTTTGAATTTGATTCATTATCGGAGAAATCCCAATGAGTTATATTACTTCCCTGATATTCGGTGAAAATATAATGGAGATTTTCTTTATAGTTACGAAGTTTTCCTGCTCTATCTTTATCGGTCAATTCTTCGATGAATTTATTCATATAAGCACGTAGATAAAGCTTATCTGTTATACCTTCAACCCAGATTGAGCAATTAGCTAATAAAACTGAAGAGGCTCTAACACCTAAATCAGCCAGAATACGAGTGTCTTGTGCTGCACTTTCAATTATAGTTGTTTCAACTTTACTCTCAATTTCTTGATATACCCTTTGTATTCCCACATTGTCTGTTTCTTGTGATAAGTCGATAAAGTGATTTGAATGAGTTGTAATAAAATACATGTGCTCAGGATGAGAGCTAAATGCTTCAATAAGCGAGCGTTGCATACTTGCGTGTAAATGTTGTTCAGGTTCTTCAATAAAAAACATAGTCGGCTTTGTTGCCATGAAAACTTTGAATGTCAAAATAATAATTGCTTGAAGGCCATCACCTAAATCATAAATTGGTCGTTCAGGTTTTTCGCCTTCTTTAAAGTAAACAACATTTTTTTTAACTCTAGGTACTAGTGATAGAGACTGATTATTAAAGAAATTTTGAGATAGGTATACTTCGAAATCACGGACCTTCTCACGCTCTTCATAAGTACCTAATAAGGAATTTTTCAAATCCTCATATAAGCTGTGCCCTGTAAAAACACTATGCTCTTCGCTACTCTCTAGAAAATAGTCATCTATTGTTCTTTTTTGAAGAACATCGTTATCATCAACAAGAGTTCGCAGTCCCCTAAGTAGTGGAATATATATTTTTTGTAGTGATTCAGGCTTATATTCAGAGATAAATGTGAATTCATCTGACCTTTTTGTTTTTTGTGTATATTCTTTAAAAAGTTCTTGTATTTCTTGAGGTCTTACACCGTTTCCAGATCTCTGGCTAACTAGTAAACCTTCTGCCTCGTGCTCTAATTTATTAAATATAGTCTGATTACTTAAATGCTTAAATGAATTTATTTTTTCTTTTAACGAGTTAAAATTACCCACGTTTATATTATCTGTTTTGACTACATTGAAAAATTCACTTACTGGATATCGGTCTGAGTCAACATGATTAATATTTCTGGAAAATAAATGTCGTATTAATCGACTTTTACCTGAATTATTAGCACCAATGAAGATATTTATAGGCTTTAAATCACTCAAATTCCATGTGTGATCTTCAGTGTTTTTAAATCCTTTTTCTGAGAATCCAGGAACTCTTAATCTATTAATGTATTGAGAATATAATTTATCAGACACAGCTAAAATCCTTTATGAATTACTCTTTTTCCATAGCCAGCGCCACACGCCCTAGCACAACAATATCTGCTTCTTCCACTTCAATCGGTGCATTACCATAAATCATAGCAAGTTTTTTACCTGGTAAACGTTGCAAATGATTGACGGAAATTGAGCCATCAATATCCAATAAGTAACGTCCAGAGTTTGGATTAACCTCTTCTGTATTAACAAATAATAAAGAACCATCAAGATCGACTACGCGTATGTTGTCTGGTGTTAAGCCATAACGTTTCATAGTTACTACATCAAGAGCCATTTCTCCTGTCTCAACTAATATGCCGTTCGCAATTTTTTGAATCGTAAGTTTTTCTTTTAATATTACACCAGTACTTTCAAAAGCCTCGCCTTCATCAAGTAATAACCATCTTAAAGACACGCCTTTAGCTAAATGAATCCTTACCGCAATTTCAAAAGGTGTCATATCACGTTTATGCCATGTGAAAATTGTCGACTTTGGTATGTCAAATGTCCTAGCGACATCATCGAAAGAGTCACAGTTTAAAGCTTCTTTAAGCTTATCTGTCACATCTCGACCACCTTTGTAGTCAAAATGAACCACTTTATCTTGCATGTTGGTCATATTGGATCTATTATCTCGTCTGTAGGTCATTTGAACCACCGTGAGGTCGAATGTAGCCTAATGTTATTAAATGCAACTAATAAGGATACCACTATGTCGTCAATTGCAATACAACTTGCATCACCTTACTGCACAAAAAAGAAGTATGCAGAAGCTACTGGTCAATCAATGGGCGCTATTAATCAGGCAGTTGCAAACGGAAAGCTGCCAATTATGCCCAAAGATAGCGAAAAAGGTGCAGTGCTAATCAACCTCGTTGCACTGTTTAAAAAAGCAGATGCACAACGTTTTGTGTAATCAAACTAATAGCCAGCCTGAGATCACTATAAACGCCCATCAACAAGGGTTTATAGAGATTTCGACAGGCGTATTCATTGAACCAGGCATGAAAAAACGCAAGCATCGTTTCTCTTTAATCGTTAAAGCAGAAGCGATCATATTCATTTGCGTACTTGGTTTGTTACTTAATCATTGCATATAAGGAGATATTCGCAATGTATGAGTCAAATGAGAGTAAACAGAGTTCAATCGAGTCTGCATGTGTTCGGTTTGCAGATATTGAGAACATAGAGCAGATTGCAAACGAGTGTGGCATGCGTGGGCAGGTACTGCGTAACAAGTTAAACCCCAATCAGCCACATCAATTAACCGTTAGCGAGTTAATTCGAATCACAACCGCAACGGATAATCACGACATTATCAACAGCGCGATACTCGAAGTCGGACTAACCGCTGTTCGTCTACCCAAACAAGGCGACTCAAAACCACTCACTCTCAGCGCCATGAGCGTGACAAGCCATACCGGTGAAATAAACCGCCACATCTTAGAAGCCGAATCCGATCGTCGGCTAACCCGATTCAAAAAAGACCAAATAATCACAAAGGCACAAGACGCCGTTCGTGAACTGGTTTTTCTTATGTCAGATGTTGAAAACCGCTGCGGTGGTGCAGGGCCGTTCGTGTCCATGTGCGCAGATGCAGTATTAAGTGGAATGCCAATGCCTGGCATGTAAGGAGATTAATTATGGAACAAGTACAAGTCGCTGCTGAGTCAATCGCTCAAATTCGTGGGTTATTTGGTAACAGCCGTATCGGGTCTTTTTATGACAACTTAGATTTTAATATGCGTAAAACACTCTGTTTCGCCGCTGGATTAAAGCAGCACCATGTTGATTTGAAACTGGATGAACTTGACCAGTTAGAAAAAGTGAAGCTACACCGAGCGATCAACTCACTAGAACCTGTGATTGGCAAATTAGCTGGCCATCCAATAAACGACTTTAAGTAAGGGAATACAATGATTAAAGCAAATCCAACAATGAACGATGTGATCAACGAATTGATGTTTATTGCCATCGCCAAACCTGAAAAAGTAAGCGTATCTGTTCGCTATATTGGCCATGCCGATGCGTTAGAAGTTATCGCAATTGATAAAACGTACTTTAGCGGTGCGCAAAACCCGAATACCTGGTCAACGCACAAGCTAATGGATAAAACCATTTACCTCGATGGCTTAACTGCATTTAGACAAGTCACTTCTACGTATAACGAACTAAGCAACTTGATAAAAAATGAGGTGGCGGCATGAAGCGTATTTTAGCCCCAGTTGAAAATGTGCGTTCGGCACTGCACTCACTTGGTATCGATGAAGACAAAGCCGATTGGATTATCGATTTGTTTGAATGCGTAGATGCTGGTCGTAGCGATGCACTTGCAATGCCTTGTTTTCATTTCAACCTTTACGCAACGCTAAAGCAAGAAGAGGTATTGATTACTGTATTTGCCTTTTGGCAAAGCGTGGTTACTTGTTCTGATACTAATTCAAAGGAAGAGCAACTAGCCCTAGGCGCTATTCGTTCTGTGTATTTTATGGCGCAAGGCTTCGGCTTAACCAAGTTAGTAGCCTGTATTGAATTGTGGTGGGAACAAACACTCGAGATTCACAATACAACTATCTGGATGGTCGCATGATGTATTTTGCAATAGCACTGTGTCCAAGTGGCAGCATGCGTGAGCATCCTAAAACGCACGAACTTCGCACTGTTGAAGTAGGTGAATGCGAAACCAAACAAGATGCCATCGATAACGCTTGTCTGCAGCTCAATTGTCGCCAGTTGTTCCGTGGTGTTATCGGTCGGCCAAAAGGCAATGGCGGTTATCTTGTATTAAATGCGCATGAGTATGCCGAAGTATGAGTACGACTCAACCGTCTGGCCGTAGCACCATTATTGAAATGATTGAAAGTAGGGAAGACTGCAGTCGTAAACCTTCCCGAACTCCCGCGCAAGGTAAAGAATTCCAACAACCTGAAATGTCGCTTATTGAAAACGCGATGTTTCAGAGCAATCCCGATCTTGATGATCATGAATGGCGTAAGCAGTTCTTTGGTGATATGCCACATTACCTTAGCCGCTACTTTGCCGAGCGATATAATAAAATATTTAAGCAAAAAGGTCGCTCTGCTGCCAACTTATACCTGCTAAAAACAGTCGGAAAAGATATAAATCCACGTCTACAAAAAGTACTCGATCAATACAGACGACAATTCAAATTTAGAAATGCATATGTTCGCAGTAATGACTTGT
>Ga0209292_1007767_pt1 | contig 10107 bp, 6 predicted proteins | sample GOMGulsemesocosm_2_FD_184634 | JGI IMG/M metagenome (GOLD analysis project Ga0209292, IMG submission 184634) | Methane-oxidizing microbial communities from mesocosms in the Gulf of Mexico - GOM9C Gulf of Mexico (SPAdes) (version 2) | ecosystem: Environmental > Aquatic > Marine > Cold seeps...
GTATTTTTGTTCATGACAACATCTATGATGAGTTTTCCAAACGCTTGACCACCAGAGTGGGTCAACTAAAAGCAGGCAACGGCCTTGATGAAGGCGTCACAATAGGTCCACTTATTGATGAAGCAGCCGTTGAGAAAGTTGAAGAACATATTGAAGATGCCCTTGCCAAAGGAGCAAAAACTATTCTTGGTGGCCAACGCCATGCTTTAGGTGGACACTTTTTCCAACCAACCATTCTTACCGATGTTAGCGACGACGCACTCTTACTCAATGATGAAACCTTTGGCCCAGTTGCGCCGTTAATTCGCTTTAATAGTGATGCTGAAGTGATCAAAAAAGCCAATGATACTGAATTTGGTCTTGCCAGTTATTTTTATACGCAAAATATTGCCAGAGCATGGAATGTAGCCGAGGCACTTGAGTACGGCATTGTTGGTATTAATGAAGGCCTAATCTCTACTGAACTTGCTCCTTTTGGTGGCATTAAAGAGTCTGGTATAGGTCGCGAAGGTTCAAAATACGGCATAGATGACTACATGGAAGTCAAATATATGTGCATAGGCGGATTATAAACTGCCCCATCCTGATGCATAGACAAACACAAACATACAAACAAAAAATAGCAAAGAGAAAAACATGACTAGTTATAAAATTGCGGTTATCCCAGGCGATGGTATTGGTAAAGAAGTAGTTCCAGAAGGCTTAAGAGTTTTAGATGCAGTAGCTGAAAAATTTGATATTGATTTTATCTATGACCACTTTGACTGGAGCTGTGAAACCTATAAAGAAACGGGCAGCATGATGCCAGCAGACGGCATAGAACAACTGAGAAAAAATGATGTGATTTTTCTTGGTGCTGTTGGTTATCCAGGTGTACCTGATCACCTTTCTTTATGGGGATTACTTATTCCAATAAGACGTGAGTTTGAACAATACATTAACTTACGACCAGTGCGTTTATTACCGGGTATTACCTGCCCTTTACGTGATAAGGAGCCTGGCGACATTGATTTTTGGGTGGTAAGAGAAAACTGTGAAGGTGAATACTCTCAAGTTGGTGGCATTGTTCATGAAGGCACAGAGTATGAGACGGTAACACAACAATCAACCTTTACCCGTCATGGCACAGATAGAGCATTAAAATATGCCTTTGAATTAGCTAAATCATCTGACAAACCTCATGTCACATCAGCGACAAAATCTAATGGTTTATACCATTCAATGCCTTATTGGGATAGCCGCTTTGCTGAAATGGCAAAAAGTTATCCTGAAGTGACGACAGATCAATACCATATTGACATTTTAACCGCCCGCTTTGTTATGAGTCCTGAGCGTTTTGATGTTGTAGTTGCCAGTAATTTATTTGGCGATATTCTCTCTGATTTAGGTCCAGGCGTTACGGGTACAATCGCTGTTGCACCATCAGCCAATATTAATCCAGAAGGTAAACACCCTTCAATGTTTGAACCTGTTCACGGCTCTGCGCCTGACATTGCCGGTTTAGGTATCGCTAACCCTATTGGACAAATTTGGTCAGCCTCCATGATGCTAGACCATTTAGGTGAAAAAGAAGCAGCTGCGGCAATCATGAAAGCAATAGAGACAGTGCTAAGCGCAGATGATGCGCCATTAACACCCGATCTTGGTGGTCAAGCGACAACTAGCCAACTAGGTAAAGCGATTGCAGCAGAAATAGCTAATCAATAAACCTTAAAGCACTATTTATTAGCACATTCAACCTACTAGAACATGGTTAAAGGAACTCAGTTATGAAAAGCGCAATAAGTCATACCTATGCAAATTTATCTTCACCGCTGCAAGCGTTGAAAACATCACAGCAAAGTGTCAAAGGGATAAGGTGGTGGATATTAGGCCTGTTAGTTATAGCCATGATTAATAGCTATATCGATAGGGGCAATATATCCATGGCCGCACCATTGATCACTGAGTTCTTTAATTTAGATGCGGAAATGAAAGGCTGGATTTTCTCTTCCTTCCTTTTAGGTTATGCACTGATGCAGGTTCCCGCAGGTATGATGGTAGATAAGTTTGGTATTAAACGAACCTATACCATAGCGTTTATTGTTTGGGGATTAACAGCCGCTTGTTTTGGTATTGCTACCGCTTTTTGGCATTTGATTGCTTTACGCATATTACTTGGCATTTGGGAATCAATTTCAGGCCCAGCCGGTAATGCTTATGTTGGTCGCTATTTTGAACAACATGAACGAGGTTTTGCTACCGGTCTACTTTTGTCAGGTAGTAAATTTGGCCCGGCAATTGGTGCTGTACTTGCCGGCGCTTTGTTAGCAAACTTTAGCTGGCAAATGCTTTTTATTCTTTGTGGTTTAGTACCATTAGTGTGGGTATTACCTTGGTTATATTTTTATAACAAACAAGAAAAACTAGAAGCTAAACAGCACCCTGTAGAAACGACACTAGCAAATAAAACCAATGAAGATTCCTCTAAAGAAAATAAGACTGTACCGCTTGCAAAACTACTGAAAAACACAAAAATCCAAGGCATCATTCTAGGTTATATTTGTTATGGTTATGCTTGGTTTTTGTATATATCTTGGTTACCTAGCTATCTTTTCGATGAATTAGGGTTCTCAATTAAAGAAACCGGTTGGTGGTCTGGTTTTACTTACGGTGTTTTAGCCATTGTAGTTATTGCTGCCGGCTACCTCTCAGATGTTTTCATCAGAAAAGGACATTGCCCAAGCAAAGTGAGAAAATCCTTTGTGGTAGCTGGTTTTTTAGCTGGTTCATTAATCCTTCCTGTTCCTTTTATCGAAGATCCGCAACATGTCATGTATATGATTTTAATTGCCATTAGTGGCATGGGTTTGGCAACAGCCAATACTTGGGCAATTAGTCAAACCATAGCCCCAAAAGGCACTATTGGTACCGTTGCTGGCATTCAAAATTTTGCTGCGGCTTTTGGAGGTTTTTTTGCACCAATAATTACCGGTTATATCATTACATTGACGGGCTCTTACATGGCTGCTTTTATCATTGCTGGAGTTTTGATGATGATTGCTATCTTTAGCTATGTCGTTTTAGTTGGCAAAGTTGAAACGATTAATATTGATTAATTGTGCTGATTAAAAACACTGATTATTCGCGCTTTTAACTATTTAAAGTTAAAAGCGCGCTAAATAGATAATGTAAATAAATGAAAAAATTGAAATCACGGTTTGCTTTACTGCCTTCTTTAACTTATTTATTGCTAATAAGTTCAACCTGCCAAGCACAAAAATCCGACGAAACATTGATCCGCTGGATTCAACTAGACCAACCTCCAGCGTTTATTGTTAAAGGTAATAAAAAAGGACAAGGCTTTGTCGACTATGTACAAAATCGCCTTCAAAATCATTTGTCTGACTTTGACCATTACTCATTATTAGTTAACTCTGCTCGACACAAAACCATGCTAAATAGTAATGAAAATCTTTGTTTTAGCTACTTAGAGTACTTCCCTGATTTACCAACACTCGCACAAGAAAAAGAAGGCAAGTACTTGAGATCATTACCCTGGTCACCACACCCAACACTAGAACTATTAATGAAGCGGTCTTTCGCTGAGAACCACCTTAATACAAAAAAGCATGTGCAATTAGAAACTCTTCTTCAAAACAAAGGCTTAATTCTTGGCCTGCCAAGTAAGCGCTGGAAAGGAAAAGTTAATAAGTTAGTCAAAAAGTATGAAAAAGATATTCCTTACGTTTGGAACGCTTCTCAAGATTTCGGCAGTATTTTTCAAATGATATTAAAAGACCGTGTTAATTACACTTTGGCCTACCCATTATGGATAAGCTACTGGGAAAAAGAATATCAGGTACCAAGTGGCACTATGATCTCCTTGCCGCTAGAAGAAATGAAATATCCCTATATTCGGGTGGCGGTAGGCTGTAAAAATAATGATTGGGGTAAGAATATCATCACTAAAGTAAATCAGTTTTTAAGGGCCGAAGTACCAACAGTAGCTTGGCGAGAAAATATGGAACGCTGGCTACCAGAAGAGGATATAGACACATTTAGGGAGTATTACCATACTATGTTATTGGAGTCATACGGCTATTTAGAAAAGGTAAAATAACTGTATTTTTATGCTCTTGCTGAATAGAAAAGAATTTTTCTTACTGCATCCGTTAGACATACGGGTATTTATACAAGACAGAGCCTTTATAATGTGGTTATTTCACATAAAAAGGCGATAACGTAGTAAAAAATTCCCAACAAACGCTGTCCGAAGGATTCGACTAAAAACTTTTTAATCTTTGTTGAGTTGTATTTGCTTAGAGTGACTAAGCTACACACTACTCGCCGCGCCTAAAATGCTTTTATCTCGAACAAAACTTCCCCCTGAAAGATAAACAGCCCCGAGCAACAAAAAAGAAAAAGCTTCCGTGCTTTTTCTTTTATACTGGATTGAGTTTATCTAAATTTGATAAATTTTAGTTACCGGTATCTATTTCTCGTACAGTGAAATATTTGTACTCTGCACTGGCAATCCCGGTATTACGCACAACTGCAACTCCGCCACCAGTGGTAATAACTTCATTATTACTATACGAGCAACCATCAACGTCAGATGTAGCCCATGAGCCATCGTCTACCTTTTCACCAACAAGAGTCCACTCGCCACCATTAGTGATATCACCATTAGAGGTATTGTCTATATAAAGCTCGAGCTTCACATTAGTGTCATTATTAAAGTTATAAGCGATAAACTTCATACCTATCCATTGATTAGTAGGCAAACCTGCTGGGTAAAGCTCACTAGTCCCTGAAGAGGCGCCACTTGGGTGTTTCAATTCTTTATAGAAATCCCAATTACCATCATGCCTAAACCTTGCGTAATAGGTTGTTGCATCGCAATAATCACCATAACTACTATGGCCATTAGGGCCACTTCGTAAGCCAATAACTAAGCCGCCGTTAGCTGCACCATCATTACCGATACGCTTATAATAAACCGTCGCTTCAACATTTTTGAAAAACTGATCAGGGTTTACTTCCTCTGAGCCAGGGTAAGGGTTGATATAAATACGTGGTTGATTGCCACCGCCCATCTCCATAACGCCATTACCATCAATATCAAGGGCATCATCACCTCGCTTATGAGAGTAGCCAGTGAAGTCATCTGGATCTCTGCCACCGGTTACTGTTCTTGGGTTGCCGTTATCCCAAAAAGTTGACTCCCAATCAGTAAAACCTGCTGCCGTAGGGTAAAAAGTAGTAATACCAAACGAGTCGGTACCCGACGATGTACTTGAATCAACAGTAACAACAACATCGTCACTAACAATAAACTCACCGTCATCTGCTGTTAATCTAAGCGTATAAATACCACTTTCAGGAAATACGGCACTGGTATCAACGGTAACATCATCACCAAAAGTTACCCCTGCTGGACCAGATACCTGTGTCCATAATGACGTATAACTGCCTTCATCGGTCACCGTTGCATCAAGATTGACTGTATTAGTGGGTAAAGTAGTACTTTGGTCATCTCCTGCCGATACCACTGGTGGTTGATTTACCAGAGTTACCTCGTTGCGAATAAATAATTTATCAAGATTAATTGTGTTTAAAGCTTTGTTACCAGAAGTTCTATCGGTATCAATAACTCTAATGTATACCAATCCTGAGATTGTACTGGGTAGTGCCGCGCTTTGAGCAGAATCAATAGCACTGTTAACAGTAATTAAGTCTGTGTAACTTTGATCATCTGTTGAATAAGCGAGAACAAAGTCATCCCCTTCATTATTATCCGTTCGACTTGCTTCAACATGTAAGGCTGCATTAACACCAGCGGAAACATTGATCTGCCACTTATGCTCTAAGTAAGAATATCTATTACTTGGCTTGCCGCTAGATTGTTTTTCTGTGATTGCCTGATAGACATCATCACTTGATTGTAGGTCATTCAGGCTGCCTGAAACTGTACCAGCAACGCTAGTTTGATTAGTTGGATACTCGTCAACAATGCTTGCTTGCGCACTTTGCATCATGTATGAGTTTAGTGCCATGAACATGGCGAGTTTTATTTTTTTGTTCATTTAGAGATCCCCATTTTTTAATATTTATTATGGTTGTAATGTTGATCCTCCCTGATTAAATCATTCACACTGACATCATCTACTCGCATTATTAACGTCAACAACGCAGAGTTTTATTTATCATTCCGTCTAAAACACAGTAACTCAAACGTTTGAGTAGGTAAAGTTATTTTGGATATATTTTAATCAAAACCAACGACTGCCTTCTAATTCAAGCATTTATTGTAAAATTTTATCAATGAATAAGGTTAAAGACAGAGAGAATAACTAGAGGTAATCCACAGAGATCAAACAGATACAAATAATTCACTGTACCTGTACTGGTTTCAGCATTAACCTGCCGTCATTATCATTACTTTCCTTTAAGGAAAATGAACAACCAGCCTACATAAAGCGCAGATATAAAGAGATAAATAAAATAGGAAAGGGCTCTCACTGAGCCCTGTGCAAAGCAGATGAAAAAACGTCGCAACTGGCCGCAATAGAAGTTTCCGTAACTTCTATTGCGCCAGGGGCAAGTTTCGAAGTTGCTTCAACTACTTAGGTAGTACTTGAATAAGGTTACTTGGATCGATTTCTCTTAGGGAGAAATATTTATATTCAGCGCTCTCGGCGCCGGTATTTCTGAGGTAAGCAACACCTCCACCATTCACTATGATTTTATTTCCGCTGTATGAGCAGCCAGATACATCAGGGTCCACCCAATTACCGTCATCGATGTATTCTCCTAAAAGTCGCCACTCACCACCATCAGATACATCACCATTACTTGTATCATCAATCCAAAGTTCGAGTTTAACCTCAGTATTGTTTTCGATGTTATATGCTAAATATTTCATACCAATCCATTGGTCAGCTGGTAGAGCGCCGGGGAAAAGCCGTGTATAGCCTGAAGAGACGCTCTTCGAGTGCTTTAACTCCTTTTCAAAATCCCATTTACCATCATGTCTAAACCGTGCGGTATAAGTCGTTGCATCACAATTATCTCCTCCTGAAGAGCCATGGCCCATAGGACCGCTTCTTAACCCCATAATTAAGCCCCCCCAGTTCTTTCCATCGCTACCATTGCGCTTATAATAAACTGTCGCTTCAACATTTTTAAATAGTTGCTCGGCGCCTGTATCTTCATATCCTGGATAGGGATTTATATATAGACGTGGTGATGAACCGCCCATTTCCATGACACCATTACCGTCGATATTTATAGGGGAGTTGCCTCTGACATGAGCCCAACCCGTTGGGTCATCATGATCCCGTTCACTAGTACCAATGGTTCTTGGATTATTATTACTCCAGTGAGTTGACTGCCAATCAGTGTAACCTGGCATGCTGGCATAAAATTTTGTAATGCCAAATGAATCTTTGTTACTTGGTGAGATAACCTCCTGATAGCCTGATACTTTAACTTCAGTGATGCTATTCCATCCATTTGAGCTGTTGCCTAGACCAATGAGTCGAACGTAACGTCCTAAATAATTTATGGCAACTGACTCTAGGCCTAAGGATGCACCACTACTGCTACCTGTCGTGGCTGTTATCCAGTTACTTGCATCATTACTGACGTCTATTTGGTAGTGTGATTGACGTGAGTCACCTTTATACCAAGCCAAATTTATTTCAGTCACTTGGTACTGCCTGCCCAAATCAATCGTCAAGCTTTCACCGCTTCCCAGAGCTGACCAACGTGTTGAAAAGTCATCATCAAAGGCATTGTCCGCAATATTTCCATCATCGCTACTGACCTCAAAACCCGCTGGTGGAATTTCCACAGATGTTTCAACTGCTGATGTTTTTAAAGACCATGCAAGTGATACAAGTAAAATCACTGTTAACTTTGTTTTATATTTCATTTACAACTTCCCCATTTAGCAAGCTATCCCTAACTACATTGATAGTGATTTGATATTGCCTAACACCTTATGAAACTCTATTTTCAGCTCAGTTAATGCGATAGATAGAATACCAAATCCGATAAATCGTTCGTTTCGACGACTTCACCAGACACCTTACCTCAAACGATTGAGTAACTAAAGAGCTTTATGCCTATTTTTTATTCAATAATTCTTGCGGACTCTTTGATAGTTGAAAAACGAATGGGTGCTACATGTTTATCATTTAACGAGAAATGGTAAGCATATTAAATTGATTAATTTATCTAACCTTACAACTTAGAAGGATTACATATTATCTTAAATGACATATCTGGGATTGAATTTGAGAAAACTGTGCAGCTCTTTAAATTTAAATGATACGGTGATCTAGAACCGATAACATTAAAGCTTTCGTTATGCACTCTCTAATAACTTATCTAAGGCATTTTCAGCAACATAATGCCAAAGTTGTTCAGCATTGTTCGGCAAAGCTTCACGTGCACGGAATAGTTTAATATCTATGTCAACCGACCAACGGTTTTCGTGTTCTTTGCTACCATTATGTGCTTTCACTAACTTACCACTTTTAAGCTCTTCAGTTATTTGCTGCTCTGGTAGCCAAGCAATGCCCCGTCCTTCGCAACACATTCTTTTCAATACACCAACAAGGTATGACTCAAAGATTGTATCAAGGTGAATAGACTCGCTGTCTGTTAATAGTAAACGCTGTACTACTTTGCCAACACCTGAACTAGGCGTGTAACCTAAATAATTAATCGGCTTATCACGACTTCCAGGCAGCTGCATTAACGGTTGATTATTTTGATCAGGAGCGCACACAGGAATCAAACGGTCTTGACCAACGACCACTGAAATATAGTGATGTTGATTGAGGTTAATATCAACCTTTGGGTGCGTATGGCAAAGCATAAAATGGCAATGGCCTTTAATCAACGACTGCTTCCCTTTATCCATATGGTCGGACTCAAGACGTGTTCTCACTATGCCCTGCGTTTCTTCAATTTTATTCAACCAACTAGGAAAGAAATTTGAAGACAATGTATGGGTTGCTGCAAAAGAAATTATATTTATCGAGTTTGAGTTTTCTCGGGAAATTTCATCTTTACATTGGTATAAACGGTTTAACGTTTCTTCTGCAATAGGAAAAAATTTTCCTCCGGCATCAGTTAGACAGACTGGTGATTCACTGCGGTCAAAAAGCGGCGCGCTAAGCCATTCCTCTAGCGCCTTTATCCGTCGGCTAAAAGCAGGTTGTGTAGTAGCTCTGATATCAGCAGATTTCGAAAAACTGCCAGTATCAACTAAACTCAAAAAGTCTTGAATCCATTGAATCTTCATAATAACTCTTGCCTATATAATTACAGTTGTGCTGATGACTTAGTTAACTTAATTTGCAAGATATACACTCGAAAGAGCTGACTTTTAGCAATAGTCATCCAAATAAATCATTGACACAACCCTAACTCAAACGTTTGAGCCTGTAAAGAGAAAGCTGATATTGATATAAAGTACCGGTGTAAAGATTTAAAAATAGAGGATGATATAAACCGAGATACAATCAGTGGTAAAAAGCAGTGATTTTTCGCGTATGCTTTAGAAAAAAGATAGTAATAACGATATAACAGAAGCATTGGATATTTATGATGATTGATAATAGTCATTTAAACATTCGAATTGAGAGAGGCTTCCCCAATAAGCCGCTAAAGCCTGTTGCTAATATCATATTAACTACTACTAGCTGAATTGTGGTATCAGAACATTGTTTTAAACGAGTGTTAAACTATCTCAATACACTGGTTATAATAGAAACCAAACTGGCTATATTATTGCTTATTTATACCATTGACTATCTCAATAATGGCAGGGTGTTTTAACCTCCTCTCAGGAGAGATAATATAATACAGCTCTTTAATCTCCTCTTCACAGCCAATAATGCAAACATCGTATTTATCAGCAACATATTTTTCGATTAATGTAGGGCTACTAAACACACCAAACCCCGCTTCAGCGAAGGACTTCATCAATGCACTATCATCGAATTCTGCAACAAGATGAGGTGATATATTATGTTTATCTAACCAAGATAATATTCGCATTCTAACGGCTGATTTCTTACCCTGCATAAGCCAAGGAAAATCTGATGAGCA
>Ga0209292_1007768_pt1 | contig 10107 bp, 5 predicted proteins | sample GOMGulsemesocosm_2_FD_184634 | JGI IMG/M metagenome (GOLD analysis project Ga0209292, IMG submission 184634) | Methane-oxidizing microbial communities from mesocosms in the Gulf of Mexico - GOM9C Gulf of Mexico (SPAdes) (version 2) | ecosystem: Environmental > Aquatic > Marine > Cold seeps...
TAAGCGCAGCGGTTGAGGCGAATCTAACGGCTGGGTTTTATAGCTGGAGGCATGCAGAACAGCAGGCGCTCTATCACTGCCTTGCACAGCTGCACAAAAAAATACCGGTGCCAGCCAACAGAGCAGCGCTACTTTAGAATGATCGATTGCCTTTACCTCAGGCATGATTATTAATGGCCTCTTGAAAGTGCCCGTTTGGTAAACCAACTGTTTTTTACCGGTGTTTTATAGTCTATATCGCTGAAAGTGAACTGCGTTTGATGACCGGTCTTGTGGTTGAGAATATGTAATCCAGAGCGTGTCCAAATACCGTCCACCTGACGAATACCTTCTACGATCATTGTCTTCAAAGGATTTTGTTTCACATTCCAGAAATCAACTTTGAGCACCATCCAATTGGATTTATCGACCCAGAATTCCGTTTTTCCGTAACCCAGTTCTTTCGCTATTGCCGCTGTCTTGGGTATCGCTGACAGTTTATAGGCAGCGATACCATCTATTGATTCACCTGTCATTAACGAAAAATTATAATCAGAGACATCCCATTTTCCATCCAACTTAATATCCTCATAAGAGAAGTCAGTGCCCAGAAAAGCATCCCCTCTGTCTGCAGATGAAATACGCCGAACCTTACGCAAGGCGGGCAGGTAGAGCCATTGATCATCATCCGCTGCATGAGCCTCGTAGTCCCAGATCAAAAATCCGGTATTGCGTACATTGGCCGGCGACAGATAGAAAAGGACAGTACGCATATCATTTCCATAGTACTTCCTGTAAGTAATCGTCTCTCGCTCGCGGGCTTTACCCCGCTTATCCGTCAACTCCATCTTTAACTTTCGAGTCAGAAACTGGCCATCATCAACCGCATTAACACGCGCCACTACTTCGTCGGCGGTGAGTGGCTCAGCTGCGTCAAGATTCACCGGGTAGCAGATAATAGAAAGAGCAATGACAGCAAATAGCACAACGCTCACAGACTCAGCTGTCGCAGCTGACGGATTCACACCAGCGGTGATGAATCTCGGCCGGAATATTTTAACCAAGGCGGGCAATAAGGTCATACTGACGACAAAACTCGTCACCACTGAAAACAACACGATACTTCCAAAATTATTCAGTGAAGCTATTTTGCTGAACATAAGTACTCCAAATCCACAGGCAATAGCCAAACAATTAAACAACAATGCCAGGCCAGTAGAGGGGTAAAATTCACTAAAAACCTTTTCCATATCACCGTCGAAAGCTTTGTACAAAACCTTTAACCGATCGAGTGTATGAATCGCAAAGTCAATCCCCAGACCAATCGCTACAGCCGCAAACATAGAGGTTCCCATTCCCAGAGGTATCCCCAAAACCACCATAGAGGCATAAACAATCAACACAGAGCAGACAACAGGAAGCAGAGCCAAGGTGCCAGCCAACAACGATCGAAACAGTAAGGACGAAACCAACCAAACCATCAGTAAAGCAATGGCAAGACCTTTAAAGTGACTCGTAGCCAAATCCTTTATCCAGTGATAGTGCAAACTTACACGCCCCGTCAAGGTAGCTTTGATTTGCCCCGAGTTAAATTCGTCGTCAAGATATGACTGTAAATCTTCGACAATCACTTTAACGTCCTGATAACCGCCAGAATTTATATCGACCCGTATATTGGCCGTTTGATAGTCATAATCTACCAATGATTCAAAGTCAGTTGGATCAGACGTAGCGGTGTAGATCAGGAAATACTGAGCCACCAGATCACTGCTGCTCGGCAGTTGATAAGTATCGCTCCTCCCCCCTGTCAGAGCTCGATTGATCTGTTTAAGGTAATCGACAATGGAAGATGATCCCTGGACGTGTTCTAGGGTCAAGGCATATTTCTGCAAGGCTTCAATTTTAAGAAGATTACTGGGCTCGAAAAGCCCCTCAACCTCGGACGCCTCAACCACAATATCCAGCGTGTTGGAGCCATTCATATGCTGATTGATGACTCTATCCGCTCTGGCAACTGGCTCATCAGGGTGAAAGACACCTATTGCATCTTCGTCCACCACCAGCTTGCTCGCGGTATAAAGGCAGAGAACACAAACCAATCCCAGACAGGTGATAATGCTACGAGCGTAGTGATTGGTAAATCGACCTAATGCGCACATACCTCGACTGGAAGCACTGTCCTTGATGCTACCCTTTCGTGCCGTTAAATCCTGACTGGCTCTGGGTTTGGTTAGCATAATTGCGGCGGGTAAAAACACCAGTGAATAGAACCAGGCCACCATGACACCCAAGGCCGCAAACAGACCGAAATACTTAAACGGTGGCATGTAAGCGGCGAAGTACAAACCGAGAAATCCGGCAATGGTGGTCAAGGAGGTCAGAGTTATCGGCCGCCACATACCTTCCATGGTTTCGACAATCAGTTCACCTGTGTCGCTATCAGGGCGCCGAGACTGGATCTCAAAAAAATGACTGTAGACGTGGATAGAGTCCGCCACCGATATTCCAATCAGAATAACCGGAAGGGCATTGGTGACAACAAAGAAGGAAATACCATTAGCGACCATTACTCCAAGAGAAATAACAATCGATGCGGTTATCACCACATTGCTTAACAAAGCAGGGCTCAAGCGTCGATAGGCAAAGACAATCACCAGTGTAATGATTAACGCGGTAATCGGGATCAGCCGCTGGGCATCGGCATCGACATAACGCCCGAGATAACCGATTATTGCCCCCTCCCCCGCCACATGCAGATCAACACCGTCGACCTTCGGGGCCCGCTCAATCACATCAAGCACTCGAAAATAAGTCGCTTCAGCCTGCGACTCATCGAGCATTTCGGCCACAATCACCGTCGCCTGTCCCGTGCGCGACACCAGGCTGCCAAGGTAAAGCGGGAAATCATTAATCGCCAAACGCAGAGTCGCTGATTCTGCAGGTGATTCCGGCATTGACTCAAGAAAGGGAATGACCTCCATCCCCCCATCGGAGCCGGTGATGTTTTTCTCAGTAGCGAGGCTGGTTATTCTGGATTCATTAACGTTGGGCAACAAGCTGATCTCTTCGCTCAGCCAAGACACCAGTTCAAGTACCTCTGGCTGATAGATCCCCTCCCCCTGAGAATGAACCACCGTAATCACCAGCGGATCACTCAGACCAAACTGCTCCTTTACTTTATCTCGATATATCAACGCCGGATTATCACGGGCCAGAAAGGCATCGGAGCGCATATCTTTAACGAGTTGAGGCAGAAAGAAGAGTGCTACAGCAATAACAAGTAGACTAAGCGCTACAGTTGACTTAGGCCGATAAACGCACAGCCTAAAAACAGATTCTACTGGGCTTTTTGTTGCTTGCCCGCTCATGACTAGGCCCCCAAATCATCCCTCAGATTGAATTTTCTCTAGAAGTTTGTTGGCTTCCTCTTTTTCAGGGAAGTCACCACCATCCTCCAACAGTGAAACTAAAGTCATCAGCGCCGCACGTTTGTCGCCTGCTGCGACATCAATCATGGCACTATGGTAGCGCATACCAAAATCTCTAGGAACTTTATTCAAAGCGTTCGCAATATTATCCTGTGCTTTTTGTACTTCACCGTTTATGAGAAACAAAACAGCTAAAGTATCAAGGACGTCCGCCGAATCAGGGCTTAAAATGCTTGCACGTTTGGCATAACCAAGAGCTCTTTCAGGGTCAGATTCACGTAGCTCCCAAGCCAGATTATTAAGAACTACAGAATTATCCTCATCTATGTCCAAAATATCTACATAGAGATCTATCAACTTACCCTCATTGTCTTGCACTTCATACATTCCTGCCAGCGCTACGCGAGATTGCACATCATTCGGGTATTCATTCGCCCATGACTCTTGTAACGCCAAAGATTCAGCCCCCCTCCCTATCATCATATAATGGCGAGCCAGCATTAACATGCTCTTAGTCGTCGGAAACATCTCATATGTTTCTTTTAATATTATTAAAGCTTCAGTCTCTTTACCTTCCTGCCTTGCAGCAATAACATCAAGCTCTACCACATCTATGTGATTCGCGTTTATTTTCTTTAGTGCAATTAAACTAGACTTAAATTCAACTTCATTATTCATAAAAAGATGAAATCGTGTCATTGCCAAACGAGATAGAAAATCAGAAGGATCGAGAACAACAGCCTTCTCTAGACTTCGTTTCATCCTTATTCGATCATTTACACCGGAATAGGCCATAGCCAAATTCAAATAATCCTGGGCCGTAGCATCGGATAACTCGACAAGCTTCTCAAGGCTTAATATCGCACTTGAAAAATCATTCGTTGACATATATGACAGCGCGACAACCCTTAAAAACTCGTAACTATTACGAAACCTTTCATCAAGCTCCCTAATGAGAAATATAGCTTTATCTGGCTTACCTTGAACCAGGTAATGACGAGCAAGCATTAATCTCGCTTGCTTTGATTTGGGGTGTGATTCTATAGCCGTGATCAGAGTCTTGACTTTATACTCAGTGTTTTTTTCAAACGCATATAAAACCGCCAATTTCATAAGTGCCGACAGATTATTCTCATTATACCTAAGAATTTCAAGGTAATAATTTCTTGCCTTTTCATACAACTTTTCCCTTAAAGCCATAGCTGCTAGCTGCTCACTTGCATAAGGATCCCCTGGCACCAACTCTACCGCTGACAGAAACTCCCCTCTAGCTTCATCCTGCTGAAGACCGGCAAGATACACTCTTCCAAGCAAGTTATACGAACCTACTTCATCAGCCCTATTTCTTTTGTAATCTTCTGCAGACTCTATAGCCAATTTTATTTTATTTGACTTAATATAACTTAAAACCAAAAGCGCATGCGCCCTATGGTTTTTTGGATCCAGTTCCAAAGCAATCTTTAAACTTTTTATTCCTTTTGAATACTCCCTCCCAACCAAAAGCCCACCCCCAAGCCTTGCCCTAGCTAAAACGGAGGAAGGGTTAATTTCCACCACTTTTTCAAGAAGGGTTATTGCTTCAACTGTCTTACCTTGTCGCAAAAGAGCATTGGAAAGCGAATTCATAGCAACCACATTTTCATAATATGAGGACACAGCTGGCCTAACTATACTTTCCGCCTCTTCATATCTTTGGCGTCGAATAAAAATCTTAGCCAGCAACACCCTCGCCTCTATACCATCGGAATAAATAGACAAATAACTATTCGCATAGCTCTCGGCCTGTTCAAGATCACCGAGTACAAAATGAGAAATTGCGCTATACAACAATACCGATGGATAACGACTACCATCCATTTTCGACAAACCAAAATAATCAAGAGAAGCCTTAAAATCATCACGATAAAAGCTTATTATCCCCTGCACATAATTTACTGAGGCACTCCCTGGAATCCTTTTTTTCAGCCAATCAACATCAACCTGAGCACTGTCATATTCCTTAAGTTCAATCCTCGTCAAGGCACGTTTAATCCTACCTACTACATCTGCGTCACGACCACTCAGAGATTTTGTATATGCCTGCTCTGCTAAATCTATGTTTTTCACCTGCCGCTCTATGTCGCCAAGAATATTCCACGCCTCAAAATAATTAGGATCAAGTCCGAAGGCAATATCAAGCTGCTCTCTTGCAGAGGAAAACTCCCCATCATCTTCAGACGCTAGCAGTCGTGCTCTTGCCGTAATAACGTAAGCAGTATCGGGTGACAACCCTACAGCCTGGTCAATTTTAATTCGAGCTTCTTCAGACTTCCCCTGCCTTAATTCTCCAACTCCCTGCATGGCCAGTAACGTCGCCTTGCTGATTGTAGAAAGGTCTGACAATGGTACGCCTTGTAAAGCTTCAATTTTTCCAAGATTAAGAAACACCTGACCAAGTATCGGCAAAACCAATTCGTCGTCAGAACCAAGGCTAAGAGCTTCTGTAAATTCCTTTTCAGCTGCCAACATGTTACCTTTATCGAAATATATCTTTCCCAATAATCGCCTAGCTTCTTTATTATCCTTATTCAGACGTAGTACATTTTTCAATTCAATAGCTGCCCCATCCAAACTACCCTCAGCAATATACAATTTAGCTTTCGAAATATATTCTGACTCAGACAGCTCAACCCCACACGACACAATAGAAATAATACAGGAGAGAAGAATCAGACCGCTTAATTTATTTAGTCTCATCACCCACCACATAAACAACATCCTTAACGAGCATTCAACAATATATTGACAACCATACAGAAAAACATAGCATGAACGACGCCACCTTATTAGACCTTTGCGGCATACTTATCAAACCACTTATTAACAACACCACCACCATTAAATAATAAATCTTTAAATTTAAAACAATAAATCTGTATAAAAAAACCACTTAATAAATAAAACAAAAGCCCACCACTTTAATGATGAGCTTTTAAATATTTATTAACGATATTGGAAATTATAATAATTTCGTGATATCGCTCTGTAATCGTGCCACTGTTTAATTTCTCAACGGCGGATACGGCTAAGCAAAAGTAAACCAAGCCCCAGCAAAGCCAAAGATCCTGGAGCAGGAATTCTGAACATTACAAAGTCAACATTATTAAAAGCATCAAACGGTGTTGACGCCCCCTCGATACCCAAAAGGCTACCTGACCCACAGATATCGGACATCGTAAACAAGCAATCAATTTCCCCAAATGTCACGCCTGAATTATTTGTCAACACATCAACACCGGCATTAAAACTCCCACCAAGTGAAGGAAGAGTAGTTTCCCCGACGATTGATATATCTTCCGATACGGCTCCTGCAACCCAGAAGTCGTCTGCAATCGCGTCACCATCAAAGCCCGCGGTCATGAGCAGAGTCCCGTCGGTCACCAAGGCCTCAAGTGTTGCCTGAGTTCCCAATGCCCCTATGCGAGTATATTCATAAACTGGGTCTGTGTAGAAGGCGATCATTGCTCCAGCACCATGAGTGTCCTCAAAGTCAGTGTTCGGAGCAAACTCAAAACAAACCAATGATAGACAGGTCCCCCCCCCATCCATGGCTTCTAACAAATCATACTTTTTATCTACCCTTAAGGAGAACACACCGGATAACTCATCAAAACCCGCACCGTCGGTTAGGCTATCATCAAGCCCTGAGGTCACACCTTCGATGGTGTTTATGTTGAATATACCCCAAAGGCTATCCCCTTCATCCACGCTCGAGTCCACCGCTATACCGAATTGATCTAACCGAGTTCCATCTGCAGCTAAGCTATCAAAATAGGTTCCATCTGCATTTATTAAATACTCGCCACTATTATCAGAGAACAGTGTTTTCTCGTTCGGGTACCAATAGTTCGTAGATGCAGCGTAGGCCCCCTGAGTGATTACAGCAGCCGCAAGGGTTATTCCAGCCATGAGAGTTTTCATCTTCCTGCCCTTTTTTGAGCTCGACTTAGGTAATGGAATACCTTGCGGAAATCATGCCAAAAACAAAGGAGAACCACTTACCCATTGAAATTTATAGATAAATATTAAACTACTTTTATACTCTATGTAACGTTCTTAAAAAACACGGCTAAACTGTAAAAAAGCCTGACAAATCTATTAAATTTAATGATATTTTTTTGTTTACTAAAAAAAGACCACAAGAAACACTTATAATAAAGAACCCTATAAAGACATCTGGAGTCCCTCTTAGCCACATACGCATTGATTTCAATAAATTCACCTCCATTCACACCAGTAAATATAACTGGCTATAATTTTCAAATTACTCTACAAGAAAGCTAAATTAACGGATGAATCCTTAGTAATACCCTCATCTTAGGTGGGACTCCAGATGCCTCAGATAGTACTAGTATTAATAACCTACTTTCTTAGATCTAAAAGGAGCCGTAGGCAGCCTCTCTATACCACAGTGGTTACGATCGGAATTTCATTTTTTCGCCAATTTCGGCTACACAATATTGAAGAAATCCAACACATCCCCTATCAAACTGCCTCTTTTAGGGATGCCCCTTAAAAATGGATATTGATGTTGCACGAAAACTAGCCATGTGCGGACTTGCGGCTCCATCAGCTGACAACACCCAACCTTGGCACTTCGACTGGGACGGTCACCACTTAACTATCCGCTACGACACAAAACGTGTGCAGGGAAAGACATTCCCACCACAAAGCCCAGCCACACATATCACCATTGGATGCGCCTTAGAATACATTCATCAACTTTTAACTGATGCCAACATCTCCTATGACCTATCCCTTTGGCCAGACCACTCAGAAAAACAAACTAAATATGCCGTCATAAGTAATATAACGGCGGACTCTCATATATCAGAAAATCTAAACAGCCCGTTATTCAAGCGACACACAAACCGTTTCTCTTATAAAAAAGATTCAATTTCAGAGCCAACGATAAAATTAATGACGAGCTCCACAGAGGGAGCCGCTCGAATCCAAGCACTTAATGATAAATTACTCATAAAAACAGCCGCTGGACTGATCAAAGACGCATCAGAAGTACGCTTTCAAACTCAAGAAGTACATGAATGGCTTGGCAGAAGCTTCCGCTTTAGCGCAGCCGATGTAAGAAAATCTGACGGCCTGGACATTAAAACCCTTGACCTCCCCCCAGGCGGCGCGCTGTTTTTGCGATTTATCCGCCCCTGGTCCCGTATGCATGCCCTCAATAAAATAGGCGCCTATAAGTTTCTCGCCGCCATCGATGCGGCGCCCATCAAGGCAGCGCCTGCCCTGGTGGCCTTTATCGCCCCGCAAACGCCGCAGGACGCACTGGATGCAGGACGACTGATTACACGTACATGGATACAACTCAACGCTCAGGGCATCGCCGTACAGCCCTACTATGTAGTGGCCGACCAACTCACCAGATTGGCCGACAAAACCGTGCCCAGCGAGCTTATTAATCAAGTTGAAGAGCTAAAGAGTCAATCCCAGAAACTGTTTCAATTAAACGAGAATGAAACACTCTATATGTTGTTTCGTATCGGCTACCCAACCAAAGAGCCTATTCGCTCAAGACGACTGCCTATCGATCAGGTTTTTACCGACCTAACCAGCTCGTAAGCTTTCATCAACGAAGCTGAGAAAGACAATCTTGAAGAATATTAAAGGGCATTATAACGGTCTAGCATCTACTGATAAGCACAATACCTGTCCGTTTTACAACGTTAGAACCTAAGCCAGCTTTGCCATAAAGCGCTTGCGCACCAGCATCAGCATGAGTCTCTGTATGGGGTTGTTATTGCCCAGCGGTCGCCAGGTTTTCTTCAGCGTATTTTTATAGGCGTCAAAGTGCAGTCCATGGGGCGCGGCTATAACATCGCCGCGGTTGAGCAATACCTTAAGCGCGTTGGTGGCCGCTACACCGGCGCAGAGTTCGCAGGCCATGGGCGTCGAGGGGCCCTTCTTGCCCTTGAGATCTACTCGGCTCTCATCGGCCAGATAGCCCATCTGTAACATAGCGGGCGACAGACCAAGCAGAAACCGCAGCTGGCGTTCGTTAGCATCACAGCCGGCCATGCGGAAGTACTCTTCAAAGGTCATCTGCCCTGGCATAAAAGCCAAGAAGGCTGTGCCCATGCCCAGCGGCGCGGCGGTTATCGCCGGTATGCCTTTGCGCTCACAGGCGGCAAAGACTTCGCGGCGCACATCCAACACAAAGAAATCTAGGCCATCGACATAGAGGTCCACACCATCAAGAAACTCTTCGATGTTGTCCGTCTTGATCCCATCGGGGAAGATTTTCATGCCCATGTCAGGGTTAATTCCCTGCGCCATCTCGGCCATCACCTCGACCTTGTCACGGCCGACATTTTTCATATAGGCGCCGGCCTGGCGATTAAAGTTGCCCTGCTCGAAGATATCCAAATCGGAGATATGGAAGTTGCCGATACCCAAGCGTGTCAGGGTAAGCAGGTGTACGCCGCCAACGCCCCCGACACCGGCAATGGCCACTCGTTTAGATTTAAGGACCTGTTGCTCTACTTCGGTGACCCAACCAATGTTGCGGGAAAAAGCATCGTCATAGTCAAAAGTATTCGACACAGCCACACCTCAGAAAACGCGAACAATGGAGGATCAAGATTAATGCATCGCACTATAGCTCTGCTCTACCTGCTCATAAACGGCGTCATACAAGCCT
>Ga0209292_1007773_pt1 | contig 10100 bp, 9 predicted proteins | sample GOMGulsemesocosm_2_FD_184634 | JGI IMG/M metagenome (GOLD analysis project Ga0209292, IMG submission 184634) | Methane-oxidizing microbial communities from mesocosms in the Gulf of Mexico - GOM9C Gulf of Mexico (SPAdes) (version 2) | ecosystem: Environmental > Aquatic > Marine > Cold seeps...
AATCGCCGATCAGTTGCAGGCAAAGGGCTATCGGTTAACGCAGCAGGCGACGCGCTACCAGCTCATCAGCTTGATGACCTTGGGCGATGATCCGGCAACCACTTACGCCAAGGAAATGTTCAAGGTCTATCCAGCTCTAGTGGGGGCCTCGAAGGAATATCCAAAAGGCACGATGGCGCTGGCAATCGTCGACAGTAAATTGGGGCGAGCTGTCTGGCGCAGTTCCGTCGAGGCGTTTGTCGATCCGAAAGCGGAAGCATCTGAAAAGCAGGCGCGGATTCGCCGCTACGTGATAGACCTTTTGAAACACCTACCCAATGCTAAATCTTGAATACCAGTAAGTACTTAAAGTGAGGAAAAAAATGAACAAGTTATTTCTAGGTTGCCTTGTGGCGATGATGACATTCTTGAGCGCCTGTGCAGGCAATCCACACGTACAAGAAGGCGGTGAAACTAAAGATGGTCTTAGCCCTGTAGTGGGAACCAATGTCGATGAGATTTTTGTCGCTCTCGATGCCGACCTAGAGGGTTTTAAGCGTTTCTATGTTGAGCCATTGGATGCCAGCGGCACAGAAGTTAATTATCGCCCCGACAGCCGGATCTACCCGCGCGGTGAGTGGGAAATGACGGACGCGGATCGACAGAGGTTTGCCAAACAATACAGTGACGCCATGACTAAAGCTTTGTTGTCAAAAGGCTATAGCTTGGAGACTGAAGCGGCCGCAGGAGTACTGGTGGTGAAGTCTCAACTGCTGGAGATTGCACCCCTTGCGCCTAAGGATGACTTTAAAAGCCGGGATCTGGGTAAAAAATACGTCAGCCAAGGGGCCGGTACTCTCACCATGGCCATGCAGTTGCATGACGGCGTGGATGGTCGGGTGCTGGCAACCATTGAAGATAAGCGGGTGGCGGGGTACCGCTGGCAGCGCAACACTCGGTTTAATAATCAGCATGAAGTGCGCTTAGTGTTCGCCAGTTGGGCAAGGCAGTTTGCCAGTCATATGAGCAGGATTCATGAAGGTCATGCAGCCTCGTCACTGTGACTACTTAAGGCTCTGTGTAATGCTGGCCTTAAATAAGACTAAAGGGGCTGTACGCCTTTGGTCATTGGCCCAGACGACGGATAAAAATCATGAACGACGCTGTGACGGATACGAGCACGCAGGAGTTGCCCCCCCTAGGCGATATCTTTAATCCTTTTTCCCAGGAGTATTGTGACGACCCAGTGCCCCAGTGTCTGGCTCTGGCCAAGCGCGGACGCTTCGTATTTTATGAACCCTGGCAGGCTTGGGTCATCACCCAGATGACCGACATAGCCGACTGCTGGAAGCATGAGCCCTTCTCATCGGACTTCTACGATTGGGAGTACGCTCATGCGCGCCCGCCTGAGTCTGAATGGGGCAACTTTGAGCGAGCCATGATTGGCCACAGCCTGCTCGCCGATCCCACACACCACCGCTTGATCCGCAAGATAGTGTCACCTGCCTTCTCACGCAATGTGGTGGAAGAAATTCAGCGCCGTATAGAGCCTGAAGTTCAGAAGCTCTTTGATGAGCTGGGTTCTCCCGAGGTGTTTGACTACAAGAAAGAGATTTCCCAGAAAATCCCGTTTATTTCCATTACCAAGATCGTCGGCATCCCGGAAAAGTACTGGGAGGATTTCAAGCCGGTGGTGTTGCACTTTACCGAGGCCTGGAACCCAACCCTGCCGGAAGAGCAGCGCCAGCGTGCCATCGATGCCAGCAATGTGGCCATCGATATTCTCAAGGAGGTGATCGCCGAGCGTCGCGAGCAGCCGGCCGAAAATGATTTCCTCAGTGCTCTTCTACAGGTTGAGGCGGAAAACCCGGACTTTGAAGAGTGGGACATCATTACCCTGGTTCTTGCTCTGGTCGGCGCTGGCGCCGATACCACCTTGATGGCGCAGCAGTGGATGGTCTATTCCCTGCTTAAACATAAGGATCAGGTGGCGACGGCGATTGAGACGCCGGAAGCCTTTGGCCACGCCTTCGCCGAAGTGGAGCGCTGGGGAATCATGGGCAAGATGGGCTTTGCCCGCTACGCTCGCGAGGACATGGAGTATCTCGGTGAGAAGGTGACTAAGGGGCAGATGGTGTTGATGATGCCGCAGCTACAGTCCCACGATCCCGACTACTGTGAAAACCCTGGGCAGTTCGATGTCACCCGGGTCTTTAAACCGGAGCTGCAATTTGGCTATGGGCCGCGTTTCTGTATCGGTGCGGCCATGGCCAAAAACCAGCTCTATGTGACCATGTGCGAGCTGATGAAGCGCTTCCCCAATGTGGAATTGATGGAAGAGCCCAAGCGCGACGCCTCGAACCACAATGCCATCATGTTTGAGTCGCTGATGCTGAAAACCAATATCTAACAGCAGATTGTAGCTGTGTGACCAATGAGCGAGTGTGGGGAGATCCACGCTCGTTTTTTTATGTCTAAATTTCATCCTATGCCCAGCCAGCCTTTACAGCCAGTGGCGTCGCGCATAGACTGGCGGCATCTTGTCGGGGTGCTGAATCCACAGTGTTTACAGGGTTAATCAAAGATTAACCGAAACCTGTTGGTTTGGCTGAGAGTGACCCGTCGACCTGATCCGGTTAGTACCGGCGTAGGAAACAAGGTGCATCGGCCTCGCTAGATCTTAAGCGCCCGCCGCCGATGAATTCTTGTGTTCCCCATGCCTGCACAACCAGATTCGTAACCCTTAGGAATCAGTGTGCCCAATACCCGCTCCACAGACGTAACTCTGCAACACTCTCCCGTGGTTTTGAGCATCGCTGGCAGTGATAGCAGTGCCGGTGCGGGTTTGCAGGCGGACTTAAAAACCTGTGCGGCCTTGGGTGTTTACGCCTGCACGGCCGTGACCGCGATCACTGCCCAAAATACTCTGGGGGTGCAGCAGTCGTGGCCGGTCAGTGCCGAGCAGTTAAGCGCCCAACTTGCGTCCATCGACAGTGACATTGACATAGCCGCCATCAAGGTCGGCATGCTGGGCAATGCATCGCTGGTGCGTGTGCTCATTGATTGGCTCAAGGCTCGAAGAGCAGCTGGTCGCGAGTGCCCCTTGGTGGTCGATCCTGTGCTGCTATCTTCCAGCGGCCGTATGCTGCTCTGTGAGGCTGGCAAACAGTTACTTATTCAAGAGTTATTGCCGCTCACCAGTGTGTTGACCCCGAATCTACCTGAGCTTGCCGCTCTGCTCGGTGCTTCTGAGGCGAAAGCGGACGAGAGTATTCACGACCAAGCCGAAGCGCTGTTGCGACTGGGGCCGGCGGCGATACTGGTCAAGGGCGGTCACTGCGAGAGCCTGAATGTTGACGGTGCTTTGGTGTGCGTGGATTGGTTGTTGAGCCAAAAGCATGATCCGCAGACGGCTGCAGCGGTGAATGTCTTCGAACGTTTTTCCAGTGAGCGCATTGATACTCAGAACAACCACGGTACGGGCTGCACGCTGGCGTCGGCCATTGCCGCTTGCTTGGCCTATCAAGTACCGCTCGGTGACGCGGTAGCCGAGGCCAAAAAGTTTCTCAGCGGGGCGCTGTTTCACGCCGATCAGCTAATGGTTGGCGGCCTGGGCCTCAGCCCTGTGGGTAATTCACTTATACACACTAAGACAAACGCGGGGGGCATTAAACACGGCCCCCTACATCATTTCTATCGGCAGTGGCCCAGCGAGGTTGTTGCCGAAGAAAAGCCTTTAGCCAGTAAATGAACATAGTTTTTAGTCGGTAAATGGAAGAGCTTTTAGCCGGTTTACATTCGGAACCTTCAGTGGGTTCTCATCAGGAGCAGAGTACATGAGTGTCAAGATTGCCAGTGACGTAAAAATCCTCAGCGAGAGTGCCCAGGTCGATCAGGCCTCGATTGCGCCGCTGCCCAATTCTAGCAAGGTTTATCTGCAGGGCTCCGACCCCTCTATTCGTGTGCCTGTCCGTGAGATCAGCTTGGCGGATACTCAGACAGATGCCGGGATTGAAAAAAATCCGCCAGTGCGTGTCTATGATACCTCTGGCCCCTACACGGACCCTGCGGTCAGCATCGACCTGCGCAAAGGTCTGGATGATGTTCGCAGTCAGTGGATTGAAGCGCGTGGCGATTCGGAAGTACTGAAGCAAAACAGCTCAGATTTCACCAATGAGCGCTTGGACAACGAAGAGCTGGCGGCGCTGCGTTTCGATTTAAAGCGCAAGCCGCGCCGTGCAAAAACCGGCAAGAACGTCTCCCAGCTGCACTACGCTCGCCAGGGCATTATTACCCCGGAAATGGAATACATTGCCATCCGTGAAAACATGGCGCGCGCACAAGCACAAGAGCAGGGCGCATTGGGCGAGCAGCATCCAGGCGAAAGCTTCGGTGCCAGTATCCCCGATCAGATCACCGCAGAATTTGTGCGCTCGGAAGTCGCGCGCGGTCGCGCGGTTATTCCTCTGAACATTAACCACCCTGAAGTGGAGCCGATGATCATCGGTCGTAACTTCCTCGTCAAAATCAATGGCAACATCGGTAACTCGGCGCTGGGTTCTTCAATCGAAGAAGAGGTCGAGAAGCTCACCTGGGGTACCCGCTGGGGCGCCGACACGGTGATGGATCTGTCTACCGGCAAAAATATCCACGAGACCCGCGAGTGGATTATTCGCAACTCTCACGTGCCCATCGGCACTGTGCCGATTTATCAAGCTTTGGAAAAGGTGAATGGCATCGCCGAAGACCTGACCTGGGAAATATTTCGCGATACGTTGATTGAACAGGCCGAGCAGGGTGTGGACTATTTCACCATTCACGCCGGTGTGTTGCTGCGTTATGTGCCTATGACCGCCAAGCGCGTGACGGGTATTGTCTCGCGCGGTGGCTCCATTATGGCCAAGTGGTGTCTGGCGCACCATAAAGAAAACTTCCTCTATACCCATTTCGAAGACATCTGCGAAATCATGAAGGCCTATGACGTGACCTTCTCGCTGGGTGATGGCCTGCGTCCGGGGTCGATTGCTGACGGTAACGATGAGGCGCAGTTCGGCGAGTTGGAAACCCTGGGAGAACTGACCAAGGTTGCCTGGAAGCACGATGTGCAATGCTTCATCGAAGGCCCTGGTCACGTGCCCATGCACATGATCAAAGAAAACATGGAGAAGCAGATAGAAGTCTGTGACGAAGCCCCCTTCTATACGCTAGGTCCGCTGACCACAGACATCGCCCCTGGCTACGACCACATTACCTCCGGCATCGGAGCGGCTATGATAGGTTGGTACGGTTGTGCGATGTTGTGTTACGTGACACCGAAAGAACACTTGGGTCTGCCGAACAAAGATGATGTGAAATATGGCATCATTACCTACAAGATTGCCGCCCATGCGGCTGACTTGGCGAAGGGCCATCCAGGCGCGCAACTGCGCGACAACGCCCTGTCGAAGGCGCGTTTTGAGTTCCGCTGGGAAGATCAGTTTAACTTAGGGCTAGACCCAGACACAGCGCGCTCTTACCATGATGAAACCCTGCCGAAGGACTCTGCCAAGGTGGCGCATTTTTGTTCCATGTGTGGTCCTAAGTTCTGCTCCATGAAGATCAGTCAGGAAGTGCGTGATTATGCGGCTGAGCATGGCACCGAGATTACGCCCCTAGCCGAGGGTGAAGAAATGACCGTACAGATGATTGATGTGCAAGCCGAGATGAAACAGAAATCGAAAGAGTTTATTGAGCAGGGCGCGGAGATTTATCAAAAGGTGTAACCACCGAAATGGCGCTTTGGGGCTTCCTGGTTAAGGGGCTCCAGGGCGCACTGATTCCTGTGCTGGATAAGTGTGAATGACTATGGATAAGGGTTTTCTTAAGCCTCAGTTTGGCTTGGGCGATGTAGAAATTCTCGAGCGAAAAACCCTGTTTCAGGGTTTTTTTCGTTTTGAAGAGCTGAAATACCGACACCGTCTCTATCAGGGGGGTTGGAGCGACCCAATTACCCGCGAGATATTACACCGTGGGGAAGCCATAGGCGCCGTGCTCTATGACCCTGAAAATGATTTGATCGGTTTGGTTGAACAGATTCGCCCCGGGGCTTTTGACGATGCAAACGGGCCCTGGTGCCTGGAGGTGGTCGCGGGCATGGTGGACCCTGGTGAGGATGATCTGGACGCCGTGGTGCTGCGTGAGATGCAGGAAGAAACCGGCCTCGTCCCGACCTCAATAGAATACATTTGTAATTACATGGCCAGCCCTGGCGGCTGTACAGAAAAGCTTCACGTTTACTGCGCGATTGCCGACCTAAGTGAGTGCCACGGCGGCGTCAGTGGGCTGGAAACGGAGGGTGAGGATATTCGCCTGCTGGTGATACCCGCCGACGATGTCTTTGCTGAGATTTACAGTGGCCGATTTAATAACGCCGCGACCATGATTGGTTTACAGTGGTTACAGATGCAGCGCCCTAAATTACGGTCAAAATTGCTGCTGTAAAGACGATGCGGCTATATCATGATGCTTGGCCTACTATTGAGTGATGTGGGTCAGCAGGTGCACACAGGGCTAGGTGGTGGTGTGTTGAGCATCCAGGCGGTCAATTGTTGCATTTAGCGACGCCTTTAACAGATTTTACGCTTTACGGGAGGGATAATGGCAGAATCAGAACGCAGCAATGCAGGCTACACACCCTCGCTGGATGCTCGTCAACGACCCTACCAGTCTGACTTTGCGGCTCTGGCGGCACGTCGGCGTTACCGTGTGGACCTCGCTGGGCACATTGCTTGCTGTGAGGGCAATTATGCGCGTTTGCTGAAGTTATTGCCTAACCTGGCCGAAGGTGACAGTTGGAATTTCGACCTTGAAATAAGCCCCCAGCACCGCTGGAAGACGGACATTCAAGTCGTTGACCGAGCCCGCTACACCACCACGCTGGAGATAGACCAGCAGGAGCTCTTTTTAAACGCTGGCACGAGAGCTTGGGGGGATAAACAGCTGCTGTTGCAGGTGCGCTTATATCACGATGCACACATGGCTGAAGTATTGGCCTGGAGTAGACACAAACGTTTAGCTGCGCGCTATGATTACCCCAATAGCAAGATGTATTTGGCGGATGAAAAAGCGCAGTGCAACCTGTTTCTTAGCGAGTGGCTGGACAACAGTTTGCAATATGGGTTATCGCGGCAGGCGCTCAACCTGCCCGGTTAAGGGGATATGGCCCTTTAGGCAGGAGGCCTAGGGGCATTGAGATAGGAAGCAAAATGCCGGAACATCAGGATGTTCGCGCACAGGCTCATAATAAGCCGCTGCGTGTTTTACAGATTACCGACTGCCACTTGGGTGAGCAGGCGGGCGATTGCCTGTTGGGTTTGAACGCAGACGAGAGCTTGGTTGATGTGCTCGACGTCTTGGTAGCCGATGAGTCGTCAGCGGACCTGCTGCTGGCGACGGGTGACATCTCCAATAACGGTGCCAATGCTTCCTATACGCGGTTTCTGGATCTGGTCCGGGACAAACTGAGCCAGCCGCTTGGCTGGCTGGCGGGCAATCACGACCAAGCTAAAGTGATGGCGACGATAGAGCGGCCCAACTTGTCTTACCGGCATATTGATGTCGCTAACTGGCGTATTATTTTGCTCGATTCAAGCGTGCCGGATGCTGTGCATGGCGAGGTGCAGCCTGCCGAAATGCAGCGCTTGCAGGCTCTGCTGGCCGATAGTGATAAACATACCCTAGTTTTTGTGCACCACCAGCCGGTGCCTGTCGGCAGCGCCTGGATGGATCAGTACATTATCCGCAACGCCGACGCACTCCTGAATGAGCTGGGGCAGCACTTGCACGTGAAGGGCCTGATCTGGGGGCACGTACATCAGTCATTCGAGGCTCAGCACCAGCACATCGAACTGCGCGCGACGCCGTCGACCTGCATTCAATTCAAACCGCTTGAAGACGACTTTGCCCTCGACGATGTCATGCCGGGTTACCGTTGGTTTGACCTGCACCATGACGGCAGCTTCCAGACCGGCGTAACGCGTATACCCCGCAAAGAATACCCAATCGACTTTGGCTCGGGTGGTTACTAACGCCCTCCGTCCGCGCTTATATAGCATCCTAGGGTAAACTGCAGTTTTCGACTTCAGGTGCCTAGGGCTATGTTAACTCTCCTCTATATTCACGGCTTCTTGAGCTCACCCAGCTCAACCAAGGCGCGGCAGACCGAGTCTTGGTTAAAGAAAACACACCCTGAGATTACCTACTTGTGCCCTTACCTCAGCCCCTATCCCGATCAAACTCGTCAGCAGCTGGATCAGCTTATGGCTGAATCGCTCAGCTCAGGGCAATCCGTGGGGGTGGTGGGCAGCTCATTGGGCGGTTTTTGGGCAACCTACCTGGTGGAAACCTATGGCGTGCGCGCGGTGCTGGTGAACCCCTCGGTACGCCCCTACGATCTGGTCACCTCGCTACTGGGGCAAACACTCACCAACTATTACACTGAGGATTCATATCAATTACAGCAAAAGCATGCAGACCAGTTAAGGGCGGTCGACTTTCCCAACCCAAAAAAAGTCGAGCATTACTGGCTGATGGCGCAGACAGGTGATGAAACCTTGGACTATAGACAAGCTGAGGCCAAATACGGAGCTTGCCGCTCGCTGGTGGAGCCTGGTGGTGATCACTCGTTTCAGGGGTACGAAGAGCACTTAACCGACATAGCGAGCTTCTTATTTGACGAGTGACCCGCCCCGGAGTGTTGCTGTGATGGCCTTCATTAAGGGCGCGGCTCGCCGCCCCCCTATAATGAAGAGAAGTGTATTAGGCGAGGGGGAGGTTATGTTACGTCGATGGCCGTCTGTGCTTTGTTGTCTGTGGCTGAGCGTCCTTGTCTGCGTGGCGCCAGCCTTAGCGGAACAGGAAGTCCTAGAGCCGCGATTATTGGAACAACGGCTCGCGGAAAAGGCAGGCAAGGAGTTCGTTGTCGGCACCTTCAGTTTCGTCAAAGAGATTGCCGGACCGAACCGGGTAGCGCTCTTGGTTGAACGTGCACTGTCTGAATATGGCTATAAAATGCGGCTGGAGTATATGCCGGGCAAGCGTTTGATGGCGCAGCTCAATACCGGCGCGATAGACGCTGACCTGATTCGAGCGATCGACCTCTCGCGTGGTTTTGAAAATATAGTGCGCGTTGAGGAACCCATCAACCGAGTTTGCGGCTTGATTTATCGCCTGGCGGAGCGCAGTCAGCTGGCCTTGAACGATGCCGAATCTCCGTCGAAATTAGGTGTTTATGCAGGTGCGCCCGGTGTGGCCTCAACCCTACTGAGGAAGTTCCTTTTGGTGGAGTTGGTCTCGTTCAAGTCCCTTGAGCAGGGGATCAAGATGTTGCTGCATGAACGAATAGATTTTTTGGTGATCCCCGACGTGCAGGCTCCCGCTTTAATCTCCGGCACCGAGAAGCCGCTGAGCTTGGCGAGCGTTTTTAAGTTCGGCGATAGCTACATGCATGTACACAAACGCCACGATGAGCTGGCGGTGCGCTTGGCGGCAAGCATTAAATTGCTCAAACGTCGCTTGCCGATATCCAGTTGTACGCTGGAAACCTCCCCAAATTTTCAGGCTGGGTGGTGAGGTGATGGCGTTGCGATCCCTGTCTATATTGCTGGCGGGTTGTTTGTTGGCGCCGATGCTTGCCGCTGAGGAGCCTGAACTCAAGTCGTTTGTTGTTGGCACTTTTACCTTTGCCAAGGGCGAAGGCAAGCAGGGTGATGTTCAGCAATTGGTGATGCGGGCGCTGGCGCAGCAGGGCTATCGGATGGATTTACAATACTTCCCTGGCCGACGCCTGGTAGCACAACTCAATACCGGCTTAATAGACGCGGATTTGGGGCGCAGCCTAAATATGGCACAGGCTTTTGAGAATGTGGTGCGGGTGGATGAACCGCTGTTTAGGCCCTGTGCGCTTTTATATCGGCTGCAGAGTGATCTACCAATGGACATGGGGGCTTCGGTTAAGATAGGTGCCCTTGCTGGCGGTCCAGAGGGCCTCAGCATGCTGCGGGAGCACTGGCCCAACGCTGATCCAGTGCCCTTCAAAAACTTCAAGCAGGCCGCTGCCATGTTGATGGCCGGGCGCATTGATC
>Ga0209292_1007774_pt1 | contig 10099 bp, 8 predicted proteins | sample GOMGulsemesocosm_2_FD_184634 | JGI IMG/M metagenome (GOLD analysis project Ga0209292, IMG submission 184634) | Methane-oxidizing microbial communities from mesocosms in the Gulf of Mexico - GOM9C Gulf of Mexico (SPAdes) (version 2) | ecosystem: Environmental > Aquatic > Marine > Cold seeps...
TGCACGAGCCAGCGTACGGCGCCGGTAAAGCCGGTGTGGGTAAAATGACCACGTCATAGCCCACGATTTTAAACCCTACAAGGTCGCGGTTGTGTCCATATGGATGGGGCTCTTAAGGACTGAGCGCAGGACCCTGAGCTAATACGGACCTAGACGACCGACAGCCACCATTACCCCGCAGCGTCTTTGGTGATCCGACAAGCTACAGCGAAACCATTGTGGAATCACCACCACTGGTCAGAACCTAGAGAATTTTTTACATCGCGCTAACACCTAGGCATAAACAACTGACAATAAAAAAGGCGCCGATAAAGGCGCCTTTTTTTGTAGCCACTATTCTACTAGCGCTCAGCTGCATCCGTTTCAGCTGGCGGCAGTACCGCATTCAGCACAAGATAACCGGCTACACCTGACAGCAATGAGCCAATGATGATGCCCAGGCGTTCGTCGAACAAGCGGTTGACGCCTGACCCCTCAAACGCCAACGAGCCAACAAATAAACTCATGGTAAAACCTACCCCACAGAGCAAGGCGACGCCATAAAGGGTCTTAAAATTAAGATTCTCGGGCATTTTTACCAGCCCGACCTTCACACTCAACCAACACAGCCCCCAGATGCCCACCTGCTTTCCAACAAACAGGCCCGCGGCAATACCGACCGGCACCGAGTGCAAAAAGCTGTTCACGGTTAAACCTGTAAACGCCACACCGGCGTTGGCAAAAGCAAAAATAGGTAAGATGGCAAAAGCCACCACACCGTGCAGTTCGTGCTCGAGGTGTTTGAGTGGTGACAAACCCGTGTCTTTGCACACCTTGATGGGAATGAAAAACGCCAATATCACCCCCGCCAGCGTAGCGTGCACCCCTGATTTAAGTACCGCGATCCACATCACTAAACCGATAAATAGGTAGGGCGGCAAGCTGGTCACACCGCGACGGCTAATGATAAAGAGTCCCGTAATACACAGACCCGCGGTCACCAGAGCGGTCGTGGACAGTTCGCTGGTGTAAAACAGCGCAATGATGATGATCGCGCCAATGTCATCAAAGATTGCCAGTGACACCAAGAATATTTTTAACGCTACCGGTACACGCTTGCCCAGCAGTGACAAGATACCCAGCGAGAAAGCGATGTCGGTCGCCGCGGGTATGGCCCAACCAATGATAGTCTCTGGGTCGCCCTGATTAAAAAATATATAGATCAACGCAGGAATGAGCATACCGCCCACAGCGCCAATGGCTGGTAGCGCAATGGCACTCGGGTCGGACAACTCACCTTCCAGCAGTTCCCGCTTAAGCTCTAGCCCGACGAGGAAAAAGAACACCGCCATCAGACCATCATTTATCCACAGGAGTAATGGTTTAGCGATTTCGAGCGGGCCAACCTGTACGGCCACCGGCATATCAATTAAGGCGTCGTAGTAAGTATGCAGTGGGGTATTGGCGGCAACCATGGCTAACACAGCCGCAATCATCAGCAAGATACCACCCGCTGATTCCAGTTTTAGCAGACCTTTAAAGTCGTCGATCATAGAGTTCTCTTAGGGGGGGGGGGAATATTTCAATTGCTCATTTTAGTCGCAAGGAGTGCACAAAGGCGTCACTCACAAAGTCAGTGTAGTGCCTGCGCCAATGCTTGGCTTTTGCAGCCGACAATCACTTCACTCGAATACAAAACATCAATGGACATAGACACAAAGAAAGCCGTTAGGTTCCGATGCTAAAAACGATTCTACCCAATCAGCTGCCCCTCATCCTTGTTTAAATAGCTTCTTTTGTCACTCAATATGCACACCTCTGGAAGCCTTCTTGTCAGCCATACAACGCGCCAGGTCACCGGTTCAATGTTAGCTGGCCCACGTTCAAATCTGCTCGTAAATGAGCAGTTCGTCACTTTAAAAGCGTTGTAACCACAGGTTTATCTCTCCCTGCAGTTATATAAAATGACTTTTTCTGTGCGAATCTCATGCGCTGCTCAGTGGCTAATTTACAGCTCGCCCGAACAATCCAGCAGGAACAAAACTTAATTCAAATCAGAAGACAGCGCAGTAAAGCTCTCAATTGCTGGGGTTATAACTGACGCAGATAGATGCCGGCCCCCAAGGCAGTCTGACCACTAAGTCACATAAGACTGCTAAACTACTTATCTAGGGTTATGATGACAGCACATATCGGGTACTTCGCACCCCACGTTAACCACCATGAGCCGCGTAATGCCTAAATCGAGTACACATCAACGACTTCTCTATGTCGGACTGATTATCGGTCTGATCGCCCTGACCTCCGGCGCGACCTATCTGGTAACAACCCATAATATACTCGAGTGGCAGCCCGGCAAGCGATCGCAAGCAAAAACGCCCAGCCATCTTTACAGTCTCTTTTCGGGTCACGGCGTTTGCCAACAGGCAATAAAGGAAGCCGCCCCCGGTCAAGTCATAACCCTAGAGTCCGACGATCGGGCCGCTAAGTACAACGCCTACGACGACAGCAACGTGCTCACCTTCGAGGCTGAGATCAAACCCGACAAGTTACGCTTTCTCTCCGAGCAGCGCTCGACCTATAAAATAGTCTACCGCTGCCACACTTCGTCGATCGACAACCGATTGCTCAAACTCAGCCAGCTGGTCATTGATGAGAACGGTATCAAATAAACTTCGCCTAGACCTAACAGGTTGTTGAAAAATGCATCCTGCCTGTTTCAACACACGAATAGAGAAAAGGCCACACCGGCTCCTGCCTCAAGCGGCACTTGTGCATCCTGCACTTCATGTCATTTTCTCTATTTTCACCCCCTCCATCAGTTAACGAGGGCAACGACTAAGCAGTCGTCGATTTTGACGAAACATCTGACCTCCATGGAAGGAGGAAATGCAGTAAGGCTAAGGGATAGCCTACTGCCATGTTTCGCTATCAGGTGCCGAAATTCTCCGAGTTTCAACAACCTGCTAAACGTAAAAAGCCACCTCATTAAGGTGGCTTTTTACTGGCTCAACAAGGTCAACACATAAATGTTGAGGTCATCAAACCTATCACTATAACTCTGAGCCCCCTGTCGCCAAGCGCTGCTTACTGACAATCGCGTTGGCATAAATACCCAAGAAAATACTCTGTTGTTCCGGCGACAGTGACGCTAAACGCTGCGCCAAATGTTTTTTCTCTGTTTTATAGGCTGAATCATCAAATGACTCAGCCTGAGCACTGACAGGATAATCCGCCTTGCTTGAATATTGCTGCTGATACGCTAGGTGATTGCTCGGGTGCAGCACATAGTTATCCCAAATTTGCGCATCAATAGCCTTGGCTACCTGTTCAGTGCTATCAAACTCTCCCTGAACAACCTGACCAAACGCGAGGTGGACATGACCTTTTTGACCGCTGATGCCTGCGGCAATGCTGGCGATGTCTTCATCCTCTGCTTTTTCGTAACGGCCCTGTTGCAGGAGGGCGTCCAGCTCACGCGCTTTGGCTTCATCGCAGGGGTCCCACTCATAGGAAATTGAGACAGGCACAATATTCAATTCCTTGATGTAGTCTCCCAAGTCCATCTTTTTGGGTTTACTTAAAGCCAGCATGGACACCACGGCACTGTTGGTAGCATCCAAACCATCTTTGGCACGTCCCTCTCGCTGAGCAATCCAAATGTGACTATTTTCCTCGACGATGGAATGATGAATATACGACGACAAATGCTTAGCCGCTTTGAATTTTGCACGGGCGCCGCTGGCGGAGCGGTTGACGATAAAGCACTTGTTCACCCGCATCAGGTCCGACACATAAGGCTTGGTCAGTAAGTTATCACCAATGGCGATACGCACCGAGTCAAAGCCGCTTTTTATCAGCGCCAGATTTACAAAAGCAGGGTCCATGGCAATATCGCGGTGGTTACTGATGAACAAATAAGACTTGTCCGCCTGCAACTGATCCAAGCCCGAATAGGTCAACTCAGACACGGTCGATGCGATCATGGAATCCATATAACCGGCCAACAACTCTTGCAACTGACGTACCGAATCAATACCGGCCAGTTGGCGATTGAGTAATTGCTTCACAATGGGCCGCAACAACCAAGGCAAGCGCTTGGCTAGGCGAGGAAACTTTAAGCTAGCGACCGCCTGCTGTAGCTCAGGGTTGTTAAGTAGGCGCGCTAAGACAGCGCCAACTTCGGAATCATTGTAGGGACGAATATCGTCAAAGTTGGTCATAGGGTGTAACTAGGAGCCTAAGCCCCTCTCTTGCTGCAAACATTAAATGGCTACCCCCGCTGCTGCCGGTGGCGCTAAAATAGCCGCTCAAAATACCGAATTTACCTGCGGATTACCACCAATGAAGCCCCTGAACGCCCAAGCCCCCTGCCCCTGTGGTCAAACCGCGAGTTTTGCCAGCTGCTGCCAGCCCGTCATTCAGGGGCTGCGTCACGCCGAAAGCGCGGAGCAGTTGATGCGCTCGCGCTACAGTGCACACGCCTGCGCGGCGTTGGACTACCTCATGGCGTCCTGGTGGCCAGAACAACGCGCCGAGATCAACCCCGCTGATGTCGCGCATTGGGTGGAAGGGTCAGACTGGCTGCGCCTAGATGTCCTGAAGACAGAGGCGGGCCAACACCATGACTGTGAGGGCTGGGTGGAATTTATAGCCTACTATCGCAAGCGGCCGCAGCCGCTCAGCAGCTCTCACAGCGAAGGCTTAGAAAGCCATGCTGAGCGCTCTTATTTCCGCAAGCTTGACGAGCGCTGGTACTTTGTCGACGGTGTCGACCTACCGCCGTCCAGCCAACCCAAGAAACTGGGTCGCAATGACCCTTGCCCCTGTGGTAGCGGTAAAAAATTCAAACGTTGTTGTGGATGAGCGGTTGTGGATGAGCGGTTGTGGATAAACAGTTGTGGGGGGCAATGGCGGTGCAGTATCAGCCTCTCGTCAACTCTGCAACGGACTCTTGCAAAGCCAGCATGCCATCCTCTAGCTGCTCATCGCACAAGTAAGGGGCCGGACCTAAACGCAGCCAATGCTGACAATAATCGGTGTGCACACCTCTGTCGCGCATATGCTCACTGATAAGCTGAGCATGGGGGCTCTTGAGTGCCATAAATCCGCCCATGTATTCAACATCCACAGGCAGCGTAATCAACGCTGGGTCGAGTTCTAAATTGAGAAACTGCTTGGCCATAAAGCTCAGTTGATGGTGGTTAACGTCCGCGAGGAAATCCACATTGAGCCCACGCTGGGAAAAGTAGTCGAGCACGTGGCAGGCGCGAAACAATGGCAAAGCGTCGTTGCTCGAACCATTAAAACGACTGGCACCATCACTGTAAACGACGGGCATTGCCGCTGGGTTATCCAGTACCGGATCAAAATTACCAAACCAACCTGTAACCTGCGGGCGGAAATCTCGCCCGGGAGGCACGTTCATAAAACAAATACCGTTGCCCATCTGGCAGTATTTAGCGCCACCGCCCACCACAAACGCCTGCTCAAGATTGTAGTCCTGCAGTGAAAACGGCAAGACATTCACACTCTGGTAGGCATCGACAAATAACTCGGCCCCAAACTTTTGGCAAACCGGCAGCAGGGTATCCAGCTCGAGGGTCTGCTGTCCATTTTCAAAATTCACCGACGACACACACACCGCCAGAGTCTTGTCATTGATATGCTCCGCCAGTCGCTCAACCAAATTATCCACTGGCGCCGAGGCCACTTGAACCACTTCAACACGCCCGGTCTCATGAAAACGAGCCAACTGACGACCAATCGAAGGGTGCTCAGCGTCGGTGGTGACAATCCGCCCGCCCTTAACAAACGGCAGTGCAGAAACAAAGCGTACAAACAGCTCATGAACACTGGCGGCTAGAGCCAAGTTTTCAGGCTGGCTGTCAATCATTTGTGCAAAGCCACGGCGCACCTGCTCCGTTTTATCAAACACTAGATCCCAGCGTTCTTCCCCCTGCTTATTGAGGGCATCCCAATGTTCTGCGTAGGCTTGCTCACATACATCCGGCAGGGCTTGGTGTATGTGACCGGTCAGTTGGATGCGCTGAGCAACCGCAGCGTGCTGATAGTCAGCAGATAATACATTCGGGAACTTGCGAATCTCATCAAGCGTGGGCATGAAAAGCCTTATTTACAGTCAATGTCTGTCGTTGAGTAGCGAGTGTTAATCAACGACCAAATTGGAGTTCAGCTGCGTCAACATGCACGGTTGTAGCCTGCCACAATGCGCTAAGGATGACACGGGCACCACTTAATCACCACTTGCAGTATAGCGAAGCCTGCAACTTCCCACGACTCAGGCTAAAATAGCCCATTGTGTTCGGCTAGTAACACTGCCAACGCCAACCACGACGCCTAGGTCTTTATAAACACAGGTCTAACCACGAGCTTTCAGTATGATAACCAGCATTGGCCAATTTCTTGACAACATGGGCGTGAACAGCCGCATATTTGATTTGGGGCGCCACATCAGTGAACTACCCAGCCAACACTTTCAACGTTTTGAGGCAGGCCAAGTAGCCTACCCAGCACCCTACCTACACCACGCATGGATAGGTTTGTTGTTCTGGGAACCCGACGCTACCGAAACACCGTCACTTTGGTTCCTCAAGCTACCGCTCGATGAACAGGGGAAATTAGACCTCGCCGCCCGCGACCTCTTTTTGAAACAACTGCTGACAGCCGTGGGCACCAACCTCGAAGCCGTTAAAGAGGGCAAGCAATTGCAAGCAGTTTTGGAGGGCAACCCGTTTGTGTTCACGCCCACACCCGAGCGCCAAGCTTGTCTGCACGCAAAGGTTAAAACACTGTTACAGCTGCCACCCAGCCAGCATTATCAAGCTTGCCGAGACTACCTTCAAGGCGACCTACAACAGTGGCAAGCACTAGCCGTACAAGGCTTTGCAGACGTGGCAGTACGCTGCGCTGAACATCAAAGCGCGCTCATAGAAGCAATACCTAAGCTGCCCAATACACCGCTTAAAAGTTTAGCCCTGTGCCTAGAGAGCGAACCTATGAGTGGCGCCCTGTGCAAGGTGTTAGGGCAAAGGCTTCAGCAAGAAAGCACTAAAGCGCAGCAGGACATTGACCTGATCGCCTCGCTTATTCGCGCGATGTCACGCAGCCAAGCGGTTGAACTGCGACAAAAAAATCTACTGCAACTGCTCAACGACAGCGCTGGGAAACCACAAGCCATCGAGTGTTTAGCGGCCATTGCTACACGCTGCCACCTAGACCTCACCCAGCCTGAGCTATGCTCAGCTTTTTTAGAGCATTTGGCGCAGCACAATCAGGATACCTTTAACCGTATATTGACCGACCTACTGTTTTTACCTGCCATAAGGCCACACCTGATGGCCCGTTTCCGCCATGCCGAACGCAGCCCCCAATTAGGCGCCGCGATTGGCGGGCTGATACACGCAGCCCCCGCGAAAAATTCATCGCTACACTGAGCTCTAACACCAGCTCAGTATATATCTGCACGGCGTATCAATTGTGCGTTAGACTTGGGCGGGCACACTAAGTAGTTGACTGGATGACAGATACGCCAATATGAAAATTTTGCTGGTCGAAGACAGCGCAACCCTGAGACACGCCACCACCAGCTACATCCGGGCGGCCGGGCACACGGCCGTAGTGGCCGAAAGCGGCGAAGAAGCTCTGCAGCTGGTTGAAAAAGAACCCGTTGACTTAATCATCATGGATGTCGAGATGCCGGGACTCAACGGTTTCGAAACGACACGCCTAATGCGCGAATGGCTCGGCGAACACTGGATACCCATCATATTTCTAACCGGAAAGAATGACGACGCCAGCTATAAAGAAGGCATTGAAGCCGGCGGCGACGACTATCTGATAAAACCCGTAAGCGAGATCATACTCACGGCCAAAATACGCGCCATGGAACGCATCACCGACATGCGTGACCAGCTTCATAAGCTCAATGCCGAATTGGAAAACTTGAGCCAGCGAGACGGTTTAACGTGCCTTTACAACCGCCGCACCTTTAATGAGCTATCCAAACAGCAGTGGTCCATCGCCACACGAAACCATCAGCCGCTGTCACTGATCATGCTCGACATTGATCACTTCAAGCCCTACAACGATTTCTACGGCCACCCAGCGGGTGATGAATGTCTGCGCCGCATATCCAAAAGCATCAGCGATGCACTGCAACGTCCTGCCGATATAGTCGCGCGCTACGGTGGAGAAGAATTCATTATTTTACTGCCTGAGACTGAGTTACACGGCGCCAAACTTGTCGGAGAGAATATCCGCCACGCCATCAATCAACTTGAACTACCACACGAGCGCTCCAACACCGCCGCCCATGTCACCGCCAGCATCGGCATTGCCAGCTGTCAGCACACCACCGGACGCACTCTAGACGACATGATTAAGCAAGCCGATAACATGCTCTACCAAGCTAAAAACAGTGGCCGCAACCGTGTAGCGGCGCAAGAGTCCGCACTGTTTAAAACAATTTTAGTCGCTGATGATGATCCCGACACGCTCTTGCTGCTTAATGATCAACTGCGTGACCACTGCAATATTGTCACCGCTGCAAGCGGTCAAGAATGCCTGGACCTAGCCCGTGCCATCCAGCCAGATCTTCTACTACTGGATATCCACATGCCCAGCATGAGTGGCCTAGAGGTGTGCAAGGAGCTGAAAGAAGCCACCGCCACCGCCAGCATACCGATTATTTTAATCTCGGGAGAAGAGCGCAGTGAACAGCTGCGGCTCGGGAAAAAAGTGGGCGCCAATGAATGCCTGCAAAAACCGCTGCAAGAAAACCAACTGCTCGCGAAAGTAAATCATTTTTTGCTATAACCGTAGCCTCAATAGCCGGCGGTTATCTTGAGAATCTCAGGACCACTACAAGCTACCGCGGACGCAGAGCCAAAGGAAACAGCGGGTTACCTGAGTCCGAGCGACTTGATGGCCACCCATCTCTATCGCCGTTAAGGTGCCATCACCGTCGCTGTCAATACTGCGGAACATGCCTAAAAACGAACCGTACTCTGCCGCTGAAACACGGCCATCATGATCCTCATCAAGCTTATTAAACCGAGAGTGCAGCAAGGCCTGACGCTTGACGATATCCATCTGCTCATACTCGTCAAAATCAATACCACCATCGCTGTCTGTGTCCATGCGCGTAAATAAGCGCTGTTTCTTATCACTGACTTCCTGCTCGGTAATACGCGCGTCACCATTAAGATCGTACTTCGCCAGCAGCCACTGACCGGTCGACTCATAGTCGCCCTCAGCCTGAACCCCAGCAGCGTAAACCCCACCAACAAAGACACTGGCGCATAGGGCGAGTGTGCGAAGAACAGGGCGAGAACAGACCCCTAGCTTGATCAATTTCATAGATATACCCCTGCGCCGCCATAAACAAAATATGTATTAGATACCTGCTAACAGTCTATGCTGATGGCGAATTAGACGACAGGGCTTAGGTCACAGATCCACGGAAGAAGCTAAACCGCTTTGCTCTATCAAACGAAAAAACGGTAACGCTAGAGTCTAAGCAAGGTGGGGAATTTAAGGCGTACTGGGGCAGGGCTGCCGAGTCTATGCATCTACAGAACAGACTGAAGTAAGGCAAATTACAACAGCGGCTCGGAGGTCTAAAGCAAACCACTCACGTCAGTGGTATCACTAGCGACCGCTGTACCAATTAACATCACGTGCGCATTTATCGACCTGATCAACAACATCCAACACCAACGCGAACAATGCCATGCGCACCAGCACACCATTATCGGCCTGCCGAAAAATTGCTAGATTAGGGTTTTGGTTAAGGTCATTATCCAGCTCATTGGCATCTTCACGGGAATCACGAGGCAGCGGATGCATGATGACGGTATTCGGTTCACAGAACTTGGTGTAGATGGCTTGATTCAAACGGAAGCGTCCCCGATAGAGGTCCGCTTCATCTTTTGAAGCAAAGCGTTCTTCCTGAATCCGTGTTGAATAGGCGATATCCACATGACCAATGCTCTGCGTCAGATCTTCCGACACCAGTACCTGGTGACCCGCTTCACGCAACATGGCAATGACATAGTCCGGCATAGCCAGCTCTTTGGGAGAGACCAACGTCAGCTGA
>Ga0209292_1007784_pt1 | contig 10092 bp, 6 predicted proteins | sample GOMGulsemesocosm_2_FD_184634 | JGI IMG/M metagenome (GOLD analysis project Ga0209292, IMG submission 184634) | Methane-oxidizing microbial communities from mesocosms in the Gulf of Mexico - GOM9C Gulf of Mexico (SPAdes) (version 2) | ecosystem: Environmental > Aquatic > Marine > Cold seeps...
ATCAACGGTCAGCACTGCGCTTAACTCATCTGTGGGTTCAAACAATAACTTCGTGCGAATAGACCAGGTGTCTTTATCGTTAACATCGTCTTCGCCGGGAAGGTTATTTTTTATCTTGCCATCGCTGATATGTGTAGAGCCGGTAATACGATAGGCCAACTTGTCATCAATGAGAGGGCCAGTGACAGATCCGCGAACACGCATTTCGTCATAACTGCCCAGCATAAAATCGCCGCCGCCGGAGAACACATACTCCGGCCTTTTGGTGCGAATATTCACGACACCTGCAGATGCATTTTTCCCAAATAGGGTTCCCTGAGGCCCTTTGATTACTTCGACGCTTTCTATATCGAAAAGATCGAAGAAGCCTTGCGCTTCACGCCCCAGAACGACACCGTCAATCACGGTTGCAACACTAGATTCAAAACCGTCGCTGAAACTAAATGTGGATATACCGCGAATCTTAGTGCCTTGAGCTCGAGTGGTATTGGTGGGTGAGTAATCGAAACCCGGCACGAACTTTACGACATCACTCATCGTATTGAAGCCGCTTTTCTCAAAAAATTCTGCGCTCATCACTGATACGGCAACCGGCGTATCAAGCAAACTTTCTTCTCGTTTCCGGGCGGTAACCACGATTTCTTCCAGTACAAACTGCTCCTCGGCGAAGCTTGCCGTGGTGGGCAGTAAAAGTGAGCTGGCGATGGCCAAGCTCAGCGTCGTGCATCTATATTTCATGGTGTTCTCCTATTATTTTATATCACCAGAGCGTCTGAACTTGTCTTGCTAATGCTCCAATCTTGCCGGTGTTTCCAACCTGGCTGGGCCGTCTAAAAAATCATTTATTGCAATTATGAACAATAATGACCTCAGCGTTTCATTCGGTTATTTATCACAAATAAAATAGGCAATTTACCCATTATAGATCTGATAAAAAGACACTAAACGGAGGCTGAGAACCATTTAAGTACTTAAATACATCACTTATTAGACATAAATGAATATAAGTACAGTAAAAATCAAAGTCAATAACATATTTATCCTATAAATCCTAAAAATTACACTCCCACGCCTATGAGTCAGCTCGGAATACCCCCTAATACACTGTAATTACAGGAAAAAATCAAAAGACCAAATAAAATTCGCAATTAACTTGTATTGACTATAAGTACAATTTGAAAATAAATATTGACGACTATTATAGATTCGATATAATAACAAATATTGAACTTTGCCCTTAGGCCGGCAGATCCACAGCTACTTTGATTCCAGCCCGAGCCCGCACTCAGCAATGACAATAAGCCTCGCCTGCGAATGGAAAATTGTTGGCGTAGATGGCCATATTATTAATTGAAATACACGAGAGCAGCGATAAGAAAGCCCCCCAATAGAAAGGCAGAAAACCCCAACATCGACGACTTTGTTTAATTGTGGAGATTGGTAGACCATGAATTTTGACAGCAAAAAATTTCGATCCGCTCTGGGCCGATTCTCAACCGGCGTCACCGTAGTGACATCCCAGCCCGACGGCTTTTCCCCATTCGGCATGACAATCAATTCCTTCTCTGCACTCTCATTAGATCCTCCCCTGGTGTTATGGAGCTTGCAGAATAATTCGGGACATGCCGAAGCCTGGAACAAGGCAAGCCATTTTGCGGTGAACATTTTATCCGCACACCAAGAAACAATTTCAAAAGAATACGCCCGAAAGTTTGAACAAAACCTAAGTCCGGACAGCTATCACGCCAGCTCCAGCGGCAGCCCAATACTGAGGAATTGCATTGCCAGTTTTGAATGTGAACTTGACTCAAGAATAGTCGCGGGAGATCACACCATCATTATAGGCAAGGTGCTGAATGTCGCCGAAGAAGACAACGGAGAGCCTCTGATATTTTACGGTGGAAACTATCGAAACCTCAGCGCCTTATGCGCATGAGCCCTTGCAATCAAGCCCGACTTTAAAGCCGGCGAGCACCAAACCCAGTCAGATTTGGCGCCCATCGACAGAAATGCAGTATTACCACCGACCTAGAAACCCACAAAGAGAAATTTTAACCCGAGGATTTAGCGCTATGAACACAGCAAGCAACCATCGCAAAGATCGCGTTATTCACGATGCAGATAGCCATATTATTGAACACCGCGGCTGGCTAGAAAGCTATGCAAGTGACTACGTTAAAGCCAACCTGGAGGACGGAATATTCCCGCTCGATATGCCCGCACTAGACCCCATCCACAAGATCGCAGAAGACCGTCTGGCCGGCAAACTTCCAGAGATGACTGAAGCTTTGAAATCGAACTTGTTTGGCGACCCAGGGAAGCGAAATATGTGGGCCGCCTTCGGCGCCATCGACAAAACCGAACGCAGTGAATCACTTGATATCGCCGGCATCAGCTCTCAACTGGTTTTCCCCAGCATTGCTGCGGCTCGCTTTTCTCGCTCCGAAGATCTGAAGTTAGTCTACGGCGGCTGCGAGGCACTCAATCGCGCCATGAGCGATTTTTGCGCCGACGACCCTCGCTTGCAGGCGGTTGGCTACCTGTCACTCAATGACCCAGAGCTGGCGCTGAGCGAACTTAAAAAAGCCATTAAAATGGGCATCAAAACCGTTTGGATTCGAGCGGAGGCCATGGAAGGACGAGCGCCATCACACATTGCCTACGATCCAATTTGGCGCCTAATGGAAGAGGCCGGCATGCCCATCACTCTACATATTGGCAGCGGCACCAATATCACTCCAGAGTATATGAACACCGGGGTAGAACGGAAGCCAGATGACGGTAACGTGAGTAATATCGAATCCACCAGGGCCAAAGATGTTCCCGTGCTGCACCACCCTATTGAACGTTGGCTGACCTGCATGATTATGGACGGCGTACTGGAGCGATTTCCTCGGCTTAAAATTGGCATAATCGAACTGGGCGCCAACTGGCTGCCCGCTTGTCTTATGAACATGGATATTGGTGTTCTTGAACTCGGAAAATTTGATGCCGGGCTGAAGAAGCTTTCTTTAAAGCCTTCTGAATATGTCCAGCGCCAAGTTCGTGTTGCCCCCTTAGTTTTTGAAGACGTGGGCTGGATACTTCGTAATGTAGGCAAAGACATTTTGATGTTCAATACTGACTATCCACACCCAGAGGGAACCAGCGACCCATTCGGCACTTTTGAACGCAGCCTAAATACCGTCACACCCACCGAGGAAGAGCTTGATCACTTTTACCGAAAGAATTATGAGGACTACCTAAGCCTTTAGTGTCTACTGGGCGTGCCGACGTGCTGGCGAGAGGGAACCCCCTCTCGCTTTAACATCAAACCCGCACTAATGACCAAATGAACAATAAGCCTTGGAAATATAATTATTTATTCGAATAAAAAGCTAGCAACCCCAGAATTAATCGCTATAAGACACTCGGATGTGAGTAATAATGGGTAATTTTTAAAATAGAAGACAATCAATCAATAGCGAAAAAGCAAGCTGTTGCGGACATTCGAATAAATTTAAAGAATACAAATATTGATAAATATCAGTAAGATACAAAAAATTAAACTCACCTAATCAAAGATAAGCCTCTCCACCCCTCCAACAAGAACCAGCCATTCAGAACCTAAATCAGAGGGATGAGCATTTTTTAGCCCTCACTATTGACTACCTGCCCAATATAACCGATGCTATGCCCACCGAGAATAGTAAATATGAAAATAACAATCCGAGCATTGCCTATAATTAGTGGCAGCTCCTAAAAAGAGGAAGACCTGCAATGAACTCTCAAATCCCGTTCAAACTCAAAACACTCTCTTCGGTGTTTGCCTTATCAATGAGTTTGCTGCCCCAGGTTCAAGCCCAGGAAGCTGCAAATGAAGAGGCGTTCTTACTGGAAGAAATTATCGTCACAGCTCAAAAGCGCGAACAATCACTGCAAGATGTTCCAGTGGCCGTAACCGCACTGACATCAGGGGCCTTAGAAAGCCTTAGGGTTGAGAACGCACTCGACTTGCAGTTCAACGCCCCCAACCTGATGATTAACCGAAACTCCAACTTCACGATCAGGGGCGTCGGCACCCTCTTATTTGGTGGTTCCGTGGATGCCGGTGTGGGCAAGCTGCGAAACGGCGTATACCTTCAGGCCTCTCTGGCCACCACCGAGCTGTATGACTTGGAACGAGTAGAGGTTTTACGGGGGCCACAGGGCACTTTGTTCGGTCGTAATACTACCGGCGGCGCCGTTAACTTTATTTCACAAAAAGCGACGGATGCGTCTGAGGGCTCTATTGAGGTCCAGGTCGAAAACGACGGCGGCACCCGCTCTACCGGAACTTTGAACTTCCCAATAAGTGAGAATGTATCGCAGCGCTTTGCCTTCAACACGGTTAATCGGGACGGATACACTGAAAACAAATTCACGGGCAATGACATTGACGGTCGCGATCAGTACTCAGTTCGCTCAAGTACTCATTTCGAGTTTGGCGAAGCCACCGCTGACCTAGTGCTCGAATATTATGATGAAGACAGTAACCGCAGCAACTCGCCAAAAGCCCTCTGTTTACCGGATCCAGAAACTGTATGTTCGGTCGACGGTGTCGCTACCTCCTACCCCACGTCTAATTACCGAATAGATCAATTATTTTTAGGCTCTGCGGTGCGCGCCGATCGCTATCTGGAAAACCCCAGCGATCTACGTGTGGTCAATATCGATTCTGAGCCCACCTATTCCGCCAGTGAATCGATTGTCAGTTTTGAGGTCAATATTCCTTTGGGTGACCTGATGCTAACATCGGTTACCGGGTACCACGATGCAGAGTTACATTCTTTCCGTGATTTCGATTTGGGGGCTGCTCCATTCGGCTTTAACCCAGGTGATCACGCCAATATCTTTGGCCAAGTTAATTCATTGGCCGACGATGGCCAAGGCAACGGCATCTTCACCTATTCACAGCCGGGCGGCTCAGTTACTACGGCCAGCTATCTAACCACCCAAATCGCCAATGTAGACGTTGAACAATTTAGTCAAGAAATCCGCCTCTCTTCAGATTATGACAGCGCCTTCAACTACGTTGCAGGTGTCTATTATCTGGACTTCAAAAGGTCTGCTGCTGTAGGAACGTACTTGCCAGCCACCGCACCCTATGGCGCTTCAAGCGCAGGCACGGATAGTACGGCCGTATTTGGTGAAGGCTATTGGGATGTTGCTGACAATTTACAAATAACCGCAGGAATACGCTACACCACGGAAGACAAATTCCAAGTGAATGGTGAAGGAGCAGGCGCACCTCGAGGCGAAGCTGATTTCGAAGAAACTACTGGTCGCTTAGCCGTGAGCTGGAACCCAACAGTTGATTTCACTGACGACACTATGGTTTATGCTTCACTTGCCAGAGGTTACAAATCTGGCGGATTTAATGTCGGCAACCTCAGCAATCCTACTTACGACCCAGAATATGTAACCTCACTTGAGTTTGGTGCAAAAAATACCTTGATGGATAATCGAGTATTTTTGAACGCGGCCATTTTCAGAACAGACTACGAGAACCTTGGCTTAGGTAACTTAGTTGGAACCAATGTCCTAAACACCAACGTGCCAAAATCAATCATCCAGGGCTTCGAACTGGAAGTGGTCGCCGTTCCAACTGAAGCGCTGCGCATAGAGTCTTCAGTCGGCATGCTAAACGCTGAAATAGACAGTGACTTCCTCTCCTCTGACCCAGCCAGAGGCGGCGACTTCTTTCAACTTAAAGGCAACGAGTTACCTAACTCTCCTAGCAAAACCTTTAAACTGGCGGCTCAGTACACCTTCGAGCTGCCTAATGAATGGAAAGCTACACCTCGCCTAGACTACTACTGGCAGGATGAATTCTACTCTCGTGAATTCAATACTGGCGCCGACACAGTCGAAGCTTGGGAGCAAGTCGATTTTCAGGTGGCATTTGAAAATGCAGGCAGCCCTTGGAAGGTCACTGCTTTTGTTAAGAACGTACTGGATGACGACAGTATCACTCATATAGAAACCAATTCAGATTTGGTCGGTAGCTTCAAAAACATATTCTTGTTAGAGCCAAGAACCTTCGCAATATCGGTTAAGTACTTTATGGATTAAGACAGGCGATACACTGTATCTATCGTTGGATAATGGGAAACTAATATTATTGAGGCCGTTGATCGGCCTCTTTTTTTGTTTGAAATTCGTTTCCCTTACTCCGCACTTCAAGCAAATACACATAAGCTAGAAAGGAAATAGTCAATGAATTTTGAGGCTACTCAGGAAGAATTTCACGCAGGCAGCCTGACGCCAGAGAAATTGTCTGCCGTACGCGAGTCGATTTCAAGCAATGGTTTTGCCGTTATCAGCGGCTTAATATCACCGGAAAGTTGTGAACTGTTGTTGCCGGCAATGCTCGAGGACGTAAAAATTGTCCGCGCAGATGATAAACCGACGGACCATGAGAAACTGACTGGCTCGGGCCATATGCAGTTAGGCGTAAGGCGCTACGCACCCTACGTAAGAACTGACTTGGTCGCCAACCCCTTAATCGAAAGTGTTGTTGCTGAAGTGCTAGGCCACGGCGCCTGGCTTGGCTTTTTTAACGGTAATATGAATTATCCTGGCAGCGGCTTTCAGCCACTACACTATGACCGACCTTATTCATGGAAATCCAAAGAAGACGCAGAGGCAGCGGGTCAATCTTGGCCGCCACCGACAAGCACTTTATCATGCTCTGTCGCCCTGACCGACATTACCGAGGAATCGGGTGCGACCGAGATTTATCCCGGCTCTCAGAATGAAACCGCCGTGGCAAATTGGACCCTTGGCGAGCGGCTGGAGAATCACCCAGAGCTAATAAAAAAATGGGGGCCACCCAGATCAATGACTATTCCCCGTGGCGGCGTTTGTTTCCGAGACCCGCGGATGTGGCATCGCGGTGTGCCTAACCACTCGGACGTACCGCGCCCAATGCTAGCATTAACCTACCATTCGAAGCTGGCGAAACATTGGCGAGGTACATTAGTTTCCGACATGCTCCCAGCCGATGAACAGCGGTGTCGAGACGAACCAAATCTTCGGGTGCTGGACAATGGCGAGCTCGGCCATGCAGAATTGCTATTCCATGAAAATACTCGAACCGCATTCGAATCGAGCCCGTCTTTCCATGGTATCAATCGACATGCGCAGTTCGTGAAAGCCCCCCATGCCGTAAACCATTTTATGGACGCGCATTCCATAGGTGGGGCACGCGTGGTTGACGATGGCCCGATAAGGCCACAGGAAAATTGAGCGAATGAGCAGCATACTTTTTATTGGCGGCAGCGGAGAAATTTCTCAGGCCTGCGTTACTGAAGCTATGCGCCTCGGTCATCAGGTTTCAGTCTTTAATCGCGGCAAGCGGACAGAGGCACCGATGGAAGCGCTTGAGCAGATAAAAGGGGATATAGGTCACGCCTCTCCTTATAGCGCCCTATCTGACCGAAAATTCGACGTGGTGTGTCAATTCCTAGCCTTCGATACCGACGCTATTGAACGCGACATTGATACCTTTGGCGGTAAGTGCCAGCACTATATTTTTATTTCTTCGGCGGCGGTTTACCAAAAGCCGAGTCACAAGATCGTCACCGAAAACACCCCTATTGGCAACCAGTACTGGGAATATGGCAGGCAAAAAGCTGCTTGCGAAGCTTTACTGATGAAGGCACACGAAGCCGGTAGATTGCGGGTGACCATTGTTCGCCCTAGCCACACCTATCGCACCCGCCTGCCAGGCACCATCCTTCACGGCGATCATCAAGCCTGGCGGATATTAAATGGCAAGCCCATCATTGTACACGACGACGGCCAATCATTATGGACCCTAACCCACGCCTCAGATTTCGCGCGGGCATTTGTGCAACTCTGCGCTAATCCAAAGGCTCTGGGCGAAACCTATCACATCACCGATGAACAAGCGCACACCTGGAATGCAATTTTAGGCGCGGTGGGTGATGCTCTGGGAAAAGCCCCTGTGCTCAGTCATATTTCAAGCGAAGCATTAATACAGCACAAGCAGATTTGGTTGGGCCCCTTGCTCGGAGACAAATCCAACAACCTAGTCTTTGATAACAGCAAAATCCGGTCAGCACTGGAGGGCTGGCGCTGCGCAATGCCACTGGCCGAGGGTTTACAACTTGCGGCCAGCCATACCGTGCAAAATCTGAACGCCGGCTATGTGCCTGACGCGGAGCTTGATGCACTCGTAGATCAAATCATCCGCGAAAACGACAGCATCACTCACTAAGCCCCCCTCTCAATATCATCATTGATAATCAGATGGGTTCAGGTTTTTTTTGCGCTACATTGAGAACAACTTTTTCAATTTTACCATTTTCAACAGTGAAGCGTGTGCAGAGTGGCGCGTCCATTTTATCGCCATTAGGATAAGTGCCTCTGTGGTCGCAGAACAAGTAAATCACATTAGCAACAAGCCGTGAATATACGTTGACGTATTTGAAATCCTCTACCAGCGCAAAGCGACGATCCAATGCCTGACGACCCGCAATCATAGTTTTTACATCCATGAAACCATCACTGGGAATTTGTGGTTCATGGGAGACGTCCACGGACACGCCCCAATATTGAGCCAAAAGATCGACGTAAGACTGACTGTCGGTTTCAAGGGCTTTCTGCAGGTTCACCCGCAAATTATCCAAATTCAATTCAACCATAGTTATTTTTCCTTTCAGGAATTGACACGCTTAACGGAGCGTACAGCCCTCACACCTGAAGCCGCACTCTGCCCCCTCTCTGGTAGAAAAATGCTCTTTTCTTAGGCAATGCTTCAATGCTAGGATTAAACTATTGCAACAATGGTCAATATACATCTTGCTAGTGACCATTTAAATCGAATTATTACAATTATAGTCAATACTTGAGATCGCCATTAAGGCTCAGGCCTCTCAATACCACACAACAACCCAAGCTAAGGAATCTAGCTTCATGAGCAATAGATCACTGTCACAAGGCACCATTTTTAGCTACGGGCTCTTGGCCTTGCCCGTCGGCATGATTGGCATTCCCATGGGCATTTATTTGGCGCCGTTTTATGCCGGAGAACTGGGGCTGTCACTGGCCACTATCGGTACCATGTTGATGCTCTCGCGCCTTTCCGATTTTGTAACTGACCCATTGATTGGCTTGTTGTCCGATCGTTGGCGGCCAGCCATTGGGCGGAGAAAAGTGTGGATCCCTATCGGCACAGCGGTGATGATGACGGGCGTATATTTGCTGTTCCGACCTCCAGAAAACGTTGGCACTGTATACTTCCTACTGGCCGTCTCGTGTACCTATTTTGGTTATACAACACTGCTACTGCCCTACCATGCCTGGGGGGCGGAGCTGTCGCCACACTATCATGAGCGCACAAAAATCACCGCCTACTCAAAGTTTTTCGACACCACTGGGCTGGTGATTGCGACTCTCATTCCTGCGTATATATTGTCCCGCCCGGGTGCCACCAGCGGTGACATCATGAACGGGCTAAGTGTATTTTTTCTAATTGCTTTGCCCGTTTGCGCCGCGATCACTTTTTTTCGAGTGCCAGAGCCTGAATACAAGGCGACAAGCAAGACTAAAATCAGCCTGCCACAGGCGGCCAAATTGCTGGTCCGCAACAAACCCTTTGCCTTGGTAAGCGCCTGTGTGTTTATCGCCACAATAGCGGAAGTTTTTCGGCAGACTACCACGGTATTTTTCGCAAAAGAAATCATTGGCGTTGAAAATATTGGTATGGTCTACGTTGCGTATTTTGCGGTCGCGCTGATGATGATTCCCGCTTGGAACCAAGCGGCTAAGAAATTGGAAAAGCATCTGGCGCTCGGGCTTGCTCTTGCCATTGTAGTAATAACCAACCTCTGCATGATTTTTTTAGAGGAGGGACAAAGCACTCTATTCACTCTGTTGTTTGTGATTAAGGGTAGCTGTTTCGGTGCGCTTGCCCTACTGCCAGGAGCAATGATTGCCGACACCGCAGATGTAGACACTGCCCTAACTGGCGAACACCAGCAGGGATTGATTTTCGCCATCACGGGCATGATCCAAAAGCTCGGTTACGCTATAGGCCAAGGCTTG
>Ga0209292_1007785_pt1 | contig 10091 bp, 5 predicted proteins | sample GOMGulsemesocosm_2_FD_184634 | JGI IMG/M metagenome (GOLD analysis project Ga0209292, IMG submission 184634) | Methane-oxidizing microbial communities from mesocosms in the Gulf of Mexico - GOM9C Gulf of Mexico (SPAdes) (version 2) | ecosystem: Environmental > Aquatic > Marine > Cold seeps...
AGTGCCTGTTAACTTACCTTTTTCTTCTTGCTCTAAAACAACGGAGGTTTTATACAAGAATCGAGTTTCAGATCTTAAATTTACATATTCTAATGAAACAACATCAATATCAGGGTAGCGAGCTTGTTTTGCATGACCAAATTGTTTCAGAGCATTGGCTTGATCTTTATTGTATTTATTTTTTTGATATTCACCTTGAGACTGCTTGGTTGTTATATCGGTTAATAAAGCGAGATACTTTATATTTTTTATAACTCCTTGCACACGAGGTGAGGGAGGTTTATTTAATTTCGCAATTTCTGAATCTGCAGTTTCAGGTAATGATAGAGGAATAAAAGCATCATCAGTATGGGTTGGCATTATTTGAACTTTAAAAGTTCGCCAACTGAGTTTATTACTACCAAACCCTAAAAATAAGCTTTTTAAAGCGGGAGTTTTTTGTAATTCACTATCTGTTGCTGAATAGTAATATATTTTACCTGCTGAAATATGTGTAAAACTATAAAACAGGCCTTCTTTAACATGTCCTGACTGAGATAAAATCTCAGTTAATCGTGTTTTATGTAAAATACTACTTAAAACAAAGTTTTTATTTTCATCATTAAAGTAACGAATTGTATCAATATTATTTTCGTTACTGAGCAGTAAACTTGGTACGAGAGTATGTTCATTTTCATTAAAAAAAACAGAAAGTGATGTAATTCTTGGTAAGTAATATTGCTCATAACCTTTAACAATTACAGCATCTAAGGTATTGTCTAAATTTACTTTATAGCGGCGTTTATTACCATGAATAAAGCTTCTTAAAAAATCATCAAAACTGGCGTTATTTTCAATATATGTACGCTTCATTCGAATGTGATTTGTATCGTTATTGATATTGTCTATTGCAACAACTTCATATTCAATACCTTCTTTTAAGCCTAATTCAAAGTCTTGTTCCAAGCCAATTAAACGCATTTTTATTTTTTGTTCACGTTTAAATTTATATCTTGAAGGCATTTTGACTTTACATCCGCTGACTGAAATATCAGAAGTGCTTGCCTCTATCGCATCAGAGGGCGTAATTTGAATTTTAACTTTTATTGCATAGTTCATTCGCTCTTCAATACGGGTTTCGTAAGACGCAAACTTTACCATATGGCAATTAGTCTCTATTGGGGTTTTAGTTGTCGTTTCTGACTTTTTTAATGCTTGTTTTTTTGCTTTTTTTTGCAAAACTTTGTGATTATTTTCTGTATTCATTACAGCTTCATAGACAGCTAAAGTATAATCACCGTGTTGTTTTACTGCTTTTTCAAATACCTCTATGGCCAAATTATCCATAAAATGTTGTTTGCCATTATACTCATAAGATCTAACGTCTCCTGTTACTTGCCCTCTTAAATCAATAAATCGTGCAACAGGTTGGGAAAGGCGAGTCATTTCCATTTTTAATAAAAACTGTTCAGGCTTTGATAGCTGAGTTGTTTTGTTTTTAAAAACAGTCTCAAATTTTGCTGTGCCTAAATCAGATTTAAGGTCTTGGATTAAATCTTGATGTTTAAGCAGTACATCATCAGCCATACAAAGGTTCCATCGTCAAATATAAATGTGAATTCATTTTTATTAATAATTAATTATTATAATAGCGGCAATTAATTGTCGTTCAAACTAATAATTCATTGAAAACTGGATTAATTGTTATAAAAATAAAAAACAAGCAAAAAATATGCCTTTAATATATATAATTATATGACTTGTCACTGAATTCCCTTTATATTCATTTTAGTTTAAAGTTTTATGCAAAGCATATCTAAGATCTATGGAGAGAAAATGAAAAAGTTATTAATAGGTACGGCAGTTGTTGCTGCAATTGCGGCTGGTATTGGTTATGTAAATTATTCAATAACACAAGAAGCTAAAGTAGAACTTGATAAACAGTTGGCAATGATAAATACAGAGTCAGGCGTTAAAATTGATTATCAAGATGTATCAGTAAATATATTAGATAAATCATTTTTAATTGAAAAAATTAAATTGGCAGGTCCAGATGGTAGCCACTTTGCTGATGTTAAATCAGTTAAAGTTATCGGTTATGATCCTCAAAAAATTACAGAGTATGCAGAGTTTAAATTAAATGAACTTGTTATTTCAGATGAGGTAAAACAACAGCTTCCTCCAGGTATGGCTGATGAGTTTATAAATTCAAAAATAAACCTATTATCAAGTATGAAATATGATGAAAATAGCAATCATGCCGATTTTAAAAATCAAATTCAATCGTCAGGTGTAGCCGGTTTCAAATTTGATTTTTCCCTTGCCAATGTGAAAGAGTTGTTTGACCTATCGATGCAAATGAATAAGCAACATCAAGCACAAGTTGACTCTGGCAAAGAACCTACGTTAGAGCAACAATTCCAACAACAAACTCAATTGATGAATGTAATACAAGGGGTAAAACCTGAAACGCTTAGCTTCGAAGTTTCTAATTTAGGCAAGTTAGAGTCTGCTTTGACTCAATTAGCCTCAGCACAACAAATGGAGCTAGGGCAACTGAAAGAAATGATCAAGCAACAACTTACTTTTTCTCCAGCACCACAAGTTTTGAAAGAGGGTTTAACGACTTTCATTGATAAACTGGGTTCTTTAAATATTTCTATTGCTGTTCCAGAAAATATGAGTGTTGCCGATTTTCAAAAACCTGAAACATTACAAAAGTTAGCTTCACCGGAAGAAATGGCTAAGTTTTTTAATTTAAAAGTAGCTGCTAAGTAACTTGGTGATCAACAATGAGTATTAAAACTCGCTATTTTTGATGAGGTTTCAATATTTTAGGCTAAAGCAGTTTTTAATAAAAGCTGCTTAGCTAATCAATTGAAGGGGCTTTAATACTGTTTCTAAATTGGCTTGGTGTATGTCCTTTCATTTTCAAAAAACGTCTATTAAAATTTGAAATGTTATTAAAACCACATTGATCACTTATTACTGAAATAGGGGAGTTTGAACTGATTAATAGTTTACACGCTTGTCCTATTTTTAGCTGATTAATAAATTCAGTTAAAGTACGCTCTGTTCGCTTTTTAAAAAAACGATGAAAATGATTTGTGCTCATATGAGCCATTTGAGCTAAGTCTTCTGCATAAATCTGCATAGTATAATGTTGCTGAATATATTTTATGACTTTGTCTAATTTATCAGTTTCATTTCCTTCTTTAGAACCATAGTTATATTGGCTGCTAGAAAGGAGCTTTGAGTGCTTATCTTGGCACATCAATTCTAATAACTGAATAAGTAAAACATACCGTGATAAAGGTGATGCACTCTGCATTTTTTCAAATATTTCGATGGCTGTGACAGCTGATTTATGACTAAATTCGATACCTCTATGAGATAGCTTGAACATTTTTGTAAGTGCGTTTAATTCAATATTTTCATCTATAACATTATGAATCCACTTTAAAGGGATTTGAGCAACATATACAATTTGTTTTGACACATCTAAATTTCCTTTAGAATGCCATGTATGAGGTAAGTTTGGGCCCACTATCACTAAGTCCGCTTGGGAATATGGTGCGATATTGTCTCCTACATATCTGATGCCTTGGCTATTCAGTGTGAGACAAATTTCATACTCTGGATGGTAATGCCAATTAAAGTCTATGTTAGGAATACTGTATTTAACAAATCTCCAAGAGCAATTATCACTTGGCAGTACCTTTTCGCACATGGGTTTCATAAAAATAAATCCATTTATCTTTTTTATTATTTGATAATATATTCGAAGGCTTGTTCTCGCTATTAGACTTGTGGTGTAGAGGCATTAAAGTATTTTAATGTCATTTCTTCACTAAAAGACTGTGCTTGGTGTATAAAGTCGTCTGTTAACTTATCATGGGGTATTTTTAGCGTGTTATCTCTATAATCCATACCAGCGAGTAATGCATACCAAGATGGTCTGAAGTAGGCCATTTCTTTTTCATTTTGATATAAAAAGTAATCAAAATCATCACCCATTTTCCATGTATTTAATAGACTAGATAACCTATGTGAACAAGGCTCTATAGATGTAATATCTTGCCAGTATGCTGTGTCATTTCTTTTACTTGTTAAGTAATGAGCTTGAACATAATCTTTTACGCCAAGAATTAATCTTGTTAGTTCGTCATTGAGTTCAGTTTGTTTATTTTCATAAGGCTTGTTTTGTTCTTGCATTAATTTAATAAACTTCTCTATGGTCCATTGCGTGATCATTAGCGCAGTTGCTTCTAATGGTTCAATGAAGGAGTGAGATAAACCAACAGCGAGTACATTTTTACGCCAGGATGTTTTATACATGCCTACATTCATCTTGAAATGTCTGAATTTCATTTCATTTGAATTTAGATTTAGCTCATCAGAGAGCTCTTTCTCGGCTTCTTTTTTTGACAAATATTTAGAACTATATACATAGCCATTCCCCATTCTAGAAGTTAATGGGATTTGCCACATCCAACCAGCTTTAAGTGCTTTTGAGCGTGTGAAGTTGGTTACTTTTGAATAATCACTTTTTTGTGTACTGACGGCGACTGCTGAGTCATTAATGAGTTCATCAGAAAATGACAAAAATGGCACTTTGAGTTTTTTATTGATTAAAAAACTATTAAAGCCGCTCGAATCTATGAATAAATCGCCTTCCAAGTAACTTCCATCAGATAAAATTAAGGATGAAATATTACCTTCTTTATCTTGATTTGCATCTTTTACATCACCTGTTATGTGTTTTACTTTGTTTTTACATGCATATTCTTTTAATAGCTTAGCGAGTTTTAACGCATCAAAATGATAACCATATTCTTGTTCTGCGGGTAATTTTTTTTCAGTTTTTGGAATTAAACTATGATTGGCTAAATGCCCTGCAATAAAAAAACGGTCTCCTTTTATATGGGAGCTCATTCCGCGGCGTCGTGCATTTGCAAAATTAAAAAAGACTTCTGCAGGTTTAACATCTAGCGCACTGTAAAATGGATGAAAATAACTGGACATTGGGCCATTCCAGTTATCGAATGAAATTCCTGTTTTATAAGTAGAATCACACGATTGCATCCATTGTGACTCTGCAAAGCCTAAGTTTTTCATAAACGTCTTTAAATAAGGGGTAGATCCTTCACCTACGCCTATGGTGCCAATACTTTTTGATTCTATTAATGTTATTTCAATATCCTTAAATAACGCTTTTGATGCGAAAGCGGCTGCAGCCATCCAGCCGGAAGTACCACCTCCTAAAATTACAATTCTATTTAATTTCATGAGTTTACATTCCTATATTTAAAAACTAAAAACCTGAAAATAAATTAACTTTATTTCCAGGTTTATAAAAAGCACTTAAGTTCTGATATTAAAATTTATAACTAGCGCTTAAATAGTAACGAGAGCCAAACTCTATGGTATTTTGAGTTAGGTTATAATCAACATCTTTAGAGCTGATGATTTCATTAGTTAGGTTTACGCCTTCAAATGTCACATCTAAGTTCTCCATTGCATGCCAAGTAACCGAAGCATCCCATTGGCTATAACTATCATTACGTACGGCTTGAGCAGCTCCTACGCCAACCCATTCAGAACGCCAGTTGTAAGCGACTCTGGCACTGAAAAGATCATTTTCAAAAAATAGAGAGCCATTGATGGAGTTTTCGGACACACCAGGCACCATTTCATTTTCACCATCGGGTCTATTTGTTTCACTATCAACATAGGTATAGTTAGATAGGAAACCAAAACCATTCTCAAAGCTATGCTGCACTTGTAATTCAAGTCCATTTACAGAGCCTTCACCACCATTTCTAGGGCGTGTAACACGACATTCATCCCAATCAGCTTCTGAAGCACCACATCCTTCTACATACTCTCTACTTTCGGTACTAAAGACAACGTTGTCAATTTGTTTTGTGAAAATAGCAGCTGATGCCATAGAGGCTGGGCTAAAGTACCATTCAACAGCTAAATCACCTTGATTAGATTTATATGGTGATAAATCTGGATTACCGCCATTAGCACTACCGAAGTTAGCATCTATTGATAAACCGGGTTTAAGATCACTATAATTATTACGTGCCATTACTTGAGAAGCTGCTGCACGTACAATAAGATCGTCACTTAAATCATAAGCAAAGTTAACGCTTGGTAACCAATTGTCATAATTGATCGTTTCTTTAAATACTTTGCCATCGGCATAACCATTTGAAGTTTGCTCTGTATCCACATAGCGTAAACCAAAGTTACCGCGGTAATTATCTCCTGAATAATCAGCTTGTACATATAAAGCTAACATGTCTTCTTCAACTGAGAATGTATTACCTAAATTGGCAACTTCTGTTAACTCACCATTTTGATACTTTTGACTTATGAAATCCCACCATTTATCTTCATCTAAATAGGCATAAGAGTTCAGTGTATTGCCACCACTTTGAGAATGTAAATCGGTAAATACTCCGCCACTCCAATTTGATAAATTAGGGTTAGGAACAAAGCCAATAATCTCACTTGGGTTTCTATTAAACGCAACTCTTTCAAAGTCACTAGAATTTAATTTTACGCCAGCTGAAATAGTATTAATAAAGTCATTTGCAAGCTCAAACTTGATATCTAATTGAGCATAAGAAACCTCATGTTCTTGAACTGTTGTTTCGTAATTAGCTTCTTGTGCATGCTTTAGTTGTGAAGCATCGGTCGCATCTAATGAAGTTAATCCAACTTGATAAGCACCTGTTGCATCATATGTAAAACCACCATCAGTACTGCCCTGGCCATCAGGAAAAGCAGGATCACCGATTCTATCGCCCTCATCAGTAGCTGGGATCCACCAAGAAGAAGCACCACCTTGTGTACCACCATCAGATGTAGAGCGACCTATTACACCACTTAACTCATAGCCATCACCTAAATAAGTACCTGATAGATTTAAGACATCAGCTTTCATATTAACCGCATGTCTCACTACTGGGTTATATATAATCGAAGCATATCCAGGTTCTATAGTTGCTCTCTCAGTACCACCGTTTGCATTGTTTACAACATTTGTTGAACCTGCACCGCGGGCACTCACAGTTAGGAAGTTATGATTTACATGCGGGTTATCAAATTCAAAGTTAAAATAATCTAGAGCGAGATCAAGGTTATCAGAAGGCGCTAATTGTAAAGTTAGCTGGGCACTTGTTCTTTCTCTTTCTGCTCTAAATGCTTGTGAACCGATACTCCATGCACCTACAGTTTCGTCTTGTCCTGCTTCGGCATCTTCGGAGAAATAAGGGTAATAACCACCAATAGACTCAAGAACATGACGACCACTTGTTAATTTTTCAACAGAATAAGCAGCTAAAATCCCAAATTTTTCTTCATCATTTTTCCAACTTGCTAGAAATGCAGCGCTTGGATCTGTTTCATCATATAAAGAACTACGTGATAATTCAGCGGATACTAAATAAGTATGTGTTGCTAAATCTAAAGGTTTACGCGTTGTGAGGTTTACTGTGCCACCAAGCGCTCCTTCTTCAATTCTGGCTTCAGGAGTTTTATATACTTCAATTGCTGATACCTGTTCTGCAGAAAGTAACTCTAAATTAAAGGTACGGGTTGCAGGACCTAAGTCATACCATGAAGTACTTGCAACAGTTTGACCATTCAATAGTATTCTTGATTGTTCTGGAGCTGTCCCTCGAATTGTTACACCACTTACTTCTCCATATTGCCTATCAACAGTAACTCCTGAAATTCGCTGTAACGCATCACCAATATTCTTATCTGGAAATTTACCTATATCTTCAGATGTAATCGCATCAACAATTGAGTTTGAAAAACGTTTTGTATTGAGTGAAGCTTCAAGAGAGCGACGAATACCTCTCACCTCTATTATTTCAACATCATCTTTAGCTTCTTTTTCTGCTGCAAATACCGGTGTACTAGTCCCCATTAGAAACCCGGTAATACAGATCGCTAAACTAGAGCGTTTAAATTGTTTTAAATTATTATTTGTAATCATCTTAAGTCCTGCTTCCCTTTTAATTATTGTGTCGAACTAGTAAAGGTTACACTTAGAATTAAGTTGAAAGAGGTACAATTCTATCCGATTTTGATACTAACCTATTATTTTTATAATTTTATATTCAAAGTTGAGTTCATTACTGCTTTTTAATAATGTCGACTGAATTTTCGTTTAATTAACTTCTTAAATATTTGTTTTTAATTTGTATTTTAAAATTGAGCAGCGTTACATTTCATATGACTTTTAAGAAGAAAAACAGTTTATTGATTGAATAGTATTGATATTGGATAGATATGTATCTCATTCATAAATGATTTGTATGCAATATATTCGTATTGCTTAGCTCATAGTTAAATATATGAACTAAGTCTCAAAGGAGAGAGGCGAGATCCCCCATATATGTTCTGCCCAGTGCATATAGCTAATAGCCTCTCTCTTTTTCATACCGTATGTAATAAATGGAAAGAGAATAATGAATAAAAATAAAATGGTAGTAATTTTGGTTTTATTAACCTTTTTTGTTATTTCATTTATAACAAATATCTTAGGACCGATTTTTCCTGCTTTGATAGAAAGTTTTGAAATAGGCTTGATTCTGGCCGGTTTTTTTCCTTTTGCATTTTTTATCGCTTATGGATTGATGTCAGTGCCATCTGGAATGTTGGTACATAAATTTGGTGAAAAGCGAGTAATATTAAGCGCTTTTGTCTTGAGCTTTATCGGCGCGAGTCTCTTTTCTTTATATCCTAGTTTCTCAGTGGCTATGTGTTCTTTGTTTTTGATTGGTTGTGCCATGTCTATGTTACAAGTTGCGATTAATCCATTATTAAGGGTGAGTGGCGGTAGTGAGAACTTTGCATTTTTATCGGTCTCTGCGCAATTGCTTTTTGGTTTAGCGGGAGTTGTAACACCCTTGGTATATTCAAATGTATTGCAGCAGATGTCACAGGAAACAGTTTTGGGCAATATGTTTAATGCTTTAGTCCCGAGTAATATGCAGTGGTTATCTATGTATTGGATTTTTGCAGCGCTTTCTTTATTTATGGTCATTGTTGTTTTCTCAATTTCAATTAAAAATGTTAATAAAACACAAGATGAAGTCACCGCACCTTGGCAAGTTTATCCAAAGTTGCTCAAGCAGCCTATTGTTATAAAGTTTTTCTTTTCAATTGTATGTTATGTCGCAGTAGAGCAAGGGATCGCAAATTCTATTTCATTATTTTTACAGCAATATCATGGTTTAGAACCCAATAGCGTAGGCGCTTCAGTTGTAAGTTATTTTTGGCTTGCTCTTACTCTGGGATGTTTATTAGGTTTGGCTTTGTTAAAAGTTTTTGATGCTAAAAATGTGCTTATCGCTTTTAGTTTTTTGGCTATGGTGAGTTTAGGTTTTGCTTTATTTAGCAGTGCTGAAATTGCAACTTTAGCTTTCCCTGCAGTTGGCTTTTTCTTATCTATTATGTGGTCAGTATTATTCTCATTAGCGCTTAATTCATTACCCAAAGATCATGGCTCTTTCTCGGGCATATTATGCACCGGAATTTTAGGTGGCGCAGTTGCCTCTCCGATCATCGGTTTATTGGCAGAATCTTTTGATAGTTTAAGGATGGGCATGTTAATCGTTTTTGTGCCGCTTATTTATATCTTTAGTGTGGGGATTTGGGCTAATCCTTTAGTTAAAAATAAGAGATTACAATTTTCAAAATCAAAGAAAATTCAAGCAGTTTAGGCTAAAAGTAGCTAATTTGGAGTTCAAGTGGATAGTAAAGTTTTATGCATAGATCTTGGTGGTACCAAGCTAAGTTTAGCGCATGTTTGTAATGGTGATATTTCAAACCAGCAAGCTTATGCAGTTACAAAAAATGAATCATTATCGGAGTTTAATACATTTTTGTTTAATGCAATTAAGCCTTTAATGACTGATGAGGTTAATGGCATTTCAATAGGGGTACCGAGTTTGATTGAGATGTCATCTGGAAAAGTTGTAGAAACAGTTAATATACCTGCTTGGCAAAATGTTGAAATAAAAACATTGCTAGAACAACAGTTTAGGGTACCTGTTATTGTTAATAATGATGCAAATTGTTTTGCG
>Ga0209292_1007786_pt1 | contig 10091 bp, 8 predicted proteins | sample GOMGulsemesocosm_2_FD_184634 | JGI IMG/M metagenome (GOLD analysis project Ga0209292, IMG submission 184634) | Methane-oxidizing microbial communities from mesocosms in the Gulf of Mexico - GOM9C Gulf of Mexico (SPAdes) (version 2) | ecosystem: Environmental > Aquatic > Marine > Cold seeps...
GTGTTTCAATAATATCGCGTAAACTGGCTGGTTGTGTGAGTCGCGATTTTATCAGTGCAACAGAGGGTTGTTTCCCTTCTTGAGCCACTCGGTTTGCGGCATCAACAATATGCTGTCGGCTCATGGTATTCCTTCCTTAGTCTCTCGGTTGTGTATTTAGGTTATTGACGTGATGGCTTTGTGGATCATCAACGCAGCATGGCATCAAGGTGGTCAATGACTTCTGCCCAGTCGGCATCTTCGTAAATCGATTCTTTGAGAAACATCGCTTGAGAATTGTTCCAAAACGGGGCTTCAAATAATAATACGCCAGCTTCGAGTTTATGCTGATGGATAAAACGTTTCATGCTTAATTCATCATTATCTAACCCGAGTTGCGCAAATAACAGTTCTAAGGTTTGCGTTGCTAACAGCATCATCTGGCTCCAGTGTTTTTTTTCAGTATAGCCAGAGATGAGCAACAACGTTAGTTTATCACGGTTAATCTATTGCATAAGGGGGGACGATAAACTCTAAGACAGTTGGCCCCGCCATCACAAGGCAAGCTTGATAGGCATTTTCACCATTGCTACTAAATTCGAAATTGTACTTATAACGAAATAAACTGCCTTTGTGTGGATACCAAGCGATACCCGCTTGGGCCGTTGATAACCATTGTAGTTGCTGCTGTTGGCAATATTGCTTGATTAGCGCATTGGCTAATTCTGCTTGTTTACGCAGGTGTGAAAAGATCACAACCCCGATAAACCCAACGACGATGGCTAACAAACTTCCCATATTTTAATCACTCCGTGATAGCTGTTTGACTATTCATGTTTTGCTGTCGTTCTGGCACTGCTTAGCTGCGCTGTTGACGAAACAGCAGGCCAATCGCGCTGCCAAGGGTATTGGTGCGATTTGGATTACGTAACATGGCTAATACTTTATTACGTAGACTTGGTATCGCCACTAAATCAGAGAACAGATAAATAAACAGTTCTTGACCTTGCTGTTGCTGTACCGCCGCTTCAAAGAATGCCAATAACTGTGCTTCGTCCTCAAGATCATGCCAACAGCGACCTGCTAGTGCGACAATCGTTTGGCTAATATCGTTATGTTTAAATAATGCTGGGTAAAGGTCTGTGCGAAGTCCCTGTACGGGGGCACTTGATAATGCTCGGAGCAACATAGATAAGCGTACATCGTCCGGTTTCTCTTGTGCTACTTCTTGGCTTATTAATTTAGCTAAGGCTTCACTTAATATTGTTGGTAACGCTTCATGTTCCAGCGCCAGGCAAAGCGAATATAACGGCTCTGTTGGTAATTTAGGTAATGCAGCTGCGACGTGCTGGGCATTATTATCACGATCTAAGCGTGCGGCGATATCGCAAATACCTTGTACACCGACTTCTTGCCACTGCTCAAAGCCAAGCTTATTAGCAAAATAGTTGTGTGCCGTTGGGTAGTATTTACTTTCTGGGCGGATGAAATCTCGGTTGATTACCGCATTTAACATCGCCACTTTATCTGTGCTTGGTTTAAACACATATGGGTTTGTTGCTAGGCGTTCTTGCTCTTCTTCACTTGGCGTTTTTTCTAACATCAGACCAAGCGATTCAACGACCATGTTAAGGAAGCTATTACGTGTGCCTTGGAGCAGTAACCCTTGCTCATCTAATGGGAACTTAAGAAACCAAAGATAGTGCTGGTTATTCTCATTCTTATTCCAGAAGGTAATAGCAAATTGAGCATGGCGTTGCAACGGTGCCGGGTAAGGTTGTTGCGCGGATTCAAACTGCATAAAATCGTCGGTTGAAATTTTGCTGATCTTACGACCCATGTCATACACGCGAAATTGAGTCTTTGCTTGCAGCAGAAATTCCGATAGCGTGTTGAGGGTATGCATAGTTGCCATGATCTGATGTGTCCAAGTTAAAAGTGGTGCCGAATGGAGCTTAAGTATCGGAGTATTATACGCAAACCTTACCAAGATGCGAATTGAGATTACGATGCGCTTTTGTATCTTAGCGTTGCTGACGTATAATGCGGCTAAATTTGTTTGGTCGCGGTACGATTTGCTGTCGCGAACCCTAAATAGAGACACTATAATGACGATCTATCTGCAAGCTCAGCAGCTATTAGCGGCGATTGAAGTTGAATTAAAAAATACCTCGTTGTGGAATGACGTTCCGCCAAGTGCAGAGGCACTGGCTAGTACGACGCCATTTTGTATTGATACTATGGCTTTTACAGATTGGTTGCAGTTTATCTTTTTAGTGAAGATGCAACAGCTGGTGGTTATGCAAATGCCGTTACCTGAAAATATGGCAATCCACCCGATGGCAGAAGAAGCCTTTAAAGCCGTTGCCGTGGATACACGTGAGTTATTGGCCCTGATCTTATCGTTTGATCAGCTGTTAAATAAAAAGAACTAAACAAAAATAGTTAAATAAAGCTAGTTAGGTAATAAGCACAATGTTAGATATTTTATATCAAGATGAATACTTGGTGGCGATTGATAAACCGGCTGGTTTGTTGGTTCATCGCAGTTGGTTAGACAGTCATGAAACTCAGTTTGCTATGCAAATGGTGCGTGATCAGATTGGTCAGCATGTTTTTCCTGTGCATCGTTTAGATAGACCCACATCAGGCGTATTATTGTTTGCATTATCAAGCGAAGTCGCCAGACAGATGAGCGAGATATTTCAGGCGCATGCGTTAACCAAACGTTACCTTGCTGTGGTGCGTGGCTGGATCAATGAAGCGGGAACGTTAGATTACGCCCTGAAAGTAGAGTTGGATAAGATTGCCGATAAGCAAGCAACGCAAGATAAAGAAGCACAAGAAGCGGTAACGTATTACAAACCCTTGCATCAGGTTGAAATTCCGTATGCGGTCAGTAAAAATCACCCGACGAGCCGTTATTGTTTAATGGAACTTGAGCCACAAACAGGTCGGAAGCATCAATTACGTCGCCACATGAAGCATTTATTCCACCCGATCGTGGGTGATACTAGCCATGGTGATGGCCGTCATAATGTGTTTTATCGTGAGCACTTTGAATTGTCACGCCTGTTACTTATTGCAAAATCACTGTCTTTTATCCATCCGGTAACCGAGCAGCCTGTACATATCGAAGCGGCAGTTGGTGACGAAGTATTAGGGCTATTCGAGCAATTTGGCTGGCCTGCACAAGAAAGTGATTATTTACCGAAGACGCTAGTAAAATAGCGTGTTTTTCGGCTGTAAACGTACAGATAAACTTAGGCTACACTTTGTTACGTAAGTTTATCTGTAAAAATGCTATCATTATCGGTTCAATTTGATTTCATCAACCCCCTGCGAATACACTTATTTCCCTACTTTTACTGTGTTTTGGGCTAAATATCAGCCTTGGAGCGCATTTCCTAAAGCACAACCCAGCTATGCCTGTAACTTGATTACTTATGTGCTGTTACCTTTGTTAAAAAGTTCGCCCAATTGTACCGTTTTGTACCATTGTGAGTGGCTATTCAAATCTAAACAGCCGATCCGTTAATAGTTATGACTATTGTTTTTAGCGGGCTATAGTTAACTCAACAAAGGAAGCTAATCATGCATCCTCAACAAATTCAGCTGTATCAGCTTGCTGTTACAGCACTATTTAGTTTGTTCACTTAGGAGTGAGAGATGAGTAACGCGTTTGCAAATCTACAGAAAGTAGGTAAGTCGTTAATGTTACCAGTATCGGTATTACCGGTTGCGGGTATTTTATTAGGTGTGGGTGCTGCTAAGTTTAGTTGGATGCCTGAAATCTTGTCTAGCATTATGGAACAAGCTGGTGGCTCTGTATTCGGTCAAATGGCATTGCTATTTGCGATCGGTGTCGCACTTGGTTTTACAAAGAATGACGGTGTAGCTGGTCTTGCTGCAATTGTTGGTTACGGTATTATGACTGCAACGCTAGGTGTAATGGCTGGCGTGATGGGTGTTGATAAAATCGATACCGGTGTACTTGGTGGTATCCTTGTCGGTGGTCTTGCTGGTTGGGTATTTAACCGCTTCTATACTATTCGCTTACCTGAATATTTAGGCTTCTTCGCTGGTAAACGTGCAGTACCTATTATTACTGGTTTTGCTGCAATTTTATTGGGTCTTATCCTTTCAGTTGTTTGGCCTCCAGTTGGCGGCGCTATCTCTGCATTCTCTGATTGGGCTGCTTACCAAAATCCTGCCATGGCATTTGGTATCTACGGTGTTGTTGAACGTGCATTAATCCCATTTGGTTTACACCATATCTGGAACGTACCTTTCTTCTTTGAAGCGGGCGCATACTGTAAATCGGTTGACGGTTCAGCTATCGTAGCTGCGACACAAACGCTATGTACTGCTGCAAACGGCGAATGGTTTACTGGTGAAATCTCACGTTATGTAGCTGGTGACCCTACTGCCGGAAACATGGCTGGTGGTTACATGTTTAAAATGTTCGGTCTACCTGCAGCAGCAATTGCAATTGCTCACTCAGCTAAGCCTGAAAACCGCGCTAAAGTAATGGGCATCATGGCATCAGCTGCACTGACTTCATTCTTAACGGGTATTACAGAACCAATTGAATTCGCATTCCTATTCGTTGCACCTGTACTGTATGTTATCCATGCATTACTAGCTGGTTCAGCATTTGTTGTGATGATCTTACTAGGTATTAAACACGGTACTACATTCTCACACGGTTTCATTGATTTCACTGTATTGTTCAGTCAGTCAACAAACGGTTGGTTACTACCTGTTGTTGGTCTTGTTTACGCTGCAATCTACTACACTGTGTTCCGCGTAGTGATTAAGATGTTAGATCTTAAAACACCGGGTCGTGAAGATGAAACTGAAGAAGAAGTTGCTGCTACACCTGTATCAACTGACGCAATGGCGGCTGAATTAGTTGCTGCATTCGGTGGTAAAGATAACATCACTAACCTAGACGCATGTATCACACGTTTACGTATCAGTGTTAACTCTATCGAAGACGTTGACCAAGCGAAACTGAAAGCGTTAGGTGCACGAGCTGTCGTTGTAGTTGGCTCAGGTATCCAAGCTATCTTCGGTACTAAGTCTGATAACCTACGTACTGATATGGAAGAGTACATTAATACTCTATAATCAGTAATACGCTATAATCAGTTTGCTGATTGATTTAAGCCACTGCACTTGCAGTGGCTTTTTTGTGTCTGGGATACAGTAAACTTCACGCTATTAGGTACTAATTAGCAATAAATAAAGTTATTCGACTCATGTCATGTATCAGCTTGATTTTCAGGGACAAAAAAGCCCAGCATTACTGGGCTAACTATTTATATAAAGCGGATAATTATTTACACAAAACGAATCACTATTATATAAAAGTAAAACTAGTTGTTTGAGTGTAGTTCTGCGTTTAGCTCAACCGCTGATTTATTGGTTAAACATTCAATCGTGCCTGAGATTGAATTACGACGGAATAACAAGTCGTCTTTACCTGCTAGGTCACGCGCTTTAACTACTTCAACAGGCTTGTTGCTTGAATCAAGCATTTGTACTTTAGAACCCGCTGTGATGTATAAGCCTGATTCGATAGTACAACGGTTACCCAGTGGGATACCTAAACCGGCGTTTGCGCCAAGTAAGCAGTTTTCGCCCATTGAGATAACTAATTGGCCACCGCCACTTAGTGTACCCATGATAGAAGCGCCGCCACCGATGTCAGAACCGTTACCAACCATGACACCCGCAGAGATACGGCCTTCAATCATGCTCACACCTTCTGTACCAGCATTAAAGTTAACAAAACCTTCATGCATGATAGTCGTGCCTTCGCCAACGTGTGCGCCTAAACGTACACGTGCAGTGTGAGCGATACGTACACCTGTTGGTACCACGTAGTCAGTCATTTTAGGGAATTTATCCACACAGCTTACTGTTAATACTTCACCTGCAAGACGCGCTTCAATTTGGCGGTCTGCCAGTTCAGGTAAATCGATAGGACCTTGGTTCGTCCAAGCTATGTTATGCAATAGACCAAAGATACCGTCAAGTACAGTACCGTGTGGCTTAACTAAGCGATGTGAAATAAGTTGTAGTTTCAAGTAACCTTCAGCAACAGATGCTGGCTTTTCGTCAGTTGCCAGGATCACAAGTACTAATGCTTGTTTGCTGTTCACTGCTGCGGTTGCAAATTTAGCATTAGCGGCATCATCATTTGCGGTGAATGCAGTTGCAAGTTGCGCTGCTTGTGCAGACGTAACTTCAATAACTTCATTCTGACCTTGATAATTAACGGCTTCGCTAATGTCGGCAACAAGTTTATCACTTGGGTTTAGCAGAGGATTAGGGAAAAAGGCTTCGATAATTTTACCTGCAGTGTTTTTAGTAGCACTACCGAAAGCGAGTGAAAAAGTTGCCATAGCTGAGAAATCTCCATTTAGAATAAAGGCGTGATATTCATACATCACGCCGGATCTGAGTATTTTTTCTATTTATTTTTTATTTATTACAATATTACTGTTAGTTCTATCACATTTGTCTTTGTGGTTTCAAAGAAAATTGTCATTGTTATTTTCAGCGCAATTAGTTATCAGCCAATTCGGTGATCAGATTGTGGCGTAATTCCGCTTGCTGCTCGGGTGATAACGGTTGATTGTTATTACCCGAAATAATAAAGAAATCTTCTGCTCGCTCACCAATGGTGGAGATCTTGGCGTTATGCAAAACGATATTTTCTGAACTCAAAATCGCACTGATACGCGCGAGTAAACCTGGTGTATCTAAGGTGATAATTTCGACAAAGGTACGTTTTTTCTTAGTGGCTAAAAAAGTCACTTTAGTTTTCACCGAGAATTGTTTTATTTGTCGTGGAATACGTTGTTTTCTTAATACTGGCGCTTTCGCTGCTTTTAACACAGTTTCTAATGACTCTTGTAATGCATACACGCGATCAGGCGCAAGAGTATCACCGCTTTGGTCTAAGATAACGAAACTATCGAGCACATAACCATTACGGCTTGAGGTGATTTTCGCATCATGAATATTTAAGCATTTATTGCCTAATGCGGATACCGCAGAAGCAAATAGGTGTTTATTGTCTTTGGCATAGATAAAAATTTCATTACCACCACGGCTACTGTTCTGACTGATAAGCACCAGTGGTAGCGTTGGATCCTCATGATTGAGGATGCCTGTGGTATGCCAGCAGATCTGACTCGGATCGTTACGTAAAAAATATTCCGAGCGGAATGTGCACCACAGGGCTTGGATCTGCTCGAGACTAAATCGGCTATTTTCTAAAAGGGCCAGTGCGGTATCTTTATTATTCCTAATTCTGAACTTAGCATCGAGTGGATTTTCTAAACCACGACGTAACGCTTGCTGAGTAAGGAAATATAATTCACGCAACAGGGAGCCTTTCCAGTTATTCCACAAGGTATCGTTGGTGGCACAAATATCAGCGACAGTAAGGCAATAAAGGTAGTTTAAATGTTCTTGATCACCGATGGTACGAGCGAACTCGGTGATGATCTCGGGATCATGAATATCACGACGCTGTGCGGTCACTGACATTAAGAGATGGTATTTTACTAATCGGGCCACGAGTTTACGATCGGCTTTATTAATGTCATGTTTTTTACAAAATGCGCGTACATCAATGGCACCAATTTCGGAGTGATTACCTTTTTGCCCCTTACCTATGTCATGGAAAATAGCGGCGATGAGTAACAATTCCGGCTTTTCTAAACGCGGGTATATCTCACAGCATAATGGGTGAGTTACTTTGGTTTCGTCGCGTTTATAAGAATCAATGATCTTGACTAAACGATGGGTGTGTTCATCAACCGTATAGTTGTGAAATAAATCAAACTGCATCTGTCCGAGAATGCGACTCCACTGCGGGATATAGGCGGCGATGACACCATATTTATGCATAAAGGTCAGCGCAGAACCGCTTGCGTTGGGGTGTTTAAGTAGCTGCATAAATTGTTCACGACATTCGGGAATATCTTCTAACCACATAGTCAACTTACGTCTTGCATCGCGTAATTCCCGTATGGTGCCGGCATAAATACCTGTGATATGTTCGTTATCGGCAATATGATAAAACAACTCAATAATAGCACTGGGGCGACGGGTAAATAGATCTGTGCTGGTGGTATCAATTAAGCTGCCACGAAGCTGAAAGTCCGCGGTGATATTACGCACGTCCATTCCCACGTGTCCGAGGATCGCTTGGTTAAATAGCTGTAACAGCATTTCATTGAGTTCGGTGACGCGGCGAATGGTTTGGTAGAACTGCTTCATCATGGTTTCGACAGCTTGATTGCCTTCACCGCGATAACCTAATGCTTCGGCTACCGTTGTTTGTCTGTCGAAGAGCAGGCGGTTATCACAGCGTTTTAAACCAAGGTGTAGGGCAAAGCGCACTCGCCATAAGAAATTCTGGCAATCTTCTAGTTCGTGGTATTCACCTTTGGTTAAAAAACCATGATTGGTTAATTCTAAGAAACTGTTCGAACCGAAATGGCGACGGGTGATCCACAAAATAGTTTGTAAATCGCGCAAGCCTCCTGGGCTGCTTTTTAGATCGGGTTCTAAATTATATGATGAGCCTTTGAACTGGTGATGACGTGCAAGTTGCTCTTCATGTTTAGCTTGGAAGAAATCTTGACTTGGCCAAAAATTCTCAGGTTCGATAATGTCTTGTAATTGCGCATAAGTGTCTTCTGAACCTGTGATCAAGCGTGACTCTAATAGATTGGTCGCTATCGTGATATCTGCCAATCCTTGCGCTAAACATTCATCAATGGTGCGGACGCTATGACCCACTTCTAAGCGTAGATCCCATAGCATGGTGATGAAGGCTGATATTGCCTGCTCTTGCTCTGGTGTTAAGGTCGATGTGGTGGTGATCAGTAGGTCAATGTCTGATTTAGGATGTAATTCGCCACGACCATAACCACCAACTGCGACGAGTGCTAATGCAGGATGACTCGATAGGGTGAACTTTTGCCAAAGTCGATTGAGTAATTGATCCATGTATTCTGCGCGGCAAGATACTAACGCAATAATATCATCACCATCAAAGAAACGTTGTTCAAGCCAGGACTGAAACTCTTGCATGTGAGATTTACAATGACTAAGTGTTAACTCTTCATCTGAGAGTAATGCGGGAACATATTGAGTTGGATCCATGCGACGCCTTCCTGGAGTTCGATAGAGAGATGAGAACAGCTGGGCGCTGTTCTCATGTTAACTAATACACGATTAGTTTTATGTAATATTTAGTTTTATGTAATATTTAGTTTTTTAAGATACGTGGGATTGTTTCTTCATCACGTAATGTCAGAATTTCACAGCCATCTTTGGTTACAACAAGTGTGTGTTCCCATTGTGCAGAATTCTTATTATCTTTGGTTAGTACAGTCCAGTGATCATCGGCAACGTGGTTGTGTTTTTTACCCGCGTTGATCATCGGTTCAATGGTGAAGCACATGCCTTCTTTAAGTACTAGGTTTTGGTTGCTTTCGTTGAAGCGTGATTTGTAATGTAATACTTGTGGCTCTTCATGGAATTTTTCACCAATGCCGTGACCACAATATTCCTCTACGATTGAATACTTACGTGTTGGGTTGGCCTTATTGTGAGTCTTGATTTTTTTCTCAATGATCTCACCAATGCGGCTTAAACGTGTGCCCGGTTTTACTTGACGTAAACCTTCGTATAACGCTTCTTGTGCAATGCGACAAAGTTGCTTATCACGTGGTGATACTTCACCCACTAAGAACATTTTTGATGTATCACCGTGGAAGCCATCTTTGATCACGGTAATATCAAGATTGATGATGTCGCCATCTTCTAGCGGACGCTCATCGGGTACACCGTGGCAAACAACAGTATTGATTGATGTACAAATTGACTTTGGAAATGCGGTATCATCATTTTCATCGTAGCTGGGATAAAATAATGGTGCTGATAATGCGTCGTTTGCTAAAGTGAATTCATGGCAACGATCATTTAACTCCTGAGTGGTCACCCCGGCAACTACAAACGGTTCTATCATTTCTAGTACTTGTGCAGCTAAACGGCCTGCAACGCGCATTTTTTCGATTTGA
>Ga0209292_1007787_pt1 | contig 10086 bp, 6 predicted proteins | sample GOMGulsemesocosm_2_FD_184634 | JGI IMG/M metagenome (GOLD analysis project Ga0209292, IMG submission 184634) | Methane-oxidizing microbial communities from mesocosms in the Gulf of Mexico - GOM9C Gulf of Mexico (SPAdes) (version 2) | ecosystem: Environmental > Aquatic > Marine > Cold seeps...
TGGTCGGTGGGACCTTAAAAAAGAGGTTGGATTTCAACACCGTGTGCATCCAAACCAAGTCTTCATCCAGGTCTCGGTTATAGGCAATATCAACCAAGAGATATTCAGCCACCTGACTCCAGGCAAGCAGCTTATCCAGATGCTCACGCTCAACGGCTAAAATCTGGCAGTCCTGCGTGGCCACCACTGTGCAGTTACGCGGTTGGGTACTCGCCACCGCCTGACGGTGCTCCCGACTTTTGATCGTCTCGCAACGACCATCTGAGTAGCGGCATTGCAACTCACCATGTAACAGGTAGTAATCCAAGGCATCGTATTGACCGCACTCAAACAAGACACTACCGGCAAACAGTAGGTGCTGTTCGCTCACCTCAAGTAGGTATTGCAAATGATCATCAAGCAGCGCATTGAAAGGAATCAACGGCTGCAGGAATTGCACTCCGCTTGAATGCTCAATCGTGATGGCTGGTGCGGTGCTGTATACCATGGTTAATCCGTTTGTTATTTATGTGCTTTTTCTAATTTTGTTTATATCTGAGCACTGACGCTAGCTCGACAGCTCACTAAAACCACGCCTACCTTGTAAACCGCCGGTGTGCAGGGCCAGAACATTAGCTCCAGCCTGCCAGCGCCCCTGTGCGGCCAGGGTCTCAATACCCCACAACATTTTGGCCGTGTACACAGGGTCTAGCATGATACCCGCCTGACGCTCAAAGCCCTTCATGAATTCCAGTAACGCCTGTGGGAGCTTGGCATAACCACCGCCATGGAAGTCATAATTTATCCGCCAGCGCGGCATGCCCGCAATGCATGACTGAGCCAACCCACGATCAACCGTCACCTCCAAGCGCTCATCGCTGGACCTTGGTTTGACCACCGCAAAACCTTCGTAATCGTGATCTTTCGACGATCCCTCAAGCGCCGAACCGGTAATCAACCCAGCCAGTGTTGTACCTGTGCCGCAGGGCACGCACACGGTGAGCGGCTTACCGTTGAAACTCTTGGATATCTGAGCCCCCAACGCCTGACACCCAAGCAGCCCCTGCAGCCCCCCCCCGCCCTCGGGAATAATGTAGACGTCAGAAAAAGTCTCTCCGAGCTTCGCAAGAAAATCAGGACAGTCTTTATTGCGGTATTGAGCCCGGCTTATAAAGAGCAATTGCATACCCAATTTTCGACAGTCGAGTAGCGTGGGGTTCAGTTGTCTAGGCTCCTGCCCACGTACCACGCCAACGGTCATCAACCCCAGGCATTGCCCCACCGCAGCCAAAGCGTGTAGGTGGTTTGAGTAATAACCACCAAAACTGACCAGCGTTTGTGCAGCTTGTAGCCTGGCCTGTTGTAGGTGGCCAATTAACTTGTAGAGCTTATTGCCTGATATCTGCTGATCCAGTAAGTCTTCGCGCTTAATATAAAAGCGGATTCCTCGCTCATTTAAGGGTGGCCACTGTATTTCTTCTGCGGGGTTTGATTCGGCCAGTGCGGCGCCATCAAGAGCAAGCAGCGCTTGCTGAGAAGCCGTCACACCAGTGCGGTTCGCATAAATAGCATCTGACTCAGCCATGTTATAGCGGTACCGCGCGCATAAGCTGCGATGGGCTCTGGCGATGTAATTGGCAGCGATCGGCTTCACCCAAATGAAAATCGCCAGGCCTCTCTATACGCTCAACTCGCTCACCACAATACCCACCACCAGTCACCAAGGCATGACAAGTAGGGCTGCGGTAGTGGACAGACCAAGCCGCATAGTGCTGTTCACTGACGCCACATCTATCGGCGACATACGCATCGGGGGATTCAGTAAAGGCAGCCACCTCATCGGCTGGCACAGTGATGTGGCCAACACCTGCCTGAAAGGTCACGAAGTTCAAGCCCTGCTGGCTCAGGCGTGACAGCATTTGATTGCCGCTGTTCTGCAGCAACCCCTGTTTATCTGACTGCAGCCGTGTGACCTCTTCCTGCAAGCTGCTCAATTGCGTATTGCGGTACATCAGCTCAACCTCACGCATTTGCAGTTGCTCGCGCAACGCCGATGCTTCCGACTCGACACGGGCTTCCATCTCCAGCATGTAATGCTGCTTGAGCTCATCTAGCTGCAGCTGACCCACGCTTTGCGCATCCGTAACCTTCAGCTCAAAGTACTCTCGCATGCCCTTGATTTTATCGGCTTGACCATCGACCAAACCCTTGAGTTTCAGGCTCTTGGCTTGCTCACCTTCAAGCTCCCTGATTGACCCTGAGAGCTCCTGACGAAGTCTCTCAAAACGTCGCTGGTACTCAAGCTTCACACGATCTAAGGCGAGGTTATGCTGACCTTTCAGGGTGCTAATGTGCAGGCGCTGCTCCTTAATCTTCTGAGCTAAGCGATTGCGGAAGTCGGCTTCTAGCTGTTGGCGCAGCGCACCTGCCTCAGCGCTGCCGGCAGCCAGAGTTTTATCCAAAACGGGTATTGCCTGGGGGGCCGCTACCGCCAATGCCAATCTATTGCGCTGAATACTCTTTTTAATCAAGGTGAAATGATTGGCTTGGGGCGCCATATTGGGGTCCCATAACTGCTGCTGGTGCCAGGCGATACAGCACTGGCTCGCACAGGCCAACCGTATCGGCCCAGCCCCTAAATCTGGGCCGTGCGCCGAGTTCTCAGCCAGTTGTTCAAGGGGGATGTTCCAGCGCCTATCCGCCATGCCCTCAGCATCAAAAGCCAAGGTAAAAAAAACAGCCGCCTCCACCGCAAGCCCTGGTGCCACCTGCAAGTAAACCACTCGTGCTGTTTGGCTCGCCAGATCAACCACCGGTACAAAACCATCGAGAATGGCCTCAAATTCCGTGTAGAGCATTTCTCGCGTCAGCCGGTTACCATCGAAAAACATAACCGCTTGAGCGGATTGGGCGTGAAACTGCGACATATTGGATTCCCATGCGTTTCAAAACGTCGCATCCTGCGATCTCAGCGTTAATTATGGACACATACAGGTTGAAAAGGCAGTTTTATCTCTATGTTTAGAGTGCCAATAACCTGACCGCCATTATCAACCCTGTCGGCTGAATCATCTGTGAACCGATCATCAAAAAACACGATGGAGCTATCGTGGAAGTAGAGCAATAGCCTTGCACCACTAAGGGACGAACACCGGCCTTGAAAAAGCCATCTGTGGATTAGATATCCGAATACTCATCCCCCTCGAATCGATCGTCCTCAAACTCCTCAGCAAACAACTCCAGCAGCTCTTCAATATAGTCTTGCATGACTCACCTCCAAAAGGGCAATTTTCATAGGTTTAAACGCCATTAGTACACCCGTACTTAATACCGAGCGCCGCTAAACTAACCCCAGTTCATGACAAGACGATGACAAGCGCCGCAAGCAATTTTTAAACAATGGGCCAGCCATAATTGATGGGCGATCCCTGACAAGAAACGATGTCATCCCTGCCCTAGATTACAGTCGACAAACCTCATGCATACCCTTCTCGTTTATCCCTGAACCTAGGGTATACCTACATCCTGTAGGCATAAAAAAACCGCAGCACCGAAGTGTTGCGGTTTTTTAGTAATAATGGCGGGTCTGAAGTTGCTCCTGCGTTTCAGGCATACCCTACTTCCGTGTAGGGCAGCCGGACGGGACTCGAACCCGCGACCTCCGGTGTGCATAGATTGACCGGCATTCGACTTCTTACAGACACACCCTTCTCGTTCATCCCTGAACCCAGGTGTACCTACATCCTGTAGGCATACCCTTCTCGTTCATCCCTGAACCCAGGTGTACCTACATCCTGTAGGCATAAAAAAACCGCAACACCTGAGGTGTTGCGGCTTTTAGCAGTAATGACGGACGGGACTCGAACCCGTGACCTACGGTGTGCATAGATTGACCGGCATTCGACTTCTTACAGACACACTCTTCTCGTTCATCCCTGAACCCAGGTGTACCTACATCCTATAGGCATACCCTTCTCGTTTATCCCTGAACCCAGGTGTACCTACATCCTATAGGCATACCCTTCTCGTTTATCCCTGAACCTAGGGTACACCTACATCCTGTAGGCATAAAAAAACCGCAACACCTAGGTGTTGCGGTTTTTAGTAATAATGGCGGACCGGACGGGACTCGAACCCGCGACCTCCGGCGTGACAGGCCGGCATTCTAACCAACTGAACTACCGGTCCGCAGTACTTACAGATATACACTATTTGCGTCACGCAAAAAATAGTGGTGGGTGAAGAGGGGATCGAACCCCCGACCCTCGCCTTGTAAGGGCGATGCTCTCCCAGCTGAGCTATTCACCCCCTCTGTAAGTGAGGCGGATTCTACGGATTTTCCAGTGCCTGTCAAACCTTTTATACAAATTACGATGTATCTATAAGCTTTTGATTTATCAACGGATTATCAATAGCCAGAGCGGCTCCAAGAAATCCTAATAAGCTGGCCCTAGACCGCCACTCCAAAGTCGATACAATGACACAAAAAACGCTGTTTCAAGGAAGACGTATGTCGAACTCAAAGCCAGCACAGGTTATCCCTCAAGGCTTACTAACGAGTAATAGGCTACACACCCTACTGGCTTGCGCCCTGTTGCTGCTGAGCAACACACTCATGGCTGCAGACCTCTCTGCCGACGTCGTAAGCGTGGCCAGCCCGTTAACCCAGCTGTTTATCGTTTTACAACTGTTCGCTCTGATCGCCCTGGCGGTGAACCGCCACAAGTTCAAAACCCAATGCGAAGCCTTGAAACTGGAACAGGGTGATCTCGAACAGCGCGTCATTGAACGCACCAACAAACTTCGTAACATCAACAACCAGCTCTACGATGAAATCGCAAAACACGAGATTACCGAAGAATTACTGCGTGAAACGCAAGATTATCTCAACAGCATCATCAACTCGATGCCTTCGGTACTGATCGGTATTACTCGGCAAGGCTATATCACCCACTGGAACACCGCCGCCTCTCGAGCAACCGATATAGACAGCAGAGATGCCCTCGGCCAACACCTATTTGATATCTATCCAGAGCTCCCCGTAGATGCCGATATTATTCATGCCACCATCGACAAGGGTGTTCCTCAGGTAAAAGAGAACATACAACAAGGCGAAGGTAGCCACACACGCCATACCGACCTGACAATCTACCCTCTGCTCTCAGCAGAAGTCACCGGAGCGGTGATTCGCCTGGACGATGTGACCATGCGCGTACGCATCGAAAACATGATGATACAGAACGAAAAGATGATGTCGCTCGGTGAACTGGCCGCGGGTATGGCCCACGAGATCAACAACCCTCTGAGTGCGATATTGCACGGCATTCAAAATATCTATCGGCGCACATCTCCAGAACTGGCCAAAAACCACACCATTGCTGAAGAACAAGGCGTCAGCGTTGAACAGGTACAAAACTATTTAAAAGCCCGTGACATCTTTAAGTTTCTCGACGGAATCCGAGAGGCAGGCGACCGCAGCGCCCGTATCGTCACCAACATGCTTGAATTCTCACGCAGCAACAGCCGCCACCACCAAATCACGGACATCAACCAACTTCTTAATCACAGCCTAGAGCTGGCCACCAACTCGTTTCAACTGGAGACACCCGACGGTATAGAGAAACTTGAAATCATCCGTGAGTTTGACGGAGATCTCCCCGCCGTCACCTGCTCTGCCGCAGAGATACAGCAAGTTATTCTCAACCTGCTGCGCAATGCCTGTCAGGCCATGAACGACGACGACTACGGCGCACCACTATCCCCCACCATCACCCTGCGGGCCTATAAACGCCAAGAAAGTATTTGCATTGAGGTACAGGACAATGGCCCGGGGATGAGCGAGAACGTACGACGCCATATATTTGAGCCATTCTTCACAACCAAAGAAGTCGGGAAAGGCACCGGGCTCGGTCTATCGGTAACCTATTTTATCATTACAGAGCACCACGACGGCACCATTGAGGTAGAGTCGCAGCCAGGCAAAGGCACCAGGTTTATTATTACCTTACCGCTGGCGGTCGATCAGCTGACCGCAGAGGCAGCAAGTTCACATTAACTGTCCGCCCACCTCACTTTGAGCTTACTCCCGACTCCTCAGCCAATCGCTCTGACGGTGACAGTTGCTCGGTCGATAACAAGGCGGCAGGATGTCGCTGCGCCGGCAGTAGCTCTGCCGGAAGTAGCTCTGCTGGAAGCAGCGCCAATTCAGCATCGCCCTGCAGTGTTGATTTGGGGCGATCACGTTTGATCTCTCCGCCCGAACCAGCAGGCACATCAGCCCCATGTGATTCACCCATAGGAGTCGCATCCTGAACAAGAGCACCCGCTAATAGATCTTGCGGGCGACCGGCATCCGCCAAACTATAATCGCAGACCCCATCGGGGAAAATACTCTCAAGCTGATCGAGGTATGGCCAAACGTCGATATCACCGTAAAGCCCAGCACTGATGGCGGTGGTAACACTCTGGCGCTGACACTTGAACACATCACCTGCCACAGACGCACCCGCCAACTCCCGAGAGGTCGGGTAGATTGGGTAAACCTTCGTACAGGCTCCTGCGGGCAGCCCGTTCCAATCACCGTCCCAAACCGCTGCACCACTGGCTATGGTATCGCCCTCGACATCCAAACACATATCTTGCGCTAACTCAGGCTTGCTTTGCGCTACACTCAAAGCTGGGTTTGCCAGACGATTAAGCATCCACTGGTCCATCACCGAAAGCGCCATGCTAATCGGGTTGTGGTCTTTATGGCTCATCCAAATAACATGGTGATCGGCCCGCCCCTGCTGCGCAGCAATTCTAGCCCGCGCCGAAAATGAAGCGGAGGCGTGGTGCATATCCAACTCAGCATCGAGATAATGGCGTACATCCAGTATGGGAATATCAATTTCACCAACAAACACATGCCCCGATCTGTATGCCCCCTCAATGGCCTTTAGGTGCCCTTCGGTTCGTACCGCGGGTCGCTCCAGTGATTCTGAAACATTGATATTTTGATGACTCCAAAACGATAACTTAACCGGCAGTATTTTTTCCTGCATGACCCAGTACTCTTCATCGACCATATCCGCCTGGGACTTCCAACCACCAATACTCGCGTTTATTTTTAAAAAATCCTCCATGTTCAAATCATGCTCACGCAAACTCTGTAGGCCGTACTGAACCCCGACATTATCCCAGGTGCTGTTAGCGATACCGCTGCTGTCAGTCCCATAAAAATGCCGTAAGTCCGACCAGTGACTCCACTGCACCTGCGCACTTAACTCGTCGGTAAATTTACGCTTAAAATGCACAAACGTTGGGTTGTGCACAAGAGGTGTCAGACCTCGCCAACCACTGACACATTCATTCGACCCTTCAAATGCCAGCGAGAGACTGGCAAAGTTGCCCTGTAAACCAGCCGCCAAACTGTTAACCGCTCGGTAATAATTTTTGGCGTCCTCAGTCGAGCTCAAACCTTCAACCAAACTGCGCTGATAGCGATGCGTCCAGCGGGGGTTGGTACCATCCAACACATCAAAAAAATACTCCAGTGGTTCACAATCAAAGATGTAGGTGGTTTGCGTCACCATGTCTGGGTAGGAGTAAAGTGGAATGATGGCATCGAGAAGTCCCGGATGGTTTTGCGCCAATAAATACTGCTGTACCGCGCCGCCTGAACCGCCAAGCCCAACGGTATACAAAGGCTGCCCATAGAGAGACTGAAACTGACGCTTCACTCGCCAGGCGGTGTCTTCGGCCAACCACATATTGTAATGATTACTGGTTTGATTAGCCGAAGAATAAACAATGGCGTAACCCTGCCCCAGCGTCTTATCACGGCGATCCAACACATCGCTGGCTTTGATATTGCCCTGGCGTTTACCAATACCAACGCCACCGCGAAATTGATAAAGCAAGCGGCGATTCCAGTAGCTCGCCGTCGGCTGCTCCAGTGTTTCAGCCTCGCCTCGCAGCGCGGCTATAAGATAAAAGTGCCGATTAATGGTGCCGCTCTCCAAACGCACCACATAATCAATTTCCCGACCCATGACTCGAGTTTTAGCAATCGGGTGATCATTACTGCCTAATACCCGAAATTTTCCATCGGTTGCGCTCTTAAAATAATATTGCGCACGCGTGGGGTGCAAACAATCCTGACTGTATCCAGACAGTACCTTTTCGCCATCATGCAAAACATCAAATACCGCCATACCAATACCCTGATGATTATCCACCAGTGGTTTTTGTTTATGGATTTTATCTTGACCACATAAAAACGGGTAGGCATTCACCTTGGCAAAAAGCGGCTCAGCCGGGCCAACTTCGCCGAGCCGAATCGGGAAGTCAAACACCTCATCGGGCCTCTGTGACATCCGTGGGTGTAGACCTTGATAATGTTGTAATACTTCGCGATCACCTTGCTCGCTGTAAGGTATCTGGCCAATAGGATTATCCGGTGCAGGCGAAATACGTGGCAAGTATTCATACATAGCGAAGGCAATACCCAGTGCACTCAATAACACCAGTGAACATATGAGCCCGAGTGACCAGCTAATTATTCGCCATGAGTTCCATTGAATAGCCCCGAAGCCAGAAACAGATCCGCTCGCAACCACAAGCAAAGGAGCGACAATAACTCGACGACAAAATCCGAAAAGCGATTTGAAAAAGTGCACAAGCATAGACATCACCCTTCTAAACTGTACAGAGCCCAGCCAGATCGGCTGGGCTACAGATTTACAACCTCAATTATAGGCTCTGTTCAAGATGGAAAAGGAAACGAAGCAACTACAGTTACAAATGGCAACGCCAACAACACAGCGTTTGGTTAGTGCGCACTCTTAGCAAACACGGCCATTGCCGCACCACTGGTCCAATATTTTTCAATACTGCCATCGCCACAACCATTAAGTTTATAACTACACGCAACATTAAACGTGTCGTAAACTCCCAAAAAGTCTGACAACAAAGTCAATTGCTTAAGCTCAATTAGACGGTATCATGTGCATTGTTATATCTTCTTTGACCGCGTGCTCGCATCACCACACGCTCAGCACTCTCGAGGTTTATGTTATGGAACATCAACGCAGACTCAGAATATGGACGTTTAAGCGCATGACTCGGTTCATCGGCGCTGCGGTCATCACCACTGGCCTGTTATTGAGCGGCTGCGGCACAACACCGGAGATGACGGCCAGTAAAGCTGACCTAAGTCTGGCCGCCAACAACATCATGCGCAGCCACATAGAGCTCAAATCTTTGCGCGATGCCTGCGCTCAAGCAGGAGGCGCTGCGGAGCTTCACGCTGAGTCTATTTACCAGCAATGGCTGCAAAAAAATTGGCCACTGGTAATCGGCGCCGATGGATTTAATCGCGCTCAACTGCAAGATAAAAGCCTTTCATTCGACGGCCAAACACTTTCTCTGGACGCGCTTAAATTTCTCGCAGAAACCACTCGAAGTGCCGACCACAAGGTGGCGTTCATTCACCGCAGTCGTACCAATCGCAATAAAACCTGCAGGCAGAAACTCACACAATTCGACAGTGCTCATGGCTACGGAATTGATCCCCCTGAAGACTACTTATTAACGGCCTTAGGCAGTTACGCGGCAAGCCACACAGCGCCGCCCAAAGTCGGGGCTCGCGTGCCGACACTGGCGGGCAACCTAAATATTAAAAGCCAGCCTGGCCGCTCCCTCTATTCCATTGAACGCCAAGCCAAGGACATGCCCTGCGCTGCCCCACAAATTTTCACCTTCAAAAATCAGTGGCCACTTGAGGTTTACGCCGCATTTTGCAGCCGAGAACAACGCTTAATCACCTGTGAGTGGGGCAACTGTTCAACCCAGTAATGCCCAGGATAGCCTTTGCTATCACCGAGTTTTGGCTTTGGCGAATAACAGGCGTAAAAAAGCCCGCAATTGCGGGCCTCATTAAATGACCACCATTGAAGGCAGAACTCACTGGTGTCAGAACATTCAATCACGACACAGGATCACAGAGTTTTATAACCTCCATCGAGGTACACCAACGGGTCAATGGTATCGCTTTCCTCAACGAGTACCCGCTTAATTGCGCCGATTAAAATTCTGTGCGTGCCATAATCAATGGCCTGATCTTGA
>Ga0209292_1007789_pt1 | contig 10083 bp, 9 predicted proteins | sample GOMGulsemesocosm_2_FD_184634 | JGI IMG/M metagenome (GOLD analysis project Ga0209292, IMG submission 184634) | Methane-oxidizing microbial communities from mesocosms in the Gulf of Mexico - GOM9C Gulf of Mexico (SPAdes) (version 2) | ecosystem: Environmental > Aquatic > Marine > Cold seeps...
CAAAGCTTTGCTATGACGAGTAGTTATACCTCTATGTTGGTTTCTACCCTGTGTATTTTCACACCTGATATTAAACAGCTCGAGCAAGTCGCTGCTTGTAGCGAAGCTTTATTAAAAGACAGTTTAGAAACTATTAAGTCTCAAGCGCAAAATAAATGTAATCGATTAGTATTTTTAGGTGCAGGTTCATTACTCGGATTTGCTAGAGAATCTGCATTAAAAACTTTAGAACTGACAGCAGGAAAAGTATTAAGCTATTGCGAAAGCCCTCTTGGTTTTAGGCATGGCCCAAAGTCTTTAGTAGATGAAAATACTGATATTATTTTATTTTGTTCAACTAATGCTTATACCAAAAAATATGATGATGATTTATACAATGAATTAGTAAAAGATCAGCAAGCTTTATCTGTATTAAAGTTAAATCCTGAATTTATTAAACAACCAACGCATTTAGATGATATTTGGGTTGGATTAGTATATTTAGTATATAGCCAAACATTATCGTTTTATAAATCACTAGAATTGGAATTAACACCAGATAATCCATGTCCAACAGGTGAAGTAAATAGAGTGGTGCAAGGCGTTACTATTTATCCATTAAAGAAATAATACCAAGGAACTATCAATGGCTGTTTATGGTTTAGATATTGGCGGAACCAAAATTGAAACTGCCATCTTTGATAATGAGTTAAACCTTATTAAAAGTTGGCGTATATCAACGCCAACAACTGATTATCAGGTTTTTCTATCAACCTTATGTGATTTAATAAATCAAGCTGATGAGTTTAGTCAAACTCAAGGTCATATTGGCATAGGTATGCCAGGGCTTATTAATAATAATGGTCAAGTATTATCAGCAAATGTACCTTGTGCTACTGGTAGGTTTATCGCTCAAGATTTAGAAAAATTATTAAATAGATCTATCGCAATTAAAAATGATACCCGTTGTTTTGCATTATCAGAAGCCAATGGTGCAGGAGTTCAGTATTCACGAGTATTTGGTGCCATTATTGGCACTGGTGCTGCGGGTGGTTTATGTATTGATGGCAAATTAGAAAAAACTAGCTTAGGCATGGCGGGTGAATATGGTCATATTCCTTTACCTGCGCACTTACAAATTAAATATGATTTACCGATCACCCAATGCGGCTGTGGTTTAACTGGGTGTGTTGAAAGCTATATTGCAGGCCCAGGAATAAAACGGTTATATCAACATTTCACCCATAAAAGCTTAGATGCAAAACAATGGAGTTGTGATTTAGCTAATAATGATGAAGCAGCGATAAAGGTTTTGGCCTGTTATTTAGATTTACTCGGTAATACCTTTGCGTCTTTAGTTAAATTAACAGAGCCGGATGCCATTGTAATTGGTGGTGGAATTTCGTTAGTTGATGCTGTGATTGATAATTTACCTGATGCGATAAACTCGCACTTATTTAAAGGTTTTCACGCACCTGTCATTTTACGTGCTAAATATGGTGACTCTAGTGGTGTACGAGGCGCGGCTATTTTAGGGCTGCAGGCATCATCAGAATTAGAATAAGAATCAAACCAGAGAGTCTATATGCAAGATCACTATTATTTAAAAGCAAAACGTATTTTTACTGAAAATGGCATTTTAGAAAACCATGCAGTGTTAGTTGAGCATGGCATTATAAGTGAGATCACTTCGACCCCTAAATCAGAAATTAAGTTAATTGATTTAGGTAATGTGAACTTAATGCCTGGCATGATAGATATGCATATTCATGGTCGTGAAGGCTGCGATATTATGGATGCCAAAATGTCATCTATTAATACGATTTCTAACTCTTTAGCTAAACATGGTGTGATTGGTTTTTTAGGCACAACAGTAACAGCAGATTGGCAACAAACTTTAGCTGCATTTAGTATATTAGGTGAGGCCGCTAAGCAAACTTTACCAGGCGCGCAAGTACTCGGAGCTTATAATGAAGGTTTATTTTTTACTGAAACCCATAAAGGTGCTCATAACTCTGATTTCTTTTTAAGGCTAACAAAAAATCGAATAGATGCGATTTATGCTGCAACGCAAGGCACATTAAAAGTGATGGCTTTAGCACCTGAGTTTACAGACTCTCTTAATGTCATTTCTTATCTTGAATCTTTAAACGTAAAAGTAATGTTAGGCCATACAAATGCAACATATCAACAAGCTGTTGATGCATTAGAGGCTGGAGCTTCGGGTGGTGTACATATTTTTAATGGTATGAGCGGTATTCATCACAGAGATCCAGGCTGTGCAGGTGCTGTTTTGATGGATGACAGCGCTTTAGCTGAAGTGATTTGTGATGGCATTCATTTGCATCCCACTATAATGCAATTAGTGTATAAATTAAAAGGACCTGAAAAAATAGCATTAGTTAGTGATTGTATTAATGCCGGAGGTTTCAGTGATGGTAAATATCGTTTAGGCGAGTTAGATGTTTATGTTAAAGACGGTGTTGCTCGCACTGAGCAAGGTTCACTTGCTGGTAGTACGTTAACGCTGGAAGTGAGCGTTAAAAACTTAGTTGAAATGACTAAAGTGCCCTTACTAGAAGCTGTGCATATGGCGAGTCTCGTACCAGCTAAATTTTTAGGACTAGGTGATTCCTTAGGTAGTATAGCTATTGGCAAGCGTGCATGTTTTGCTGTGATAAATGATGATTTTGAAGTTAAATCGACTTATATCGATGGTGAATTAATTTATAGCAGTATTAACAATTAAGCGCTACTAGAGTTTCATACATTTAGGTGCAGAGGTAATATACCGCTTTACTAAATATAAAGGATTAAGTAATAAAAAATGAAGTTACTTTATAAAACAGGATTGTTTTTTATTTGCTTGTTAGCAATATTAAATGTGGATGCGAAAACTGATTTTGTTCAACCTAGTAAAGTCGATTATATTCATTATAAAGCTCAACTAGCGCCAAATTTTAAAACAAAAGTACTTAGTGGTATCGTCAATATTGAGTTTATTGCTCAATCTTCTAATGTAGAACAACTGACCTTTTCTGCAAAATATAAAAAAATACATTCAGTCAGTGGCAAAAATATAATAAAAACACATCATCTCGAAGGTGATAATTTAGTTATTAAATTTAAGGAACCACTGAAACTAAATCAAACTTATGTTTTAACTGTAGAATATGATGCTTCCCCTGAGCGAGGAATGAAGTTTTTTGATGATCACATTTTTACTGTTTATCATACAAAAAATTGGTTAGTTTCTCATAGCGATATAGCCGATAAAGCCAGTTTTGAATTATTACTTGAACATGCCCCTTCTTTGGTTTCTGTTGGTAATGGCCAATTAAAATCCAAGGTAACTCAGCCTAACAATAAAGTGATTTCACATTGGTTACAAAATACGCCAGTGCCTCTTTATACTTTTGGTTTTGCATTAGGTGAATTTATAGAGACTAAAAAGCAATATAAGAATGCTGAGGTGTCTTATTTGTATCGTAATCAAGCGCAATCAAAACTAAACCTTGAAAAGGTAGAAGATATATTTATTGATGTACCAGATATGATTACATTTTTTGAAAATAAAGCAGGTTTTCCTTTACCAAACAACGCATATAAATATGTGATTGTAGATGGCTATATGGCACAAGAAGCAACAGGTTTTAGTCTCGTGGGTGAAAAATATGCCCATACTGTGCTTGAAGATAAAAGTGAAAACTGGTTTATCGCTCATGAGTTAGCCCATGAATGGTGGGGCAATAGCATTACCTGTGCGAATTTTTCACACTTTTGGTTAAATGAAGGTCTAGTACAGTTTTTAGTGGCAGCGTATAAACAGCATTTATTTGGTGAAGAGGCTTACAAAAAGGAAATACGTCTTTTCATTAATAGAGTAAATCGTGCTGTTCAAAAAGGAAAAATCTCGCCTGTTGCTTTTAAACACCAAATTAAAGAGCAAGAAATAAATAGAAGCATGGCCTACAGCAAGGGCGCTTTAGTTTTTTATATGCTCAGAGAAAAGTTAGGTGATATGGTTTTTTGGCAAGCACTGAAATATTATAGTGTTGAAAATAAACAGGCTTCAGTTACCACTGAGGATTTAAAACAAGCCTTTGAACACATAAGTAAACAGGACTTAGCAGACTTTTTTGAACGCTGGGTTTATGGTAATGAAATACCTAAGTTGAGCTTATAAAGTATTGGGATATAGCATTTCCTATTATTTAAAATAACAATAGATACTAGAAAATAAAAAGTTTCTAATAGGTTGAAAATATGAGATCTTAATAGGAACAAATTAATATAAACTTAAATGGCTGAACAATCAGCTTATTAAAGGAATACAAATATAAAGATGGAAAATGTAGAATTACTAATTATCTTTCTCAATCTTGCAATTATTAGTGTTGCATACTTTTCAGTTTATCCAAAAATAGCTGGTAATAATTTTAATAAAATCTCTTTTTATGACATTTTTTCCTCGGGTTTTGCAATTGGGATTGTAGGTTTTAATTATTGGGGCACGGGTTATGAGTTTAATTTGCTTTTTACAACGGTAAATTGGTTTTGGTATACCTTAGTTACATATGCCTTAATTGAAATTCCTATAATGCTATGGTATTTCAAGAAAAATAAAGTAGCCGTCAAAATTTAAAGTGATTCAAAAATATCTGAAAGATTAATATAAAAAGTAATGGTATTACAATTTCCCAAATAGGATTAGAGTGTGATAACAATCAGAAAGTATCAAAATGGTGATGAAAAGTATTTAAGAGAAATGTTTTTCAATACAATCCGTCAGATTAATATTAATGATTACACGCTAAACCAAGTAATAGCTTGGGCGCCGGAAAGCTATGACGAAGCACTGTGGCAATCACGTATTCTGGCTATTTCACCTTTTATTGCTTTGCTTGATGATAAAATAGTTGGATATTCAGATGTGCAAAATGATGGTTATATTGACCATTTCTTTTGTCACAGTGAATACCAGGGAAAAGGGATCGGTAAAACTTTAATGAAAACCCTATTTAATACCGCAACTGAAAAAGGATTATCTCGTTTGTATTCTCATGTGAGCATTACAGCAAAACCTTTTTTTGAACACTTTGGTTTTAAAGTTATAAAACCACAGCAAGTTGAAATTAGAGGCGAAATATTGACTAATTTTGTAATGGAAAAAACATTATAAATTTAAAATTACCTTATGGAGAAAACTATATTTACCTCAATAAGATAATTTAATTTTAGCTCAGGTAATTTCAAGTTTAATTTAGGTGAAATAATACCCGATGCGATTTCAGTTGCACGGTTAAGGTGAGTATCTTTGGTCATCAACCAATGAACACCTGCAATTTTATATCCATGGCTAATATTTGAAAATTGATTGTTAGATTGAAGTAAATCTGCTTCCAGTAAAAGTAACATACGTATGTAATAGTTACGTTTAACTTGATGAAGGGAAAGTTAATTTAGAGGTGTTTTATTTTATTAACTTCCTCAGATAAAATATGCAACCTTTTAAATCATTATCCTGTAGTAATCTATAAAATTAGATGTTTTGTACTAGTTATACAAAAGTTACCCACCGTTTCTGTGCATAAGTTTTTATTTACAAATGACATAAATTATCATGTTATAAAATTATGCGAGCCGTTATCTTTGCAAACTGGATTTCAAGGATCATGGTTTAATAATTAAGTCATATTTTTCAATCTATCGGTATTTTCATACAAATAATAATTTTTTCGGGCGCAGATTCAGATAGAAGTATTGAATTTAAAAAAGATATAAACAATTAGTTACATTTTCAAGCTTTATTGGGTACAAAATAAATGTAAACTGATCGCGAATCATTTTTAGTGATATCAATGGCTTGAAATATAAATTATTATTTAATAGGGAATATTATGAATAAATTATTTAAAATTGCTGCCGTAGTAGCAATTACATCTTCATTTTCACACGCAGCACTTGCTAATACTTCAGCTCAATTAGAGCTTAAAGGTGTTGCGGGTGGTAATTGTGGAATTGAATTAAATGCAAATGCGTCAGCGACAAATCTGGAATTAACAGCTCCATTATCAATGAATGTTGGTAATATGGAAGTTAATTGTGACTTTGGTTTCAGTATTAGTGCAAGCTCTGCTAATCATGAACCGGGTGGTGCCGCTGTAATGATGCATGATAACGGTACACAATGGACTGGGTTTGATTTAAATGTGAATGGACTCGTTGTACCGATGGCTACATGGGATGCAAATAATAGCTTTATGAGTCAACCAGCAGGTGTTCATAACATGCCAATAGATTTTAATTCTCATGGCGGTGCTGTTCCTGGTTTATATAGCAATACAATCACTTTTACATTAAAAGCGGATTAGTTTTATTTTGGCTACTTATATTATTAGGTAGCCTTATTATTATCTACATGGATAGTTCAATATTTATGAAATCTATATATTTTGTTTTCACCTTTGTTTTTTTATGTTTTTCGTCAATAACGCATGCAATAGATTTATCTCCTTTTATTTATGAATTTAATGCAAAAGGTCCTGGTACAAAACATTTATTTAAAGTAAAAAATGACAGCCAAGAAATGAAGGCAATTAAGATCACCATCTCGACTAGGGATGTTGCATTAGATGGTATTGAGACTAATAAAGTTGTTAAGAATAAATTTCAAATATATCCTTCTCAATTTATTATTAAACCAGGGACTACCAAAGGCGTAAGGGTAAGATGGGTTGGTGAAGGAAACATACAAACAGAGCTTGCTTATCGCTTAAATGTAGAGCAAATGCCCGTTAACTTAAACCCGCAAAAAAGTAAATCTCAAATGCAAGTATTACAAAAGCTTGTTGGTGCAATTTATGTTGTACCAGTTGATGGTAAAGCTAGCTTGGCTATTGGAAATGTAAAATCGGTGTTGGATGAGAATGATAAAAAATTATTATCATTTGAAATACAAAATAAGGGTAACAAACATAGCAATTTAAAAAGTCATATTATTAATTTTAATACATCTGAACTGGCTCAATTAGCGCCGCATCATCTAGAAAAATATAAAAGTTTATATTTACCCGCTAATCAAGCTAGGGAATTTGTAATTCCTTGGCCTGAAGAATTAGGTGGTGTTTTACCCAAAATGTCTATTGAATAAATTAATTATTGGCTTGTATTAATTTAACATTAGTATGTTATTTTTCAACCAAGAAGCACTTAAGGTATTGATTTATTTTATTGTTCTTTATTTTCCGTTTCCAGCGTTTAGTGTGGAAGTTGAGAGTTCAAATTTTTATGATAAAACGATAGAGCAATTACAGTGGCAAATTTCAAGTGAAAAAGTGCATTTGCCGCTTATTGTATCTGGGCAATCGGTTGGTGAAATCGAAATAATTTTGAGCGAAGAAAGTGTTGAAGAAATTAAAATAGACACTTTAGTTAAATTACTACGATTAGAGCAAGGTTTAGCAGCACAATTGTTAGTTAATTCAGAAAATCAACAATTTATTAAAGCACCGGCGCTAGCGTTATTAGGTTTTGAAATTAAGCTTGATATCGAAGAGCTTGCAGTACAAATAAAAGTCCCCCTACATTCATTACAACGACAAATAATTGGTCGAAATAGTAGTCGAGTACAGACATTTTTTCATTTAGCAAAAGAGCCGGAAGATTTTAGTTTTTATTTAAATTCAAAAATGGGTATTGAACATAATATTAATGACACTAGGGGCTCTGAAAGTTTTTACCAAGTTAATTTTACGAGTGCAATTCAATATAAAGAGTGGGTTTTAGAATCCCAAGCACAATTTAATTCTAAATGGGAGGAACAATGGCGCCAAGGCGATAATCGCATCATCAAATACTTTGATGAACTTAATTCTAAATTGTTTGCCGGTAATATTAAGTATCCAGTTACTGGCTTACAACGTAGTTACCCTATCCTTGGGATTGGCTATGCGTCAAATAATGATATTTATAGTACTTCCAGTACAATCACGATAGGTGACTCTGAATTTGAGTTAGAGGAAAGGTCAAAAGTTGAAATTTGGGTGAATGGTCAGTTGCGTCAGTCACTTTATTTAGAGCGAGGCCGGTATCAATTACAAAGTTTACCTGGTGTAACTGGGTTAAGTGATGTCACTCTAAAAATTACCGATCTTGTAGGGAATACTTCAACTCAAACATTTAGAGCTATGGCGCAAGGACAGTTGTTAAGCAATAAAATATCTGAATATGGATTAGCTGCAGGTGTAGAAGAAGCGTTTTCAAGTGCTTTAAAATCTTACACTGATGATGAATTAATAACTGGGTTTTATCGATATGGTTTTAATGACTTAAATACCATAGGTCTAAACTTTCAAAGGCAAAAAAACATTAACTTTATTGGTGGGGAGTGGAGTAATTTATCACGGTTTGGTAGCTTCACATGGCATGCATCTTTAAGTCGTACTCCCTCTGTTAATAACGGTATAGCAAATCAAATCTTTTATAATTTTAGTGATTTTAAGTGGGGAAGCTTCACGTTTCAATTAAGAAAACAATCTAAACTTTATGGCCTTACTAAAGATATTAGCCCTAAGTATCAACTTGATAAAGAATTATCTATAAATTACAGAAAGAATTGGGGAAGTAAATTTAGAACAATTTTAGCTTCTCGAGTATCTCGTTTTCATGGGGAGCAAGCAACAAACAAATCTTTGAAAGCAACAGCTGAATTACGTTTAAGTTCAGGCTGGTTTTTAAAGTTAGACGCATTTAGAAATGAATATGTTGATTTATCAAAAGATAATAGTTTGATGCTGTCAATCAGTTGGAACGGTTTTAGTTCACCACATAGCATAACATCTCAAAATGAGCACTATTCGCAAACTTCCAGGTTGAATTATTACTTTAATCCAAATCGTGATCCTTGGGTTAAAAATGCTTCGATAAATATGTTTGAAGATCAGCTTAATGACTTTCAATCAATTTCGTCAAAAGTATCTTATAGCGGTAAAAGAGTTGAAGGTTTTTATGATTTTAGTCAGTCTAAAAAATCGGGGAAATCACAGACACAAAGACATCAATTTAATTTAGGCACATCAATTGTGTCGGCAAATAATAAATATGCTTGGTCAAAGCCTGTGAATAATAGCTTTATTATTGTTGATTCAAATGACTTAGAATTTGATGAAATAATAGGGGTTAATGGTAATTCAAATGGAGGTTATCAGTCACAAATTGACGGTTTTGGGCCCGCAGTAATATCTGACTTTTCTCCAAATAGTGTTAAATCGGTGACTGCAGAGCCTGGAGATGCTGAAAAGTTCTTCCAGTATAATAGTGATCCTATATTGATTCGTTCAGGTTATAAAACCGGAAGCTATATTAAGCTAGGTAAATTAAACAAGGTATTGATCAGAGGACAATTAATTAACAGCAATAAAATCCCCATACCTTTGCAAGCCGGAATTATAAATAAACCAGACTCTACTCAGGAAATGTTTTTTACAGATGAGTCAGGATACTTTGAAATAGGGCAGTTAGTGCCTGGTAAGTATCAACTTGAGTTATTTTCAATGCCTGATAAAAATATTGATATTATTATCGAAAAAAATGATTCAGGTTTACTTGAGTTAGGCAGTTTAAAGTTAAATTAAAAAAATCGATTGAAAAACGTATGGATAGATAACATATATGGCTAGTACGTATTTTATTTTCAGATCTTAAATTTAAAGGAATAAGTGTGAGTATAAAGCTGTGTAATGTTACAAAAGAAAATTATGAAGCGGTTTGCGAACTTGATGTATTAGAAGAGCAGAACGATTATGTGGCCTGCAATATGTGGTCGTTAGTTGAGTCACAATTTAATGATGGATACGAAACTCGTGCTATTTATTTAGACGGTAAAGAGGTTGGTTTTTTTATGTGGGTACTTGAAACTACTGAAAAAGTATCGATTTGGCGATTTATGATAGATCATCAATATCAACAAAAGGGCATAGGTCGAAAAGCACTTAATTTGGCTATAAATGAAATTAAACAAGTTTCAGGATTAAAAGAAATAGAGATTTGTTATAACCCTAAAAATCCGGTTGCTAAATCGTTTTATTCAAGTTTTGGCTTTAA
>Ga0209292_1007790_pt1 | contig 10082 bp, 8 predicted proteins | sample GOMGulsemesocosm_2_FD_184634 | JGI IMG/M metagenome (GOLD analysis project Ga0209292, IMG submission 184634) | Methane-oxidizing microbial communities from mesocosms in the Gulf of Mexico - GOM9C Gulf of Mexico (SPAdes) (version 2) | ecosystem: Environmental > Aquatic > Marine > Cold seeps...
TTAGGCGCTCATCTCGTTGGTGTTGATTGGTTAGGTGTTGATAGCGGTACTTTTTGGTCAGTGATGCAAGGGCAAGTTGATTTTAATAAAGACGTACTCAATGGCATTATTAAAAGTGTGGTCTTTGCGTTTGTTGTTACTTGGATTGCCGTTTATAAAGGCTATGACTGCGAACCAACCTCTGAAGGTATTTCAAAAGCAACGACTGCAACGGTAGTGCAATCATCCTTATTAGTGTTGGGGTTAGATTTTATTTTAACTGCGTTGATGTTCACTCGGTAACCCTTGCTAGGTTAACTTTGTTAGGTAATGTGTACTAGGTTATCGGTAGCAGATAAATATTATTAACAGTGGTTTCGAATGCTATCGAAATCGCTGATTATGTTTTAATTTTAGTTTAATTATTGTAAAGGCGTGTGGTGAAAGACATGATGTCAAAAAAAATAGAGTTGATGGTAGGTTGTTTTGTTGCGTTAGGTATAGCAGCATTATTGATGTTATCGCTAAAGGTTGCTAATTCAGGGATCTCTGGTAATGGCGAAAGTTATGTACTGCTTGCGAAATTCGACAATATTGGTGGCTTAAAAGTACGCTCACCAATAAAAGTAGGCGGCGTGGTTGTTGGTCGTGTTACTGATATCTCTCTTGATGAAGAAGATTATACCCCAGTAGTAACGCTAACCATTAGCCAAGCATACAGTGAATTTTCTGAAGCAACCTCGGTGGCGATACTAACCTCGGGATTATTAGGAGAGCAATACATCGGCTTGCAACCAGGATTTATGGATGATTCCTTAGAGATTTTGAAACCAGGCGATTATATTGAAGATACTAAGCCAGCCTTAGTACTTGAAGAGTTAATAGGACAATTTTTATTTAGCCAAGGAAGTGGTGACGATTAATGAAGACCCAGTGTAAAAAAACTATCAATATTGCCTTATTGATATTATCCCTATCAATTATCCTTAGTGGTAACAGTGTTTTTGCAGCACAAGCAGCAAGCTCGACGATAACAGCGAAGCAAGGTTTTGATAAAAAAGACCCATACCAAATGATTCGTAATGTCGCAGGGAAAACTTTTAAACGTTTTGCCAGTCAAGAAGCATATATTAAAGCGAATCCTAACTTACTTAAGAGTATTGTTCGTGAAGAGTTAATGCCATACATTAATTATAAATACTCTGCCTTTAAAGTCATCGGTAAGCATTTAAAGAAAACAACAGATGAAGAGCGCCGAGCGTTTGTCCCTGTTTTTCGTGAATACTTAGTTACCTCTTACGCACAAGTTTTTACCTTATATGATAATCAAGAGGTCGAGTTTGCTCCGGCAAAAAACTTTTCTGATAAAAAAATAGTCGCGGTAAATACTAGAATATTAATGTCAGGGCGTGACGATATTGATGTTTCATTTAAGGTAAGAAAAAATCGCAAAACCAATGAGTGGAAAGCGTTCGATATGGTTGCCGAAGGAGTAAGCTTATTAGATAGCAAACAGGCTGAACTAAGCAGTATTATTCGTCAAAAAGGTCTACCTTACGTAACTGAAATGCTCAAAAAGAAAAGTGCCAGAGATATCATTTTTAAAAGTAAAACAAAACAAAAGAAAGCCTCTCAAAAGGTTAAGCCTACTAGCAAAACAGGATAAGTTGTGAGCGTTCTAAATATTAAGGTAAATAATGATACTGTTCATTTGGCCGGTGAATTGACCCGCTATACGATAATAACAGTACCAGATAAAAAGTTAACAGCATTGTTTACTTCTGCGCAACTAACAGTGGATTTACAGCAGGTTATTAAAGTTGATACCGCAGGATTAGCTTGGTTATTTCATTTACTTGAACAAGCCCAAGTAGCCAAGTGCGAATTACTCTTTGCAAATTTGCCGGCGAAATTAGATAATTTAATAAAATTAAGTGGTGTTGAAGGTTTCTTACCAAAATAATTTTACTAAGACAATTTTTAACGACCAATACACTAGGCGAGGAAAAACCTTGGAAGTACAAGAAATAGAACAACTAATTAACGACGCTTTAGCGCTCGATGAGCTGCAAGTAAAATTTGATGGTTCACAATGTAGCGTAGTCGCGGTAGCTGATTTTTTTGCTGACTTATCACGAGTCAAGCGCCAACAAGTGGTCTTTGCTGCTTTAGCCGATGCAATTAAAGATGGTCGTATTCACGCGGTAACCGTAAAAACCTTTACTACCGCACAGTGGCAGCGCGATAAATTATTTAACATGTAATGTGCTTGTTTACTCAATAAAAAAAGCTGCTCATTGACTCAATTAATGTAATACTATTCATTATCAAGCACTGGGTACTCGATGAGCAGTACCTTCTTTATTAATAAAAATTAAGTAAGTAAGTTATTTTGGACGCATTTAAAGTTATTGGTGGCAAGCCACTACGTGGTGAAGTTACTATTTCTGGGGCGAAAAACGCCGCACTCCCTATTCTAATGTCAGCATTATTATCTAAAAAAGCGATTGTTTTTAATAATGTTCCTCAGCTCAATGATATTTTAACCACCGTTAAGTTATTAGGTCAGCTAGGTGCTAAAACCGAGTGGTTAAGTGAAAACCGCTTAAGCATTGATGCCAGCACTATCACTGATTGTTGTGCTGCTTATGATCTCGTTAAAACGATGCGTGCTTCAATATTAGTGTTAGGACCATTGCTTGCTCGCATGGGTCATGCTGAAGTTTCACTCCCTGGTGGTTGCGCTATTGGTGCTCGCCCGGTAAATCTGCATATCCAAGGGCTAAAACTAATGGGTGCAGATATTGAAGTAGAAAATGGTTATATCATTGCTAAGAAGCAAGGTCGTTTACAAGGTGCCAATATTCCGATGGATATTGTCAGTGTTACCGGTACTGAAAATTTAATGATGGCTGCTGCCTTAGCACAAGGTACTACCGTAATTGAAAATGCCGCCCGTGAACCTGAAATTGTTGATTTAGCTAACTGCCTTATTTCTATGGGCGCTAAAATCACTGGTGCAGGTACTGATACACTGACTATCGAAGGTGTTGAAGAGCTGTTCGGTGGCGAATATTCGGTTATGCCTGATAGAATTGAAACCGGTACCTTCTTAGTTGCTGCTGCGGTAACCCAAGGGCAGGTGAAGTGTTTAAATACCGAACCAAGCTCATTAGCAGCGGTATTAGAAAAATTGACTGAAGCCGGAGCAACCATCACTACCGGTGAAGATAGTGACGGAAAAGAGTGGATTGAATTATCCATGACTGAGGTACCAAAAGCGGTTAACGTTACAACGGCGCCACATCCCGCTTTTCCTACCGACATGCAAGCGCAATTTATGACCATGAATGTGTTGGCACAAGGCACAGCTACCGTTATTGAAACTATTTTTGAAAACCGTTTTATGCATGTACCTGAATTGCAACGTATGGGTGCCGATATTGCCTTAGAAGGTAATACTGCCATTGTAAAAGGAGTCAACTCTTTAAATGGTGCTCAAGTGATGGCAACTGACTTACGTGCTTCAGCGAGCCTTGTGATCGCAGGGCTAGTGGCTAAAACACCAACGCAAGTTGATCGTATCTATCATATTGATCGTGGTTACTTACGTATTGAAGACAAACTACAAAAATTAGGCGCAGACATTACCCGTATTAGTGCAGACTAATACGGCTTTAAATTAATTTTTCTGCTATAAACCACAACTTCCTAGTATATTTACTGGGAAATTGTGGTTTTTTCCGTACTAAGCTCGGTAAAACCGACAATAAAACTCACACCTATGGTGCTGTTCTCGGTAAAATTCATCTGTAAATTTTTATTCATATTTCTCCTCAACAGTAAATACCACCAGTAGATCTATTGGTAACGACTAACCCGCGGTAAGCTATACTTCTTTTTATATTTATCTTCATATACTTAAATATTGTAACAGTATCCTTAATTGTGCTTCTGTGTTTATGCAGTATAAAATTCTGTAAAAACTCTGAAAAAACCAGCACATTCTGTGGTCTTGTCATTAGAATGCACAATTTAATAGACACCTAAATGTTGACTGTTTCGTGGCTGTGCCCGAAAAATGTTGTGAGGAAACCTAATGCTTTTTACTAATTCGCTTATTACAGAATGCCCTATTCGTCAGAAAATTCGAGACTTTTACCGAATTGATGAGAATATTGCTGTTGATCATATCCTGCCTGCTGCTGAAGTTAATGTCAGTGCTAGAAGTCGAGCTTGGGAGCGAGCACGTCAAATGGTGCTACAAATTCGTAAAGATCAAGAAGGCAATGGTGCCATTGATGCTTTATTAAATGAATACTCACTTTCTTCAGAAGAAGGCATTGTCTTGATGTGTTTAGCTGAAGCATTGTTAAGAGTACCTGATAAGCATACGCAGGATGCATTGATCCGTGACAAAATATCACAAGGTAATTGGAGTACTCACCTTGGCTCAAGTGATTCATTATTTGTTAATGCATCGTCGTGGGGCTTGTTGATCACCGGCTCTATGGTGGATTATGCTGATAAACGTAAACAAGATCGTTTTGGTTTATTGAAGAAAACCGTCGGACGTTTAGGTGAACCCGTTATTCGTAAATCGATGAACTTTGCGATGAAGATCATGGGTAAACAGTTTGTTATGGGCGAAACCATTACCGCTGCCACTGAGCGTGCGGCAACTAAAGAACAACAAGGTTATGTTTATTCTTATGACATGCTGGGTGAAGGCGCACGTACTATGGCAGATGCCATGCGCTACCTTAAGGCCTATCAAGATGCTATCACTCAAATAGGTAAAGTCGCGCAACGTTCAGCTAAAAATGATCCGCGGAAAGTGCCGGGGATTTCAGTTAAGTTATCAGCTATTCACCCTAAATATGAATTTAGCCATAAAGCGCGAGTAATGACAGAAATAGTGCCAAAACTTAAAGCATTATGTTTGCAAGCGAAAGCATACAATATTGGTTTAACCGTTGATGCCGAAGAGTCAGAGCGTTTAGATATCTCGTTGGATGTAATTGAAGCGGTGTTTACCGATCCTGAATTAGCCAATTGGCAAGGTTTTGGTATTGCATTACAGGCATATCAAAAGCGGGCAATTTTTGTCGTAGATTGGTTACGTGCATTAACGTTACGTGCCAACCGAAAAATGATGGTTCGGTTAGTAAAAGGCGCTTATTGGGATAGTGAAATTAAAAATGCACAAAAAGACGGTTTAGCACATTTTCCAGTGTTTACCCGTAAATCATCTACCGATGTTTCTTATCACGCCTGTGCTAATAAATTACTTGAGTATCGAGATAGCATTTATCCACAATTTGCTACCCATAATGCCTATACCGCCGCAACCATTGTTGAATTGGCCGGAGATGATAAGGAGGGTTTCGAGTTCCAGTGTTTACATGGCATGGGCGATTCGCTCTATGATCAAATAGTCTCTCAAGAAGGTATACAGTGCCGTATTTACGCACCGGTAGGCCATCATGAAGATCTACTGGCTTACTTAGTACGACGTTTACTTGAAAATGGCGCGAACTCCTCATTTGTTAACGCTATTGTTGATGATTCACAACCGGTTGAGTCGTTATTAGAAGATCCTGTTGAAAAAACCCAACGGTTAAAAGATAGATACAATAAACAAATTATTTTGCCTATCGACTTATATCGCAAAGAAAATAAAGCACCGATAGTTGGACGTGATAATGCCAAAGGATTAGATTTAACCGATATAAATACCCTGACGCCATTAAAAACGTCGTTAGATAACTGGTTTAGTGAACATCGCCTTGAGCAAAGTGAGCTACCTAAAGGAGCTCATGCGGTAAAAAATCCGGCCGATCATCGTGAAATTATTGGTTTTCATCATCATCATGATGAAGCACAAATGCAGTTAATGTTAGCTCAAGCCGAGCAAGCTTTTGCAACTTGGTCTAAAACATCGGTAGCAGAACGGGCTGACTTACTATGCAGAATCGCCGATATTTTAGAACGTCATATCGATGAACTCATTGCGTTATGTATAAAAGAAGCCGGTAAAGTGGCGCAAGATGGTATTGATGAAGTGCGTGAAGCGGTTGATTTTTGTCGATATTACGCTGCTAGAGCCATTGAGCAAAGTACTGATGAACGTGTTGAAGCACGTGGCGTAGTACTTTGTATTAGTCCGTGGAACTTTCCGTTAGCGATATTCTTAGGGCAAGTTGCTGCAGCGATTGTTACGGGTAATGCCGTGATTGCCAAACCTGCGGAGCAAACGGGTTTAATCGCGCTACGCGCTATTGAAATGATGCAATCAGTTGGCTTACCTGAAAATGTAGTTCAGGCGGTAATTGCTAGCGGTGCTGAGGTCGGTGGTACTATCGTTCCTGATGAACGCATTGCAGCAGTGATGTTTACTGGCTCTACCAATACTGGCACCCTTATTTCTCAAATATTATCCAATCGTGGTGGCGAGCAAGTGCCGCTTATTGCGGAAACCGGCGGCCAAAATTGCATGATTGTTGATTCTACAGCGTTACCAGAGCAAGTGGTTGACGATGTGATCTCATCAGGGTTTCAAAGTGCCGGTCAACGATGCTCGGCATTAAGAGTGCTCTTTTTACAGGAAGATATTGCCGATAATGTTATTGAAATGCTAACAGGGGCATTAGCTGAATTAACTATTAGTGACCCGTCACAATTGAGTACCGATGTGGGTCCTGTTATTGATCAAAAAGCACTCAATGCGCTTAACGAGCATAGTGAGTACATGAAAACCAACGGCAAATTATTGTATCAATGTGAAATCTCTAGCCAAGTTAGCGCTGATTACGGGCACTTTTTCTTTGCGCCGCGCTTATATGAAATTGATGATATTAATGTACTGACTAAAGAAGTATTTGGCCCCTGTGTTCATATTGTGCGTTTTAAAGGTGATCAAATTGAGCAAGTTATTGAGCAAATAAATGGCACCGGTTTTGGCTTAACTATGGGCATTCATACGCGCATAGAACATCGTGCGGTTGAACTAGCCCGATTATCACGTGCTGGTAACGTTTATATCAATCGTAATATGATCGGCGCTATTGTGGGCGTACAGCCTTTTGGTGGTAGAGGCTTATCAGGCACCGGCCCTAAAGCGGGTGGCCCGAATTACTTATCGCGGTTAGTGGTTGAAAAAGCAACGCCAAATGATGATAAAAGTGGGTATCTGCCTTCTCAGTCGGTCGCCTTAACCGGAGACGAGGAAGATCGTATTGAAGCCAATATTCTCATGCTTAAGGCGGATGATGCAGAGAAAAATTGGCGCTTAACTGAGCTAAATACCCGTATTTCTTGTGTACGCCAATTGCTCGCTAAAATAGCACATGTCGATATTGTTGATGATTTAGCGGATGATTTGAATCTAAGCTTAACGGCTGCTCGTAAGCAACTCATTGATATTGAAAAACGTTTAAAAAAACCTAAGCAATTGCCAGGACCAACCGGCGAATCGAATGTTATATATTTAGAAAATCGCGGTACCGTGATTTGTTTTGCGGATAAAAATGTTAGTTTCGATTTTTGGGTAATGTCTTTGGTGACAGCACTGGCAACGGGTAATACCGTGATTACCGTAGTCTCAGACTTATTTTATGATGAGGCATTGGCTTTTCGCGATAAATTTATCTCAACAGGCGCCGATATTAGCGTGTTACAAGTGGCTAAATTAGCACATTTACAAACGATGTTAGAGCACCCTGGACTGGCTGGTGTCGTAGTAGACAGCCAATGTCAGCGTAAGCATTATATTAGTGATCAATTAGCCAAACGAGCGGGTGCTATTTTACCGGTTATTACCTCTGAATATTACGATAACTTGATCCAGCGCTTGGTCACCGAAAAAACAGTCAGTATTGATACTACTGCTTCTGGTGGTAACACTTCACTAATGACCTTGGTGGAGGATGATGACAGCTAATAAGCGTCTTACCGGTTAAAGCGTCAACGAAACGGTTAGAAAACGACGCTTTAATTACGGAGTGAACATCATGTGGTGTTCGCTTTTTATTTACCATCATCTATGCCAATATTGGCGAGTAGAAGAGTTAACAAGTGTGACCAAGACTATGAGCAAAATTAAACCTTTAGATCGTATTGATATGACCATTTTAAAAACGCTACAAGGCGATGGTCGAATTACCAATGTTGAACTGGCGCAAAAAGTTAATTTAAGTGCTAGCCCGTGCTTAGATCGCGTAAAACGTTTAGAGTCTGAGGGCTATATCAGGCGATATGGCGCATTTTTAGATACCACTAAACTTAACTATGGTATGACCGCATTTATTCAAATTACCTTAGACAGAACCACCTCTGAGGTATTTAAGGATTTTAAAGCTGAAGTGGTGAAAATAAAGGAAATTGCTGAATGCCATTTAGTGGCAGGCGGCTATGATTATTTGCTTAAAATTCGTTTTGCCAATATTGAGGACTACCGCTTGGTGTTAGAAAAAGTGGCTGGTTTACCGGCTATTTCACAGACACATACTTATGTGGTTACCGAGCACATTAAAGAGGATTTAGGCGTGCCGTTATAAACTGCCGAGTAATTCAAAAGCTATAAAAGCGGATAAAAAGACAATAAAAATTATAATTTGGAGAAAGCATGAACGCTCATGAATACGCTTTACAAGCCAACGGCTCTTTTGCCTTGCCGGATGCCTGTTTTAAAGTGAAAGCATTAATGGAAGATGAACATTCAGTGATCAGTGATTTTGCCGATGTGATCAGCGTTGATCCCTCAATGACCTCGCGGTTACTGCAGATAGCGAATAGTGCTATTTACAGTTTCCCCGGTGAAATTAGCACTATTTCTCGAGCCATCACTATTATTGGTACCCAAGCCATTTATAATATGATGTTGGTAGATGTTGCCGCTTCAGCCTTTAAGCACTTTAGTAATCAAGCTATCGATCTAAAACGTTTTTGGCGGATGAGTATTTACTGTGGTTTAGTCTCGAAAAATATAGCGATTAAAGCGGGGATTAAAGATATCGAGCGCTTGTTTGTTGCCGGTTTATTGCAAAACTTTGGTGAATTGATTATCGCTAAAATATCCCCCGAAATAGCGCAACGTTGTGAGCAATACAATGCGAATAATAGTCCTTGGCAATTGCAGGAGCTAGCCTTAGGATTCACATATACCGATGTCTCGGCTGAATTACTAAAAATATGGCAATTACCTGAAAAAATCATTATTCCTATTCGTCATTTTAATCAAGCGAAAAGTGATCAAATCAATCAAGATGTTAAAGTATTGAATTTGGCGTCAAGATTAGCGTTATTAGATAGCCACGCTGATGACTTCGAGTACCAAGATGTTGTTGATGAGTCCTTGTGTCGTAGTTTAAAAGTAACCCCGGAAGACATCGCACAAGTGACTGAAATAGCAGCCGTTGATGCCGAAGGTATTTTAACCGTGATGAACCCTAAGTTATTTTCTAGATAATTTTTTGTTTTTATAAACAGCCTAGTGGACAAAATTATATACAGACCATGGAGATAAATACCCACTTTAAAGAAGACATACTGGAAAAAGCTTGTTAGCATTTCACGCTTAAAAAAGTAAACCGTATAAATAAAGAAAAATAAAAGAATAATAAAAACAAAATATAGATTAAAAACGATAATCAATTAATGGTAGTGAAGGACATTTATGAGTGCATCTAGTGAGCATTTTAGCTCCCGTATAGGTTTTATTCTTGCCGCTGCAGGCTCTGCAGTCGGTATTGGCAATTTGGTAGGTTTCCCGGTAAATGCAGCTAAAAATGGTGGTGGTGCCTTTTTAGTGATGTATGCATTGTTTGTATTCTTTATCTGTTTACCGGTGATGATTGCAGAAATGGGGGTTGGCAGAAAAACCGATAAACAACCGGTAGGTGCTTATAAAAAATTAAGTGGTAATAGCACTATTTGGGGCGCAGCAGGATTTTTAGGAGTATTAACCCCTTTTATGATCGCGGTATTTTATATGGTGATCACCGTCTGGATTTTCGGCTATATTGTGCTGACAGTAAACGGAAATTTAGATTATTTAGCCAGCGATAATGGGTTTGGCGAATTCATTAATAGCCCTTATCTTT
>Ga0209292_1007794_pt1 | contig 10079 bp, 5 predicted proteins | sample GOMGulsemesocosm_2_FD_184634 | JGI IMG/M metagenome (GOLD analysis project Ga0209292, IMG submission 184634) | Methane-oxidizing microbial communities from mesocosms in the Gulf of Mexico - GOM9C Gulf of Mexico (SPAdes) (version 2) | ecosystem: Environmental > Aquatic > Marine > Cold seeps...
TTGGGGAAAATTTTACCCAAGATGAAACGTATTATATTTTGGACGCAGAAGCGGATACGCATGTATACCTAGGCTTGCAGGAGAATGTGGAGAAAACCGAATTTAAACAAGTTTTAGAGGATAGTTTTATCACCAAAAAAGAAATAGATATTGAAAAATATGTTCAAAAAATCCCTTCTAAAAAACATGACTTGTTTTTAATTCCTCATGGTGCAGTACATTGTTCTGGAATTAATAATATGGTCTTAGAAATTAGCGCTACTCCTTATATTTTTACCTTTAAAATGTATGATTGGCAGCGTTTGGATTTAGAGGGACAAGCACGTCCTCTTAATATTGACAGGGCTTTTGACAATATCAATTTTAATTATAAAGGAGACCTTGTTCAAGAAAGTTTGGTTTCTAAACAATATGTTCAAGAGCAGGGTGCCGACTGGGAAAAAATCCATGTACCTACGCATGCAAATCATTTTTATGATGTGGTACGGTACGAGTTTGATACGGAGGTGACAATTCCTACGAACGGACACTGTCATGTGTTAATGCTAGTAGAAGGAACTCAGGTATTAGTGACTACATCTAATGGTGTTACGGAACTGTATAATTATGCCGAAACCTTTATTGTTCCTGCGGCAGCTCAAAGCTATACTCTTGTTAATAGAGGAGATGAGCGTGCAAAAATGATTGTATCCTATGTAAAAGATACGGCTTGTTAAATCAATATTAATTTTCCTGAATTATGATGAAATCAATAGTAGTAAAGTGTACCACGTTTTTTCTATGTATGAATGTAATTCTTGGATTTTCCCAAGAAAAAACACTTTGGTCCATAGGTGAGTTTGATAATAGTACAGCGGAGTTTGCCTTGGCTCCTAACAATTATAAAGATTTTTTAAAGAATGATTTTGGTTGGGAGGACACCTTTTACGCCGTCGGTTTTTCTAAAACTAAAACTGACTTCCCTTATGTACTCGCCGGAGCTATGGATTCATGGGCGGGAACAGCGGGTTTGTCAGGAATACGTTCTCATGTATTAACTATTCTATTTGATATTAATAAACCTGTAAAGGTTAACAAAGAGCCTTGGTCTACACTTAATATACACGTCTTAGATGTTAGTCACAAATTACCTCCTTTAGTTAAAATTACCTTGAATGGTAAATCTTGGACGGAGCAATTGAAAGCTGGTACTCCTGGTGATGCTGCGCTTAATGGAGACTTATCTACTGTAAAACCACAATTGATTCGTATAAAAGTACCGAATTCATTGCTTAGCAATGGAGGGAACGAGTTGAATATTACGACGATCGATGGAAGTTGGTTGGTTTTTGATCAAATCGCCATGGTGAGTCCTTCAGCATATAGCATTAACAAACCGGACAAAGTGTTTGTGAAATCAGTGAAACCTGCCGATTATACCATCGTTAATTCTAAAGGTAATTATCAGCCTTTATTGGTGAATACTCAACATTTAAAAGGGACACCTAAATTAAAAGTACGACTCGATGGAAGGGATATATTTAGTACAGTGCTTACCAATGGGGCCTATGTATTTGAGGCATTGATGCCGGAAGTGCAAAAAGAAAAAGTCAGCAACTATGAAGTGTTAATTGATACTAAAATTATTGCTGAAGGGCTAGTTACTAGAAGCCCGAAATTACCTGTAAGCCCAGCAGATTATGTAGATACAAAATTGGGAACTGCACATTCGCGCTGGATGATAGCCCCTGGGCCTTGGATGCCTTTTGGTATGGTTAAGTTGAGCCCAGATAACCAAAATTCTGCATGGCAAGGAGGCTACCAACCTACATTTGAAAATATTGGCTGTTTTAGTCATATCCACGAATGGACCATGGCAGGATTAGGTATGATGCCTGCGAATGGAGAGTTGAAAATAAAAGTGGGCGATCAGCGATCCCCAGATGAAGGGTACCGTTCTAGGATAGATAAGCAATCCGAAAATGCACCTATTGGTTTGTACAGTGTTCAATTGACAGATTATGATATTAAGGCAGAATTGACAGCCACCACACGTTGTAGTTTTCAGCGATATACGTATCCTGAAAAGAGTGAGTCTTCTCGTATAATGATCGACTTGTTAATTCCTGCAGAGTATAGTTATTTAGTGAAGAATGCAGTGATTCGTCAAGTGAATAAAAACAGTATAGAAGGATTTAGTCATCAAATAACTCCGAATACTTGGTCCAAAGGGATCAATCAAGAATACACTGTTTATTTTGTCATAGAATTTGACCAGCCTATACAAAAACTGGGGACTTGGGAAAATGATACGGTGAGGTACCAAAAAGAATTAAAAACGAGTGACCCAAAAAATGTGGGGGCATTTGCGATATTTGATACTTCTAAAAATAAACAAGTCCAAGTGCGAACAGGAATTTCTTATGTGAGTATTAAAAATGCACGTGAGAATTTACAAACAGAAATTACGCAGCCATTTCATTGGAATTTTGACCAGGTTGTTCAAACTCAAAAAGAGACTTGGAACGGTTTACTGTCTCGTTTGGAAATTACGTCTAATAATCAGTTAGAGAAAACGCGTTTTTATTCAAATATGTACCGCTCTTTGGCAAGTCGGAATATTTTTAGCGATGTGGACGGGAGTTGGGTAGATGCCAACGAAAAAGTTCAAAAAATGTCAAATCCTGAACATGTAGCCTTAGGCTGTGATGCTTTTTGGAATACCTTTTGGAATTTGAATCAATTTTGGAATTTGGTTACGCCAGAGTGGTCTTCTAAATGGGTGAATTCTCAATTAGCCATGTTTGATGCCACTGGATATTTAGCCAAAGGCCCTGCAGGAATGGAATATGTCCCTGTGATGGTGGCTGAGCACGAAATTCCATTAATCGTGGGTGCTTATCAAATGGGAATACGTGATTTTGACGCAGAAAAGGCTTTTACAGCCATGCAAAAAATGCAGTCCAAGCCAGCAACAAAAGTAGGGGATGGATTGGCAGGAAATGTCGATTTATTGACCTATTTAAAACACCAATATGTGCCTTATGATGAAGGACGTTTTTCAAATTCATTGGAATATTCATTTGATGATTATACCGTCGGTCAATTTGCGAAAGCCTTAGGAAAACAACAAGCATACAATTATTTTAATGCCCGTGGAAATTGGTGGAAGAACGTGATAGATACCCAAACGGGATTTGCTAGAATGAAAGATGCTAAAGGAAATTGGTTGGCAGATTTTGATCCTTATAAATCTGGAGCAAATCATCACTATGTAGAAGGGAATGCTTGGCAATTAACTTATTTTGTGCCTCAAAATATCCCTGAATTAGCACGTATGATTGGGAAAGAGCGTTTTGTGGAACGGTTGGATTGGGGATTCGGAGAAAGCTATAAATGGCGTTATAATGCTCCAAACGAACTGTATTGGGATTATCCTATTATGCAAGGGAATCAGCAGTCTATGCATTTTTCATACTTGTTTAATTGGGTGCAAAAACCATGGCTTACTCAAAAATGGGTGCGCGCAATCATGGATCGTTATTACGGTTTTGGAATTTCAAATGCCTACTTAGGCGATGAAGATCAAGGGCAAATGAGTGCTTGGTTTGTGATGAGTTCCATAGGACTTTTTCAAACAGATGGTGGTACAAGTACCAATCCTATTTACGAAATTGGGAGTCCTCTTTTTGAAAAAGTGACCATCGATTTAGGGAAGCGTTATGGGAGAGGGAAAACATTTACCATAGCAACAAAAAATAACAGTAGCGTCAATAAATACATTCAAAAAGCCTTTTTAAACGGAAAGCCATTGCAGCAATGTTGGTTTTATGCTAGTGAATTGCTAAAAGGTGGTGAATTGATATTGGAAATGGGTGATACACCTAATAAACAATGGGGAATTAAAGAATTTCCCAGTAAATAATCGAATTTAAAAATACAATAGATAGATGAAAAAACTAGTTTTAATTTTATTAGGTGCCGTGGTTTTATCGGCCTGCAATCAATCGGCTAAAGAAAAATCAACACCCATTGATGCGATGTTACAATCTCAAATTACTCAGAACAAGCAATTGCCATTGGTAAAACAAAAAGCGATTGATGTGATAAAAAAAGGGTTCAATGCAGGGGATGGTTATTCCGAAGTTTGGATTCGTGATTATGCCACGTTTATAGATTTATCCTCGGAAGTATTTGCGTCTGATAAGTTGGAGGAAAACTTATTGGTGTTTTTTAAATTACAAGGTGCTGATGGAAACATCATTGATGGATTTATTCCAAAATCGAAAGCGGTGGAAACTGAAGGCGGGTATCAATACATTCATACAGATTTGGAGCCTACCTATTGTGGGCATAAAAATACGGTAGAAACCGATCATGAAAGTTCATTAATTCACGCGGTGTATAAGTATGTTCAAAAATCGGGAAATAAGCAATTTTTATCGCAAAAGGTGGGTGATAAAACGATTGTTGAGCGCATGGAGTTTGCGATGGAATTTTTAATGAATCACCGATGGTCAGAAAAGTATCAACTTATTTATGGAGCAACTACCGCGGATTGGGGTGATGTGCAACACTGCCATCCTTGGGGAGTTTATATTACTGAAAACACGAAGTATTGTGTAGATATTTATGACAATGCCATGTTTTTAATAGCCTTGGATCAACTGATGGAATTAGCGCCAGCTACAAAAACGAAATGGGAGCCAATTCGTACACAAGTGGCAAGTCAAACAATGAAAGTACTTTGGGATACAACAAATAACAAATTTATTCCACATGTGTATTTGGATGGCTCTCCTTATCCTAGTGATTTTAACGAAAATGAGATATTTTATCATGGAGGTACAGCGGTAGCAATTCAGGCAGGCTTGTTATCAAAAGAACAAATTAAAATATCATTGGAAAAAATGATTGCAAATGTAAAAGCTTCTGGTGCAGGATCTATTGGTTTGACCATGTATCCTCCGTATCCAGCTTGGGCATATGAAAATAAAGGAATGTATCCGTATGGGTATCAAAACGGAGGTGATTGGACTTGGTTTGGAGGTAGAATGATTACAACATTGATCGACAATGGTTTTGTAAAAGAAGCCTACGAACAGGCTTTGCCTATGTTTGATAGAGTGGTTAAAAATGATGGTTTTTACGAATGGTATACGGTGGATAACAAACCTAAAGGTTCGGCTACGTTTAAGGGATCTGCAGGGGTTTTATACGATGCTATTTTGGGCTTTGAGTCCTATGCTAAAACCGAAAAATAATAGTAATATTGAGTCAAAATAACAAACATGAATTTTAAGATAGACCATCAAAGTCCTGTTCCCTTACACGCTCAAATAGAGCAGTATTTACGTGTCCTTATTACGGAAGAGCCGTATTGTAATGGGAAAAACTTGTTGCCAAAAGAGGATAGCCTGGCTAAAAAACTCGGTGTTTCAAGGAATACCATTAGAGCCGCTATTTCTAAATTGGTGATAGATGGATTGGTGGAACGTAAAAAAGGAGTGGGTTCTAAGGTGGTCAGTAAACGTATTAGTACGCGGTTGGATAATTGGGTTTCGTTTACCAAAGAAATGCGTAGTCAAGGAATTGAGGTCGAAAATTATTTGGTAAAAATATCATTGGTTCCTGCGATAAAAGAAGTGGAGGAAGCCTTGGAATTAACTGAGGGGAAACAGATTTGGAAACTGGAGAAGATTAGAGGGTCCAAAGAAGCAAAATACTTGTATTCGGTTTCTTATTTTCACCCAAGAGTGGGGATTACAGGAAAAGAAAACTTCCATACACCTTTGTACGATTTATTAGAGAAAGAATGTGATGTTATTGTGGAACTGTCTAAAGAAAGGCTGCGTGCTGTTGGGGCAGATGATCAAATTGCAGCATGGCTCGAAATAGAAAAAGGAAATCCAGTTTTAAAAAGAGAACGTGTGGTTTTTGATACAGGAAATAGACCTGTAGAGTATAACGAAGTCTATTATCACACGGATTATTTTACCTATGATATTGACATAAAAAGAAATTTATAATGAAAAAAATACTACAATTAGTCGGCCTTGGCTTGCTTACTTGTTTGATGAGCTGTAAGGAGGATGCTCAAAAGCAAGTATCCGATAACTTGTCGCAATATGTAAACCCTAATATTGGAACTGCACATAGCAGATGGTTTTTTTATACGCCAGCTGCCTTGCCTTTTGGAATGGCTAAATTAGCACCTTCTACCGATGGTTCCTATGGAAACAAAAGTGGTTGGGAAGCCGTTGGGTATGATGCACGACATAAGAGTATAGAGGGATTTGCACAATTACATGAATTTCAGGTAGGTGGTTTTTTATTTACTGCCATGACAGGTGATTTAAAAACAGTCCCTGGAAGCCTTGAAAATCCTGATGAAGGGTATCGCTCGAGGTTTGATAAAAAAGACGAGCTAGCGCAGCCTGGCTATTATAAAGTGCATTTAAAAGATTACGATGTGCAAGTGGAATTAACCGCAACCAAGCGTGTTGGATTTATGAGGTATACGTTTCCTAAATCAACAGACGCTTATGTGATTTTTGACGTAGGAAATCAACTTGGAGAAAGTGGAAAAGTAAAGGACGCTCACGTTAGAATAAATGCAAATGGTGATGTAGAAGGCTATGTCGTTACCTATCCAGAATATGTAAAAAAATACCAGAAGGATGGAGATATCAAAATGTATTTTTATACAAAACTAAGCAAGAAAGCAATGAATGTGGGGGCTTTTAACGGTCCAAAAATACTTGAAGATGTTAAAATAGCTAAAGGAATAGGTGCAGGACTGTATTTGAAATTTCAGACAGCAGAAGGGGAGCAGATTGATTTAAAAACAGGACTGTCTTATACATCCATAGCCAATGCAAAAAACAACTTATTGGCCGAAGCTGAAAAGCTGACATTTGAAGGAGCTCTTGAAAAGGCGAAAGCCACATGGGAAGGCGAACTAGACAAAATTAGAATTACAGATGCGAATGTTAAAAACAAAACAAAGTTTTATACCGCATTGTTTCATGCCTTGTTAGGACGCGGATTGACTAATGATGTCAATGGGATGTTTCCTCAAAACGACGGAACAGTAGGGCAGGTTCCGCTATTAGAAAATGGCGACTTAGCCTATAATATTTATAATACTGATGCTGTTTGGGGAGCGTTTTGGAACCTGACACAACTTTGGTCTTTAGCGTGGCCAGATTATTACAATGATTTCTTACAATCCCAATTGGAAGTGTATAAAAACTCTGAGTGGTTAGCGGATGGAACTGCTAATGGAAGGTATGTGTCTGGAGTGGGGACCAACTTTACAAGTTTAATTTTAGCTTCGGGATATCAGACAGGAATATTAAAAACAAATATTGACTTGGCCTATGAAGCCGCACTAAAAAACGAATTGTCTTACGTAGGTAGGAAAAGAGGTGCTGGGAAAATGGATTTAAAAGGTTTTGTAGAGCAAGGGTTTATCAACTATATTCCTGGTGATAAAACAGCTTGGCTGGACACCCCTGCTGGTGGTCCTTTTTCTGTGTCCCATTCTTTAGAATATGCTTTTAGTAGTTATGCGGTGGCACAGATGGCTGAGAAATTAGGAAAGCAACAAGACTATACTCTTTTAATGAAGCAAGCCGGGTATTGGAAACGGTATTACGATGCCAAAAGTAAATTGTTTAGACCTGTAATGAAAGATGGTTCTTTTATGAAAAATTTTGACCCATTAAAATCATGGGAAGGTTTTCAGGAAGGAAATGCATGGCAGTATACTTTTTATGTGCCACATCAACCTGAAAAATTGGTAAAGATGTTGGGGGAAGACCGTTTTAATAAACGCTTAGATTCAATTTTTACGATTTCTGCTAAAACTGATTTTGGAGGTGTTGGAATAGATGCATTTGCAGGAATTGAAACCTTGTACAATCATGGAAATCAACCAAATTTACATATTTCATGGCTATTTAATTATTCAGGTAAACCATGGCTTACACAAAAATGGACGCGGTTAATTTGCGATCAATTTTATGGGGATGAGGAGATTCATGGCTATGGATACGGTCAGGATGAAGATCAAGGACAATTAGGAGCATGGTATGTAATGTCGTCTATAGGTTTGTTTGATGTCAAAGGATTGACGGAAAAAGAACCGTCCTTTCAGTTTGGAAGTCCTGTTTTTGATAAGGTGAGTATCAAAGTTGATAATGCAACGGGAAAACGTTTGCAAATTTTAAGGAAAGGAAATGCGATTTCAGATTATTACATACAATCAGTAAAGTGGGATAATAAACCCTACAAAAAACTAGAGATTCCCTATAAAGATTTGATAAAAGGAGGTTTGTTAGAGTTTGAGATGGATGCGAATCCAAATTACAATGTAACGAACTAAACCGAGATGCCTAAAAACAAAAAATGCTCACCATAACAGTGAGCATTTTTTACGTCTAACCAAATTTAGATCATTTCTCCTAATACAGGCTTTTTACTGGCCCTAATAGTTGAAGTATTGTAACCTGAGAACTTTTTCATGTAATGCTTAATGGTAGTACCATTGGCATCTTCAAATGCATAAGTTCCTCCAGTTCTCAGGAATTTTTTTACGTTTCCGGCTCCTGCTAAATGGGCTGCTGCCAGAATACCAGATTCTGTGATATGAACACCATTCATGCGTTTACCTACGCTTCGTTTAATATCTCTTCTTAAAATCCATTTGTTCAACGAACACAAGGCTATAAAAGCATCTTCTTGTAACGCTGGGGTATTTAAGAACTTCGTTGTATCGTATATTTTAAATCGTTTTAAAGTAGATTTTCCAAATTGATACTTTCCTAAGTATCCCAATCTATTTACAACCGAATATCTTCCTTGTGATTCTTTAAAAGCTACCGCTTCTTTAAATCCTACAAAAGAATTTCCTGCAAATGGTATTTGAGAAACTTCTTCTTCTTGTTCACTGTGTTCCATTGCTAAAACAGTACTTACGGTGTCTTCGTTATAAGTAACAGTATAAATGGATTTGTTTTCATCTTTCGTAAGTGCTAAGAACGAAAATAGTAATGTCACAATAATTGTATACAGTATATGTTTTTTCATCATTTCCAGGGTTTTAGGTTAATAGTTCCCTTTAAATTTTGGCGGTGCAAAGATATACAATTTTTTCAACTGAACAAGCGTTCATTGAATTTTAATGTTTGTTTATTTTTTTTAGGCTAAAGATTTAGATTGTAGTAGATTATCTGTGAACCCCCTGTTTGTTTAGCCATTGCTGATATTTCGCTGCATTTCTGTTATGCTGCGACAACGTTTTCGCAAAAACATGTTTTCCCGGTGTATTAATATTCGCACACATATAAAAATAATCGTGTTTTGAAGGATTTAATACGGCGTCTATTGATGAGATATCAGGCATGCCAATAGGACCCGGAGGTAAACCTGTAGTTTTGTAAGTATTATAAGGAGAGTCTATTTGTAAGTCCTTTAATAGCACGCGTTTAATAACGGTTTTTTGTCCTTTGAGTTCTTTGATCGAAAAAATGACTGTCGGATCTGCTTGTAATGGCCAGTTGTTATTAAGTCTATTCAAATACAATTGAGCCACTTCTGGGCGTTCTACAACGGCTGCTGTTTCTTTCTGAACAATAGCTGCCAACGTACTTACTTCAAGAGGAGACAAGCCTTGTTTTTTTGCTTTTTCTTTTCGCTTGCTATTCCAAAAGCGACGATACTCTGTGAGCATACGTTGTTTAAACTTGCTTGCTGAGGTGTTCCAGTAAAATTCATAAGAATTTGGAATATACATTGCAATTGCCGTTTGTGAGCTGAAATTATTTTTAGCTAAAAAATTGGGTTCTTTAAGTTCTGTAAGAATACTTAAAGAATCTGCTTCTATCTGCTCGGCGATTCTTCCTGCTAATTTTTCTAAGGTATCTTGATTGTTAAAAGAGAGTTTTAAAGGATCTTGTTTCCCACTTCTCAATAAGTTAATCAAGTCATTATTATTCATTCCTTTTTTGATGAAATAACGTCCTGGTTTTATTTTAGAAGGATAATTTTTCTTTTGGGCCACCCAATTTAAGGGCTTAACGCGTTTTACAAATGGT
>Ga0209292_1007795_pt1 | contig 10078 bp, 10 predicted proteins | sample GOMGulsemesocosm_2_FD_184634 | JGI IMG/M metagenome (GOLD analysis project Ga0209292, IMG submission 184634) | Methane-oxidizing microbial communities from mesocosms in the Gulf of Mexico - GOM9C Gulf of Mexico (SPAdes) (version 2) | ecosystem: Environmental > Aquatic > Marine > Cold seeps...
CTAATTGGTCCATTTCCTTGCGAGTCGTCGGTAAAAATGGTGCTGAGCCGCTGTAGTCAGCCCGATAACGACGGTATTCGTTAATAGGTTTAGCGGTTGGCTTTACAATTGGAGTTCTCATGGCGGGTTCTGCGTAATATAAGTGCGCAAATTATAACTTAAATGGCAGTGTCAGTACTAGCAACTCCCCAAGATGATGTGAGCATAGTGGTCATTAAACAGCTAATCGATTGATTTAGTCTAAAATTAATCACCATTGAATAATGATGGGTTGCTGATAATGACTGTTTTAAGTTGAGATAACTGAGAGAAAGCATCGTCAGTAAGCTGTAATGTTACTTGATTCGTTGTTTTATCCACGGCAATAACGTCTGTTTGATGAGGCAAAAGATGATGCTTTTTAAGTAGCGCATTACAACTCCCACTATCGATAAGTTGTCCTTGCTCAATAAGCATGAGTTGATCACAAAGAAAGTGAATCTCTTCGATATGATGACTAACATATATCATTGGCAGATTTTTCTGTTGGCTATATTTTTTTAACGCCATCATCAGTGAATGTTTAGCTGCCTTATCAAGGGCTGATAATGGTTCATCAAGCAATAAGAGTTGAGGTTTAGCTAGCAGGCTTCTTACTATGGCAACACGTTGTTTTTGACCGGCCGATAGTTGATGCGCATATTTGTTGAGTAAAGGCGTAATACCAAATTCTTTAATCAGCATGCTTGATGTTTGTGAGCAGGCTAATTTGTTTATTATCGATAAGTTTTTAGTCACAGTTAAGTGATCAAATAGCCTGCTGTCTTGAAATACCATACCGACAACACATTGATTATTTAACGATTGACCATCGTTCAATGTCCAACTTATGTCGTTAAATTTAACCTCACCAACAGCATGCTTGTTAAGCCCTGCAATGGCTCGCAATAAACTTGTTTTACCACTGCCTGATTGTCCAAATAATCCTATGATGCCATCACAAGAAAGCTCAGCATTAACAGCTAAATCAAAATGGTGTAAAGGTTGTTGAATAGATAATTTTAAGGTCATTAATAACTCAAAATATTTAAAATAGGGAGCAATATATGATGTGCTTATTAGCAATTGCTATTTTTTAGCTATGGTGTTTGCACACCAGTTACTTTTCTTTGCTTCGCCAAAGAAAAGTAACCAAAAGAAAGGCGACCCGCTAATTTATCGCTATTCCTAAAGTAAAAACTGTCATTTCAATACCGTATTTTACCCGCATCTCGGCAACTGCTCCTGCGTTGCTCTACTTCCTGCATCCATGCAGTCACATGCGGAAAATACTAAAAAATCATCCATGATTTTTTCATTGGACAATTTTTAATTTACGGCGCTAAAGAACGGGAGGGTTCCACGTTTCGAATTTAGTATTCGTAATTAACTTTTGTGTATAGCTGTGTCTTTTTTTTGTAAAAAGGTATAAATCAACACTAACATCACTAGTGAACTGACTAGTAGTCCGCCGGCAATTTGATGGGCTTGTTGGTATTCAAAGGCTTCAACATGTTCGAACAAGCTAATGGCTAATACTTGGGTCTCCCCCGGGATATTACCACCAATCATTAATACAACGCCAAATTCCCCTAATGTGTGAGCAAAGCCCATTACGCCCGCGAGTAAAAAGCTGCGTTTGGTCATTGGCACAATAATATGCCTTATTTTGAGCCAACGAGACATGCCTAATGTATGGGCGGCCTCGAGTTCTTTATTGCCTAGGGTTACAAAACCTGCTTGAAGTGGTTGAACGACAAAGGGTAATGAATAGATAAGAGAGCCAATAAGTAAACCACTAAAACTAAAGGCCAAGCTTGAACCTGTTAATGTTTGCCAAAACTGTCCAGGCAAATAATTGGGCGAGAACGCGAGTAATAAATAAAAGCCAAGAACGGTTGGCGGTAACACTAATGGCAAAGCAACTAAGGCTTCAAATAATGGGCGAAGTCTACTGGTACTTTTGGCTAACCACCAAGCAATAAAAGGACCTATAATAAGTAATATTAAGGTGCTGAAAAAAGCTAATTTCAAGGTGAGCCAGAGCGCTAATAAATCGTTACTCATTGATGGCCCCTGCAAGGTAGCCCGCGTTTGAAATTAGTTTGGCACTGTCATTTTTTAAGTAAGCCATAAACGCGATAGCGGCCTTATTATTTTTTGCTTTATTAGTGATAACTCCAAACTGTTTAATTGGGGAGTAACTCTCTTTTGGTAAAAGGTAATAATGCTCTTTGATGCCAGATTGAATAATTTGACTGTAAGATACAAAACCGGATCCGGCGTTATTACTTGTAATAAACTGCATTGTTTGAATAACATTATTTCCCATAACCAAGTGCGGTTTAACAAGCTTGATAAGAGAGTTTGTTTTTAGAAAGTTAGCTGCTGACTCTCCAAATGGTGCTAGTTTAGGGTTTGCGATTGCTAACTTACTAGTCAGCGATTTTAAGTGGGTTGAAAGTTGTGGAATTGACTTTATTTCATGCTTTGGTGATAAAAAAGCAAGTTGACCATCCGCATAATTGACTAAGGAATTAGCATCAGCCATTTGACTGTTGATTAATCGTAATGGCCTAGATTTATCGGCACTTAAAAATATATCAAAGGGAGCACCGTGCGCTATCATCGTAAATAAGGCGCTGCTTGAACCACTAATTAAAGTGATTTTATGGCCAGTTTTACTTGTGAATTTATTGGCTATATTTTGCGCTGTCGTTTTAAAGTTGCTAGCGACAGCTACTTTTAATTCATCAGAAAAGCTATGTGTTGAGTAAAAAAAGCAACACAAAAACGCGATGCATTTACTCGTCATTTTTCGCCCATTTTGTGGCGGCTTGTTTATCCGATTCTCGTGCATCTACCCATTGGAATCCTGTTTTCGTTTGTTCTTTTTTCCAGAATGGCGCTTGGGTTTTTAAGTAATCGATGAGGAACTCACAGGCTTCAAAAGCTGCTTTTCGATGTGCACTTGCAACCCCAATGTAAACAATTTGATCTCCTGGTTCTAAGCAACCAACACGGTGAATAATGATAGGGTTTGCGATTGGCCATCGTTTTTGAGCTTGTTGGCTAATGTTCAATAAGGTTTTTTCGGTCATGCCGGGATAATGTTCAAGTGATAACGCTGATACATTTTGCTCTAAATTAAAATCGCGTACCTTCCCCACAAAAGTAACAACAGCACCATAACCTAAAGGGTTATTATCGCTGGCTGTAACTTGTTGATACAGCATACCGATATCAAAATCTTGTGTTTGAACACTAATCATTTTATCCACCTGTTACCGGAGGAAAAAAGGCTACTTCATCACCATCTTTAATAATTGTATCCCATGGGCTCATTTCTTGATTTACAGCGACTAATAATTTATCGCGTGTTAGAGCCAGATCCCATTTATCATTTTTTGCCGCCAAGTGTTGGCGTATGTTTTCAAGATGGCTAAAAGGTTGTTCAAAAGGTAACGACAATTCGCCTTGCCCAATAATTTCACGAGTTTGCGCGAAAAATACTATAGATAACATCTTATTTCCTAATTAACCGCCAATAGAAGCGAGGTGAGGTGTATCGCCAGTATTGCCTTGCTGTAAATAATGACTAACTTTTTTAGTGCTTACCGCGTCTTGTAAACGAGTCATTAACTGAAGTTGCTGGTTGTCTTGTTGTAATAGATCGCGAATATCGACTCCTTCTTCACCAAATAGGCATAGATGCATTTTTCCTGTGGAGCTAACGCGAAGTCGATTACAGGTTTCACAAAAATCTTTTGCGTATGGCTGAATGAGGCCTAAGCTTCCCAGGTAATCCGGATGAGAATAAACTTGCGCCGGGCCATCATCTTTGGCGCGTAACTGCTGTACCCAGCCTTGATCTTTTAAAAATGCTTTAATGCCATCACCTGATAAATGATGTTTGTTAAAAAACTGACTCGTTTCGCCGCATTCCATCAGCTCGATGAAACGCATTTCAATCTGACGGTGTTTAATGAAATCTAAAAATTGATTGAGCTCATTGTCATTAAACTGCTTTATTAACACCGAATTGAGTTTGATTTTGTCAAAACCAACCTCAAGCGCCTTGTCGATGCCGCGCATTACATCGTCAAATCGATTAACCCCGGTGATTTTATTAAATAGGTGAGGGGTTAAACTATCAACACTGATATTGAGTTGGTTTAAACCTGCTTCTTTCCATTGTTTAGCATGTTTTTCTAGATTATAGCCATTGGTTGTCATCGCTATTTTTTTTATTCCGGGTACGGCTGCAATAGTTTTTATGATTTGCGTTAAATCTTTACGTAACCCCGGTTCACCGCCTGTTATTCTTATTTTTTGTGTGCCAACGGCTGCAAAAGCTTCAACGGTACGTCTGATTTCATCAACTGATAGAAAGCATTTCTTTTGCGTATGCTGATAACCATCGGGCAGGCAATATTCGCATTTGAAATTACACACATCTGTAATAGAGAGGCGCAAGTAATAAAACTTACGGCCAAAATTATCGCTAAGTTGCTGCATATATTTGCCTAAATGCTCTCTCATTTGAAACCGAGTCTAACCATATCAAATGTTATGGGTGGTGTCTGTGGTTTTACTTCAAACTATAAGAGGTGATTTAGCCCCAGATAATTTCAAAGTGGATGAAAATATTTCCACTTATTTTGAAAAATACCCTTTCCATAAACGTGCTAACGCGGCTTTAGCATGAGATTTTAAATCAGTTTCTAAATGGCGCTGTTGTTGTTGCCATAGCCCTAATATTTGAGCGTGACTATCATTAAATAAAGCAAGAGCTTGCGCTTCATCTAGCATGGGAAATTGTTGGCTAATTTGTGCCGATAATTGGATGAAATTATCATTCATCCATTGATAATATTCGCCTTTGACACTGTCATCACAACCGGGTTCTAAGGTTGAGCAAGAGAGGCTGGCCAATGGGAAGAATAGAGCATCTTCAAAAGGATATTGCACAAAACAATTAAGAAGCTCAGCCAAGCTCTGTGTTGTTGTTAGTGTTTCCTGGAGTTGTTCAAACCATAGTTGATAGTGTTGTTTTAATAACGATAAGTAAATCGTCTCTTTACTTGAAAAGTACAAATAAACGGTGCCTTTAGCTTGGCCACTTGTCTTGGCTATTGTCGCTACCGTTGGCAGAGTTAAATCATGTTGAAACAGTTGAGCAGCAGCATCGATGATCGCTTGATGCTTGAGCTGTTTATCTTCAACTGTATTGGCGCGTGAGGCTGTCATAGGCATTTTCCAAGTCACTATTTAGGATTTGGTCGGTTATTCACCAACTCATTGCGTTTGATCAATATTTGTCATCGCAATTTGATTAATAATATACGGTATAATTTAAGTGAACATTGGTCAATAGCGTGCATAAAACAATAGAGTGGGATCAAGCTTTAATTGAGAAATACAATTACAGTGGCCCAAGGTATACATCGTACCCAACAGCATTAGAATTTAGTGATGAGTTTACTGAGACTGATTTTGTTAATGCAGTGTCCAATAGTAAAAACGACAGTCTATCCTTGTATATTCACATTCCTTTTTGCCACATGCTTTGCTATTACTGTGGTTGCAACAAAATAATCACTCGTCATCGTCATAAGGCGGACCAATATTTAGAATTCCTAGCGAAAGAAATTCAAGCCAGAGCGCAGTTATTTAAGCATCAGGTTGTCACGCAAATGCACTGGGGCGGCGGAACACCGACGTTTCTTAGCAAACAGCAAATTTCAGCATTAATGGAACTATTACGCAGTCAGTTTCACTTTGCGCCTGAAGGGGAGTTTTCCATTGAGATAGATCCCCGTGAAATCGAATTAGATACACTGGATCATTTACGCCGCGAAGGTTTTAATCGTATTAGTTTAGGTGTGCAAGATTTTAATAAGGATGTACAGATTGCTGTGAATCGTGAGCAATCGGAAGACTTTATCTTTTCTATGGTTGAACGTTCACGTGAGCTGGGTTTTGTATCTACTAGCATCGATTTAATTTATGGTTTACCTCACCAAACGACAGAATCTTTTACTAAAACGATTGAACGCGTTATTGAATTGTCACCAGACCGCTTGTCGGTGTTTAATTATGCGCATTTGCCTCAGATGTTTGCGGCGCAGCGTAAATTAAAAGAGCAAGATATGCCTTCACCTCGTCAGAAACTGCAAATTTTAGAAAACACGATTAATCAATTGGTGGCTGCTGGATATCAATATATTGGAATGGATCACTTTGCCAAACCTGATGATGAACTGGCTATATTACAGAATAACGGTAAATTGCATCGCAATTTTCAAGGATATACCACACAACCAGAATGTGATTTACTCGGTTTAGGTGTGTCTGCTATCAGCCAAATCGGCGATTGTTATGCGCAAAATCAGAAAGACATTAAGCAATATTACTCGAGTGTCGATCATCAGTTTAACGCGTTATGGAAAGGCGTTGGTTTAACTGAAGATGATTTTATTAGACGCGATGTGATCAAACAGCTTATTTGCCACTTTGAACTAGATTTTGGATCGATTGAATCTCAATGGGATCTTAATTTTGAAACCTACTTCGAAGAAGATCTTGAATTACTTCAAACGTTTATAAACGATAAATTGGTTATTTATGATGCCCGTTCATTAAAAGTAACACCCAAAGGCGAATTATTGATACGCAATATTTGCATGTGTTTTGATGTTTATTTGCGCGACAGAGCCCGTCAGCAGCAGTTCTCACGGGTTATTTAGTTTCAAAGTTTCTGATGTTTTTTTAAGTCATTAATCAGGCTTGCAAAGATGTTGATTTAATAATCTAAGTAGTTGATACTTATTTGGTAAATCCCATGGGAAATGGATTTATCAGCTAAGTATTATCAGGATTAGATTAAGTATGGAAAAATTGTATAGAAACGGAAGTCACAGTGGGGTATTAGCGTCTTTGCCCGTTAAGACCCTATGGTCTTTATGGTACATTTTAATGATTGTTTTCTTTCCCTTTTTAATTAAAACAATCATCTACCGCGATTTTGTCTTATCAGTTAGCTTTTCATTATTTATTCTTACAGCAAGTGTTTACCTTTATTATTTAACGAAGAATAAAACGCCGCCTTTTACAGTTTATTTACCGATGACCCTAATGTGTTTATCACAATCATTAGGGATTTATTATACGGGAATACAAGCTGTCTTCTGGGCATACCCCGTGATCATTATTAGCTATTTTGTTATGCCTGATCGTGCGGCCATCATCATTTCAATATTACTCACCCTGTTGTCGGGTGTATTTTTATATATTCAAACAGAAATATCTTTGTTTATACGGTTTGTGTTTTCAATGATCGTTGTATGTGTATTGATTCGAATAATGATTCGTTTTGTACTGTCATTAAAAGATGAATTAGTGAAGTTATCTATTACAGATCCTCTCACTCATGCGTTTAATCGACGTTATATGGATGATCAACTCAAAGCTAATCTAAGTTCCCGGAAAATAGCGACCTTACTGATGATCGATATTGACCATTTTAAGCAAGTGAATGATATTCATGGGCATGATGCCGGTGATGAAGTCTTAAAGCGTTTGGTATTGTGCTTACAAACACATGCTCGGCAAGATGATTTAGTATTTCGCATGGGCGGGGAAGAGTTTGTGATGCTGTTAGCTAATACAGGAAAAGAAAAGGCTAAGGTTTATGCTAATTTTTTGCGAGAACAGCTGGCTAAAATTGCGATTGGTGATACAGATAAGGCTATAACAGTGAGCATTGGCGCTAGTGAACTTAATACACAGATTTCGCTGGATGAGTGGCTCAAACAGGCAGATGTTTGTCTATATCAAGCGAAGAGCCAAGGGCGCAATCAAGTCATAATCTGACCCTATACATCATCTCTTATTAATAAATAAGGTAGGCCAACTTTGAAAAATAACTCTAGCACCCAATTATTGTGAAAATAGATTACTCCATTTACTCTTTAAAAGAACTCGTTGATGTAAAAAATCGTATTGACGAGCAGCGTTTCCCTGAAAACTACCATGCCTTAATGATAGAGCTCGAAAATAGACGACGTTCAGGAAATTTTGACGGCGCATATCGCGAGCCACTTAACTTTTTTGATGCTGAGGACGACGATGTTCACGAAGACAAAAGCTTGGTCATTGAATTTTCTGCGGTAGAGCATAAAGAAAGACGTATTATATTTGTAATCGCTTTTTTGTTAGTTAATGCCGTCATGCTGGCGATTGTTGTGCCTAAATATTTTGTTAAATCGTTAGATAGTGTTAATCAATATAATACCTCCATATCATCGATTAATTGCCAGCGAGAAGAAATTGAAAACGAAGAGACCGATGTTGTTAGTGTTTATTATGATTTAAACGTCACTTCACACGATGATCAATTTATAGCATTTGATGTGGGGAAATATATGTGTAATAGCTTAACAAAGGATTATAAGACTGGGGACCAAATTACCCTATGGCACGATGATGGCATTATTTATCAGTTAAAATCAAAGTCTCGTATGTTGTTGTCTTACCAATATTTAAAGCCGCGTATTAGCGCTATACAAACCCAAGGCAGCAGCTTTAATTGGGTGATGTTATTAGTAATATGGGTAGGATTCTTTAAGTCCTTGGTAAACGCTATTGCACCGGGCACGTTTACCAAGGATTGATATGATTTATTTACTCAATAAGTTGTTATGGTCTATTGCCATATTTTTGTTGAGAAAACGTGATAATTTTTTGTCCTTCATAGGATCTATGGCGATTAACTTACCGCCAATATTGTCGCTCAACGTTTTCTCCAACAAGTAATGATAAGCAAACATGCCTAATCGACTCGATGGCGAATGCATCGCTTTAGGATCAATGAATAAACTGACATTTTTACCCATCTCTTCAATCATTAGGGCATAATCTTTAACGTCGGCAATAAAAACTCTTCGGTCATTTTTTCCGGCCCACATAACTAACGGCTTTGATATCTTGTTGGCATGCGCAGCCGGTGATTTTTTATAATGCTCGGCCATTAGCGCCTTATCATCCCAATCGACAACTAACTGCTTTAAAAAGTATTCTTTGAGCGGCTGATTTTTCTTTTTGCTAAAGCGATAATAGAACCTGGCAGATCGACCAATGTCATGAGGCGGTGCACCTGCAAATCCTACTTGAAATAGATCGGGAGTGAAGGCTAGCCCAGCTAAAGTACTGTAAGCGCCAAAAGAGTGACCAATCAAAGCAAGTCTGCTTTTGTCACCAATATTATTTTTTAATAAATAATGAACACCGTCGATAATATCTCGTTGAATTCTGCCATCACCATGTTCACCTTTTGTGCTCGTAAGGTATGTTTTACCAAAACCCGTTGATGATCGAAAGTTGGGCTCAAATACGATATAGCCACGATTGGTTAACATCTGTGTTGTGCGTTGATATTTACCCGTCACACGGCTCCATGGACCGCCATGAACGTTGGTCACTAATGGTGCTGACTTGATATCTACACCTGAAGGTAACGACACATAACCTTGTATTAAAAAACCGTCTCTGCTGCGATAATTGATAGGAAACTTAACTGATATATCGGCGCTATCAATCATGTTTTTATTAGCGTTAGCTTGCTCAATAATAGATTGCAGTGGGCGTGTTAAAGATTTTGTCGTTGGTTGATAGAGGTAAAATCTTTTATTGTTATAAGCATTGTTGAGATCGGTAATTAACCATGTTTGTTGTTTAATGTCTTGCGAGAAAGGCGCGTAAATTCTAATGGATGGGCTTAAAAGTTGTTGCTCAATATTATCAATGTGAACTTGCACAGACGGATCTAAGGCGTAGTTCTTACTGTAATTTCCATAATAATTAACGATAGCTGTGCTTAGTGCATTATTTTTAAGATCAAATTGAAATATAGCGTCGGCATAGTCTGCTCGATTCAAAGGGTCTTGGTGAACCGTTTTAATCGTATTTGTCTTTAAATCAATTAGGGCTAAACGTGAGAGGTTAGATTGATAGTTTGTCGTTAGTAATAACTGATTACATATGCGGTCAAAATATATGG
>Ga0209292_1007796_pt1 | contig 10078 bp, 7 predicted proteins | sample GOMGulsemesocosm_2_FD_184634 | JGI IMG/M metagenome (GOLD analysis project Ga0209292, IMG submission 184634) | Methane-oxidizing microbial communities from mesocosms in the Gulf of Mexico - GOM9C Gulf of Mexico (SPAdes) (version 2) | ecosystem: Environmental > Aquatic > Marine > Cold seeps...
CCATGATTTTTACCGGCATTTATATCAAGCACTTAAAATTAGGCATTCAAGTCAGACACGTAAATCAGACATTTTAATCAGGCATGTTTACAGGATAGAACCATGAAATATTATGCACTACCTCTGCTGTTGGCACTGACGCTGGCGGCCTGTTCTGAAAAGTCGACAGAGAGCACCGCTGCGGTTGTCGACAGCAATCGGCCCGACAACCGCGAGCTGAAGGTGGGGCTGACCCAGGAGTTTGAAAATCTCAACGCGATTATTGGGCAGATGATGGCCACCGCATACCTGCACAAAATTTCCGGTCGCACGCTGGTGTACATGGACACCGATGCTAACTGGCAGCCGCAGATTGTCGAGCGAATTCCCAGCTTTGACAACGGCGATGCGCAGATTGTGATGGAGCAGGGGCGAGAGAAAATTCGCGCGCAGTGGCGAATAAAAGACGACCAATTTTGGGGTGACGGCACCCCGGTAACCGCCAAGGATATTGAGTTTTCCTGGCGAGTGGGTTCCCATAAAAATGTTACCGTCGGCGAAAAAGAGGTCTATACCACGGTGGAACGGGTAGAGCTGGACCCCGCCGACGACAAGGCATTTGTTTTTGTCTACGAAAAAGCGCGCTGGGATTTTGCCCGCATGGGCACATTTTTTACCCTGCCTGTTCACCTTGAGGGCCCCGTGTTTGAGCACTACGCCGACCAGCCCCTGGGCTACGAGAAAAACACCCTGTACGTAACCGCCCCAACCACGCCGGGGCTGTATAACGGCCCCTACCGAGTGACCGAAATCAAGCTGGGCAGCCATCTGGTATTCAATCGCAACGAGCACTGGCGCGGCCAGCAGCCGGCGATTGAGCAGTTGGTGTTCAAGATCATTCCCAACACCGCCACCCTCGAGGCCAATATTCGCAGTGGTACCATCGATATGATCTCGGTGTTGGGGCTTAAGTTTGATCAGGCCATGAAGTTTGAAAAAACCGTGGCCCGAGAACAGCTGCCACTGCGGGTCAATTACAAACCCTCTATTACCTACGAGCATATTGATCTGCAATTAGACAATGCGTTGCTACAGGATGTGCAGGTGCGCCGGGCCTTGGTATACGCGATCAATCGCCAGGAATTGGTCAATGCCCTGTTCGAGGGCAAGCAGGCCCGAGCTATTCACAATATTGCCCCTATCGACCCCTGGTATAGCGACGATCCTGCCTATATTGTCGACTACGTCTACTCCCCGCGCCGGGCCAACAAGTTACTCGATGAAGCGGGCTGGACCCTGGGGCCGGACAACTACCGCAGCCGCGATGGCGTTAAGCTGTCGCTGCAATTTATGACCACCGCCGGGGACAAATCCCGGGAACTAGTGCAAACTTATCTGCAGGATCAGTGGAAGGCGGTGGGCATCAAAGTCACCATTAAAAACGAGCCGGCCCGAGTGTATTTTGGCGAGACTATACGCAAAGGTAAATATCCCGCGCTGGCCATGTTCGCCTATATTTCCTCGCCGGAGAACTCGCCAAAATCGACGCTGCACAGCAAGAATATCCCCCGACAGGACAATCAATTCAGTGGCCAGAACACCGGCGGCTGGGCCAGTAAGCCGGTCGACAAGCTATTGGAGCAGCTCGACGGCGAATTTGACGACGCTAAACGGCGGGTCTTGGTGCAGCAAATACTGCACCACTACACCGATCAAGTACCGGTGATCCCGCTGTACTATCGTTCCGATATCTCGGTGACCCCAAACAACTTACAGGGTTACCAGTTACCGGGGCATCAGTATCAAGCCAGCAACGCGGTGGAATACTGGAATCTCGGCGAGTGAGCGCTTTTATCCTGCGGCGCCTGCTGCAGACCGTGGTAGTACTGATTCTATTGTCTTTTGTGTGCTACTACATGATGTCGCTAATGCCCGGGGACCCGATCGATATTATGGTCAGTTCCAACCCCAAAATGACCGCCGAGGATGTCACCCGGTTAAAAAGTCTGTACGGTCTCGATCAGCCGATTACGGTGCGCTACTGGCACTGGCTGAGGGATTTTAGTCAGGGCGATTTTGGCTATTCGAGAACCTACCGTATACCGGTGCAGGAAATGATTGCCCCGCGATTGCTCAATACCCTGTATCTGTCGGCCTTGGCATTGACGATGGCGCTTATGATCGGTATTCCGCTAGGGGTGATTGCCGGACTTAATCCCGGTTCGCGTTTTGACTATGTGGCTAATTTTTTCTCCTACGGGGGCATATCCCTGCCTTCTTTTTGGCTGGGTATTTTGTTGATTATTGTTTTTGCGGTCAAACTAGAATGGTTGCCCGCCGGCGGCACCGAAACCATAGGCGCCAATTTGAGCGGCTGGGATGCCTTTGTCGACCGCCTTAAATACCTTATTCTTCCAGCCATCTCGCTGATGACACTGCAGGCCGGCGTCTATCTACGCTTTGCCCGTTCCTCGATGATCGAGGCCATGGGCAACGACTTTATTCGCACCGCTAAGGCCAAGGGGCTAAGCCGTTTTCGAGTGGTCTGGGTACACGGCTTTCGCAATGCGCTAATCCCCTTGATTACAGTGGTGTCGCTTAGTGCCTCCGCCATTTTCTCCGGGGCTATCATCACCGAAACCGTATTTGCCTATCAGGGGGTGGGCAAGCTGGTTTTTGACTCCATTGTCGGCAACGATTTCAATATGGCAATGGTCTCCTTTATGATTTCCATCGCCATGGTATTGACGATGAATCTGCTGGCCGACATTTTGTATGCCCTAGCCGACCCCCGTATTTCCTATAGCTGAGACACACCGTGAATAACGCCGAAAGCCTACAACAACAAGCCTCTGCGCCGCAGCAAGCGCTCACTATGGGGCAGATCATACGGGCGCAGTTTGTTCAGCACCGCATGGCACTGGCGGGCTTTTGGCTGCTGGTATTATTGATACTGGCGGCATTGTCGGCACCGTTAATCGGTACTGTTACCGGTAACGACGCCGAGTCTCAATCAGTGTTCAACCGCTATCTGCCGCCGATGTCCCGTGTCGCGATGCCCCGATCTCAGCAAGATCAGGCATTGGAAACCTTTGTTACCGCTAGTGAGCAACGTGCTAGTGCGCTGCTGGAGCAGCTGGTGGCGGCACAGCTAACTCGGGCTACGGGTCAGCTGCCCGCCGACGACGTGCTGGACTTTTTAGACCGCCGTGACGCCGCTACCCCTGGGCAGCTGCAATCCCTGGCCAGTGCCGAGTCGCTAGCACTGTTGGCAGTATATGCCGGCTTTAATAAGTTTCACTTGCTGGGCACCGACGAATTGGGCCGGGACGTATTGATGCGGCTTATTTACGGCACCCGCGTGTCGATGGGGGTGGGCTTGTTGGTGGCGCTGGCCTCAGCCCTAGTGGGAGTGCTGGTGGGCAGTTTGGCGGGATTTTACGGCGGTTGGATAGACGCGGTGCTGATGCGCATAACTGACTCAATGCTGTCGCTGCCGATTTTGCCGCTGATGATCGTTTTTGCCGCGGTGGAGTTGGATAAGCTGCCGCTGCTGGGAACTGTGTTAGCCGGTGGCAACGACAGTATTGCCAAGTTGGTTATTGTATTGGTGATGTTTTCCTGGATGCAGGCGGCGCGGCTGGTACGCGGTAGTATCCTGTCGATCCGGGAGCGTGAATTTGTATTGGCGGCACGGGCCCTGGGGGCCAAAGATAGTACCATTATCGCCTCCCATATCATTCCCAATGTGGCGGCGCCGCTGTTGGTGGCGGTTACTTTGGGGGTTGGTAACTCTATTTTATGGGAGGCGGCGCTGAGTTTTCTCGGGCTGGGTATTAATCCACCCACCCCCAGCTGGGGCAATATGCTCAACAATGCCCAAGAAATCATCCACGAGGCACCGCAGTTGGCGGTGATGCCGGGGCTGCTGATTTTTATCACCGTTATATGTTTTAACTTTGTCGGCGACGGCCTGCAAGACGCGATAGATCCCAAGTCGATACGTCGCTAGCATCGTGGCCTTGTTTTAAGCCTTGTTTGATAGCGTTGCTTAGTAGCAGTAGTAGGTAATAGATAGTAGCGCCAGATCACAGAGACAGCACCATGAAAGCCCTGTTATTTATAGCCCCGTTATTACTCGCACTCGCTGCCTGCAGCGACTACGAGAGCAATGTCAGCAGCGGCAACCGCGAGGGCATTTTGCACTGGGGCAATGGCGCAGAGCCGGCGGAGCTAGACCCCCATATTGTCACTGGATTGCCGGAGCACAGCCTGATGGCTGCGCTGTTTGAGGGCCTGGTGGCGAAAAACCCCCATACATTGGCAGTAGAGCCGGCGGTGGCGCAGTCCTGGCAGGTCAGTGACGACGGCAGGGTTTACCGCTTTGCCATCAGACCCTCGGCGCGCTGGTCCAATGGCGAACCGATTACTGCCGAGGATTTTCGCTGGTCCTGGTACCGGGCACTACAGCCCGGGTTGGGTAATCCCTACGCCTATATGTTTGCCCCTATCGTCAATGCCAGCGCTTATGCCAGCGGCGAGCTGACTGATTTTTCAAAGGTCGGTATTCAGGTGCTCGATACGCTGACACTGCAGGTGACGCTGAGTAACCCCACGCCTTTTTTTCTGCAATTGCTTGATCACTATGCGACTTACCCAGTACACCGCGCCACGATCGAGGCCCGGGGGGCTATCGATGAGCGTGGCACGCGCTGGACTCGGGTGGAACACTTTGTTGGCAACGGTCCCTTTACTCTCAAAGAGTGGTCGCTGAACAAGGCGATTGTGGTGGCCAAGAGTTTGACCTACTGGGATAGCGACACGGTAAAGCTCAAACAAATTGTCTTTCACCCGATCGGTAATATCGCTACCGAAGAGCGTATGTTTAGGGCGGGGCAACTGCACTATACCTACGACGTACCCACCGCCAAGATCGAACGCTATCGAGTGGAACAGCCAGAGCTGTTACGAATTAGCCCCTACCTGGGCACCTACTTCTACCGTATTAACACTCGGCTGCCACATCTGCAGGACATTCGAGTGCGCCAAGCGCTGTCACTGGCGGTAGACCGAGAGAGTATTGTCAGTTATGTAACCGGGGCCGGAGAGCTGGCTGCCTATACCATCACCCCGCCGGGTACCCTGGCTTATGTCGCCCAGCCCATAGCGGGTTTCAACCCGGACCGGGCCCGGGCGCAGTTGGCGGCTGCGGGCTACCCTAACGGCGCCGGTTTTCCAGTGACAGAAATTCTCTACAACAGCTCCGAGGCGCACCGGAAAATTGCCGTGGCGATTCAGCAAATGTGGAAGCGGGAGTTGAATATTGACGTAGTACTGGCCAATCAGGACTGGAAAGTATTCCTGGCAGCTCAGACCAACGGCGACTACCAGCTGTCTCGGGCCAGCTGGATTGGCGACTATGTAGACCCCAATAGCTTTCTCGATATGTGGATAGAGGGCGGCGGTAACAACCGCACCGGCTGGAGCAATGCCGAGTTCGAACACCTCGTGCTGGAGGTGGCGCCTAGCGCAGCTACGCAGGCGGCGCGCTATGACGCCTTTCGCCGTGCGGAAACAATACTGTTGCAAGAGGCGCCAATCATTGTGATTTACACCTATGTGAGCAAACATCTTATTCACCCCAGTTTGCGTGGTTTTCCCGCCAATATTATGAACCACCCCTCTTTCAAACATATGTCGCTACACCGCGCCGAGCCGGAGATTTAAACAGTGCTTCGATTTATCCTGGGCCGACTGCTGCAGGCAATTCCGGTATTGTTGGTGGTGATTACGGTGACCTTTTTTTTGGTGCACAGCGTGCCAGGGGGGCCCTTCGACGCCGATCGCGCAGTGGGCCCGGCGGTTATGAAAGCGCTCAATAGTTACTACCGTCTCGATCTGCCATTGTGGCAGCAATACCTACACTATCTGGGGGATCTGGCCAGTGGCGACTTGGGCCCCTCCTTTAAATACCCTGGCCGCAGTGTCGGCGAAATGATTGCCGCGGGTTTGCCCGCCACCGCAGAGCTGGGTTTTTACGCGCTGTTAGTCGCTTTGGGTATTGGTATTAGCAGTGGGGTGATCGCCGCCCTGCGTCCCAATACCGCGCAGGACTATATACCGATGGGGCTGGCGATGATCGGCATTTGTATGCCCGCCTTTTTATTGGGGCCGCTGCTGGTATTGGTGTTTGGCATCAACCTAGAGTGGGTGCCAGTATCGGGCTGGGGCGGTATGCCCGGGGACAAAGTGCTGCCGTCGCTCACCCTGGGAGCGGGTTACGCCGCCTATGTCGCTAGGCTTAGTCGCGGCGGCATGCTAGAAGTTTTGTCCCAGGACTATATGCGCACCGCAAGGGCTAAGGGGCTGGCACCCTGGCAGATAGTACTAAAACACGGTTTGCGCGGGGGGCTAATACCGGTGGTGGCGTTTTTAGGCCCCGCCTTTGCAGGGTTGCTAACAGGCTCCTTTGTGGTGGAAACGCTGTTTCAAATTCCGGGGCTGGGGCGCTTTTATGTCGAAGCCGCCTTTAACCGCGACTACACCATGATTATGGGTACCACCATATTATTCGCCGCTGCCATAATTGTGTTTAATCTGGCGGCAGATGTATTGGCCAGCGCACTAGATCCAAGACTGCGCCAGTCCCGAGGTGGTGGCCAGTGAGCCGCGGGCTTTGGCGAGATAGCTGGCGGCGGCTGCGGCGCAACCGCCCGGCCCTGCTAGGTGCTGGGCTGTTATTGCTAATGGTGCTGCTGGCACTACTCACACCCTGGATTGCGCCCTTTGGCTACGAGCAACAAAACTTGGTATTGGGGGCCACGCCCCCCTCCCCCAGTCACTGGCTGGGTACCGACGTGCTGGGACGGGATATGTTGACCCGCATCCTGTACGGCGGCCGGCTGTCGCTGGCTGTGGGCTTTATCGCCACCGCCCTGGCGCTAATTATCGGGGTTACTTACGGCGCCGTGGCTGGCTTCATTGGCGGCGCTGTGGACGCGTTGATGATGCGTCTAGTAGACATATTGTACGCCCTGCCAATTATGATTTTCATTATCTTGTTGATGGTGTTGTTTGGCCGCAGCTTGTTACTGCTGTTTTTGGCCATTGGCGCAGTGGAGTGGATGACGATGGCCCGCATCGTGCGCGCCCAGGTACAATCACTGCGCCAGCAGGAGTTTGTCGAGGCGGCGGTCGCCATGGGGCTGCCACCGGAGCGTATAATTGCAAGGCATATAATCCCCAACACCCTAGGCCCAGTGATTATTTATGCCACCTTAACCATACCCAGTGTGATGCTGCTGGAGGCATTTTTGAGCTTTTTGGGCCTTGGCGTGCAGCCGCCTCAGAGTTCCTGGGGGCTGTTGATATCGCAGGGGGTAGAGACCATGGAGGAGTATCCCTGGCTGTTGATCTACCCCGGTATTGCTCTGGCCACCACCTTGTTTGCGCTGAACTTTCTCGGTGACGGCCTGCGCGATGCGCTCGACCCAAAATCGGCGAAGGACTGAGCAATGCTGCTGGAGGTCAATAATTTAACCACCCAATTTCACAGCCGCATGGGGGTAGTGACCGCCGTCGACGACGTGAGTTTTTCGCTGGATGCGGGGCAGACCCTAGCCATCGTCGGCGAGTCTGGCTCTGGCAAGTCGGTATGCTGTTACAGCTTGCTGGGGCTGATTCCCCAGCCGCCGGGAAAAATTGCCGGTGGCTCTGCGCTGTTCGAGGGTCGGGATTTACTGGCCGCCAGCGAGAGGGAATTGCGGGCTATTCGCGGTGGCGATATTGCCTTTATTTTTCAGGATCCAATGACCAGCCTCAATCCCTTTTTAACCATCGGAGAGCAGTTGCTAGAGCCATTGATGCGGCATCGAGGTATCAACCGCAGCATGGCCCGTCGACGGGCCCTGGCGGTGCTGGAAGAGGTGGGTATTGAGGCGCAACGCTTTAGCGACTATCCGCACCAGTTTTCCGGCGGTATGCGCCAGCGAGTGATGATCGCCATGGCGCTAAACGTAGAGCCCAAGTTATTGATTGCCGACGAGCCCACCACGGCGTTGGATGTGACAGTACAGGCGCAAATATTGGATTTAATTACGTCGTTGCAGTTGCGCTATGGCATAGCGGTGATTTTTATCAGTCACGACCTGTCGGTGGTCGCCAGTATCGCCGACCAAATTCTGGTGATGCAGGAGGGGGCTGTGGTGGAGCGCGGTACGGTAGAGCAGATTTTCCAGCGCCCGCAGCATGCCTATACCCGGCAATTACTGGCGGCCATTCCCCAGGGAGCCAAGACCCAGCATCGCCCAGTAGCTGAGGCCGCAGAGCCGTTAGTACGGGTGCAGAATTTGAAAACCTACTTTAGCGCCCCTAGCGGCGGACTGCTGAGTTTGTTGCGGCGCCCGGCAGAACCGCTGAAAGCGGTGGACGGGGTCAGCTTTACCATAGCCAGAGGCGACATTGTTGGTTTAGTGGGGGAGTCAGGTTCTGGTAAATCTACCCTTGGCCGATCGCTGTTGCGGTTGTTGCCGGTAACTGCCGGTTCAGTGCATTTTAACGGGCTGGCGCTGGGCGCACTGAACCCAGCGGCGCTGCGGACCCAGCGCCGGCACATGCAAATGATTTTTCAAGATCCCTACGCCTCGCTAAACCCGCGTATGACAGTAACGCAAACATTGGCTGAGCCGCTTTTATACCACGCACTGGCGAGCCGTAAAAACGTGGATAAAAAAGTACTCACGTTAATGGATGAGGTGGGATTGGCTAGGGATAGTGGCGGAAAATACCCACACGAATTTTCCGGTGGCCAGCGCCAGCGCATTGCCATTGCCCGGGCTATCGCCAGCAAGCCGGCCTTTATCGTTGCCGACGAGCCGGTGTCGGCTCTGGATGTCAGTATTCAGGCGCAGATACTGGCGCTGTTATTGGAATTGGTGGCGGCCCACGGGCTGAGTATGTTGTTTATCAGTCACGACCTGTCGGTGGTGCGCAAACTGTGTGACCGAGTGATGGTGATGCACCGAGGAAAAATTGTTGAACAGGGGCTTACAGAGCCGCTGTATAGCTCCCCTCAAGCGCCCTATACCCAGGCGTTGCTGGCGGCCTTGCCCCGGGCTCCGTTGTAACACGAGCTGGTTATTGCATTGCCATGGTTTCGCACAAACTGAGTGCTTTTCTCTTAGGTATTTCCAGCTTCTTCTGGGAAAAATAGTCGCTGGGCTTCTCGGCATTTACGCCTTTTTTTTGATTCCGCTTCGTCTTTCACAATCAAAGTTTTCAATTCACAAACAACATCGTTCCACCTTTCTTTTGCCGGTTTCTCAGGCGAACTGGATCATAGTTTTATAAAGTGGCTTAAGCTCTGCCCGCACGGCATTAACAATCTTTGGTGTTAAGTACTACGGGCGTCGGGCTTGTTTCGTCAGCGCTTACGGTATTGATGTTTTCCTTAGGCATGGCGAGAACATGCCTAAAAAGAAATAACAGCGCATTGAATACTTGGTTTTGCGTATTAGGTGAAACATGCCGGTGTACGGCAAGATAAGATAGAAACGCAGTGACATGCTCTGCCTTTATGTCGCCGGGCGATTAGTATTTTTATATCGAATAAAAAAACGTATCCAATACCAGTACATTTTTCTGTCGCAAGAGCCCTATGCCTCGCTCGGGTAAACTCTTTGACGCTCTTTATAAAGGGGCTGCGGTCATTCACACGCTCATAAAGACGTATTGACTGCGTTTATGTACAGACTATTGGGTATCAGTTTTTCAGGGTGAATCTTGATAATCTGCCAAATAAGTGCGCAGAAAAATAAAGCCAGTAATTTCAGTAAGTTACAGGCACAGGAAGCTGGGGTTTTTAGAACGTTATCGAGACGTGTCTCGAATAACTGTTAAAACACCAGATAACTGAGACAGTGCTTCATATTTGAGGGTCAACTCGATAAGTTGGATTTTTTGTAAGAAAACCAATATATTAGAAGCATAATATAACGGTAGCTATGGAATGTTATGCCGACTTGTCTTGATGACGCCCCAATTTCGGTACATATACCGACTTGTCCTAGGTTTTCAACATAAACCGACTAGTCCGTTCAAT
>Ga0209292_1007802_pt1 | contig 10075 bp, 6 predicted proteins | sample GOMGulsemesocosm_2_FD_184634 | JGI IMG/M metagenome (GOLD analysis project Ga0209292, IMG submission 184634) | Methane-oxidizing microbial communities from mesocosms in the Gulf of Mexico - GOM9C Gulf of Mexico (SPAdes) (version 2) | ecosystem: Environmental > Aquatic > Marine > Cold seeps...
TGTCCGTTTCAACGGTTTTGATACGTGCCTTACCATGGCTATTATCGGTTTTCATTTGAACCTGATCACCAGTCATTGAAATAGCATCGACACCTGCTTTTCGCAAGGCGATGGTTAACAATGCAATGGTGACCTGTTCACCAGTTGAAACTAATACATCCATTTCTCTGCGGTCGGCGTCTCCATCGAGCTCTTTAGCCATGCCCAGTAAACGATTAGTTTCACCAGACATTGCCGACACGACCACAACTATTTGATTTCCCTGTTCACGAGATTTTTTCACTCGCTGGGCAACAGCTTCAATTCGTTCAATAGAACCAACTGAAGTACCCCCATATTTTTGTACATACAACGCCACAACAACTTCCTTTAATAACCTTTAAATTTATCACCGCCTGTGCTCAAAACCGCGTGTAGGATTGCCTACTCGTTGTTATTACACTGTTTATTTAAACTTAGCTAACAACCATTAACGACTTGCCAATCGTTGCTAACTAATTAATAGTACTGACTTATAGTTTTTCAGTTAACCAAGGTGTCACTGATTCAAGTGCTGCTGGTAGTGCTTCTGGATTTGAACCACCCGCTTGCGCCATATCTGGACGACCGCCACCTTTACCACCGACCTGCACTGCAAGGAAGCTTACTAGCTCACCCGCTTTCACTTTACCGATTAAGTCTTTAGTCACACCAGTGATCAGGTTAACTTTACCTTCGCCTGGAATACCAAGAACAATAATACCGCTTTGCAGTTTGTTCTTCAGTTCATCCATAGAGCTACGTAGTGACTTAGGATCAGCACCTTTTAGGTTAGCTACAAGTACTTTAACACCGTTAATCACTTGTACCTGGTCGATCAAGTTAGCATTCGCAGCACTTGCTACTTGTACGTTTAACTTCTCAACTTCTTTTTCAAGGCTACGGTTACGGTCGAGTACTTGGCTCACTTTTGCCGCAACTGTATTTTGGTCCGCTTTCACTAAGCTCGCAGTTTCTTGCATCTTAGCAACCAGATCGTGAACATATGCTAGCGCAGAGTCCCCCGTTACTGCTTCAACACGACGTACACCTGCAGCGATACCGCTTTCAGATAAAATTTTGAAGAAACCAATGTCACCGGTACGCTTAACATGCGTACCACCGCATAGTTCGATAGAGAAATCGCCCATGCGCACTACACGCACTTCGTCATCGTACTTCTCACCAAATAATGCCATTGCACCCGCTTCACGCGCTGCATCAATGTCCATTACTTCAGTTACAACTTCGTGGTTAGCACGGATTTGTGCGTTAACCAGACGTTCAACCTCAAGCAATTGCTCTGCTGTTACGCCTTCAAAGTGTGAAAAGTCAAAACGTAAACGTTCTGGTAATACTAATGAACCTTTCTGCTGTACGTTTTCACCAACGACTTTGCGTAAAGCTGCGTGTGCTAAGTGAGTCACAGAGTGGTTAAGGCCAATCGCCTTACGACGATTAACGTCAACATCGGCAATAACTTGGTTATTTACTTCGATAACACCAGAGATGGTACCGAAATGAACCGTAGCGTTACCGACTTTCTTAGTATCAGTTACCGTAAATACTGCATCGCCTACTTTGATGATACCTTGGTCGCCAGATTGACCACCCGCTTCCGCGTAGAATGGCGTTTTGTTTAATACAATAGCGCCTTCTTGACCATCATTTAAGATTTCAACTTCTGCGTTGTCTCTCACTAAAGCAACGATTTGTGCATCAGATGTTAGCGTTTGATAACCTAAAAATTCAGTGTCAGCATCAATTTTTAGCATTTCGTTGTAATCAGTACCAAAGTTAGAACCTTGACGGGCACGATTACGTTGTTCTTCCATTGCCGCTTTAAAGCCGTCTTCATCAATCGTTAGCTCACGCTCACGGGCGATATCAGCGGTTAAATCAGATGGGAAACCATAAGTATCGTAAAGTTTGAATACCACATCACCAGGAACAACTTTGCCGTCTAGTTGTGACAGTTCGTTGTCTAAAATGTTCAGACCACGTTCTAGAGTTTTACCAAATTGCTCTTCTTCGATAAGTAAGATTTTTTCAACAATCGCTTGTTGTTTTACTAGATCTTCAGAAATATCGCCCATTAGCTCAACCATCTTAGCAACAAGTTTGTTGAAGAATGGGCCTTTAGCGCCTAGCTTATTACCGTGACGCACTGCACGACGGATAATACGACGTAGTACATAGCCACGGCCTTCATTTGATGGCATAACACCGTCAGAGATCAGGAAGCTACATGCACGAATGTGATCGGCAATTACGCGTAGTGATTTGTTTTCTAAATCTGTAGTACCGATAAGTTCTGCAACGTGCTTGATTAAGCTTTGGAAGATATCGATTTCGTAGTTTGAGTGTACGTTTTGCATAATTGCAGAAATACGCTCAAGACCCATACCTGTATCCACAGATGGTTTTGGTAATTCTTCCATCGTGCCGTCTGCTTGACGGTTGAACTGCATGAATACTAAGTTCCAGATCTCGATGAAACGGTCACCGTCTTCTTCAGGAGAACCCGGTACACCACCCCAAATATCTACGCCGTGGTCGTAGAATATTTCCGAACATGGACCACACGGACCGGTATCACCCATAGACCAGAAGTTGTCTGATTCAAATTTCTTTTCAGGTGATTTATCGCCAATGCGAATGATCTTATCTTCTGGCACGCCAACTTTGTTAGCCCAGAATGAAAATGCTTCATCATCACTTTCATATACTGTAACCAGTAGTTTTTCTTTTGGCAGCCCCAATACTTCAGTTAAGAATTCCCATGCAAATAAGATTGCATCTTCTTTAAAGTAATCACCGAAGCTGAAGTTACCTAACATTTCAAAGAATGTATGGTGACGCGCAGTGTAACCTACGTTGTCTAGGTCATTGTGTTTACCACCAGCACGTACACAGCGTTGCGATGTTGTGGCACGCGTGTATGAACGTTGTTCTGCACCTAGGAATACGTCTTTGAATTGGTTCATGCCCGCATTTGTGAATAACAAAGTTGGATCATTAGCAGGAACAAGTGAACTACTTGTGCCTTTGTTGTGCCCTTTAGCGGCAAAATAATCAAGAAACGCGTTGCGGATCTCAGCTGTAGACATAGTCATGTAATTGTCCTGGGTGCTTGAATTATGAGCGATTGTTTAGATTAAATAATATAAACGGATCTGTTAATGAAGTGATTATACCCAAACTGCGTCAAAATGCTAACTCAGAGCAGCCCTTGACGTGCTATTTATGTACCGTTATATCCAGATAATCCAAGGTCTATCAGTGAAAAAAAAGACACCGAACATAAATGCTCGGTGTCTTGTAGAAATCGTGACGATATTAGCGGTTAATTTTGCTGATAACGATCAAATTGCTTCTTCGTTTTCTTCACCAGTACGGATACGGATCACGCGTTCAACAGCGGTAACAAAAATCTTACCATCACCGATCTTGCCTGTATGCGCGGTTTCAACGATAGATTCGATACATGCATCAACGTCATCGTCTTGCACTATAAGATCAAGTTTTACTTTAGGTAAGAAATCAACCATGTACTCTGCACCACGGTAAAGTTCTGTGTGTCCTTTTTGACGGCCAAAACCTTTTACTTCAGATACTGTCATGCCGGTAATACCGATCTCAGCAAGAGCTTCACGTACATCGTCGAGTTTAAACGGTTTAATAATCGCTTCAATTTTTTTCATGTTCAGTCCCTGTTAGCCCTTAAATATAACTATTTATATACCTAAATATAGTTCTAGCATACCGAAGCAAAGTCAAATTGCCAATCAGACGAGCAATTAAATCGATGAAACTGCTAAACTTATTATGTTATTTCATATTACCAGCAATCACTTGTCACATTTTCAGTACTATTCATCGACACTGTAGTACCAAGATGATCAATCGTAAAAAAAGCACAATCGCTATCTGTGGCCTGTGCACTTGATGCATGAACGGTTGCGATTAACGTATAAGAGCCAACCCCAGCGCTAGGATCAAGACTAAAATTGTAAAAGTCAGTATTATCACTCCAACCTGATAAGGTGTTTACCGCACCACTAGCTAATGACGTCGCATACAGACCGTTATCTAAATAATACTGCTCTTGTAATAACTGCGCTTTATAGAGTGCCGTTTTTGCATCATTACGGTTATTATCGATAATATAAGCGCTGTAAGATGGATAACCAATACCCGCTAAAATGCCGACAATCGCCACCACGATCATCAGCTCAACCAAGGTAAACCCCGTTTGTTTATTTGCTATTATAGTTTCTTTCATCAGTGACTAGCCTCATCGAAGTAGCGGTAGATAGGACGTGGACTCAGCGTCACTTCAGTATCAATGGTGCCTGTTGGTGTTATTGGATCGCCCTTATCATCCGTGACATCGCCTTTACCAGCACCAAGCAAACGTAATACAGATGCATTACCAGTAGAAGCGGCATGCACAGCAAGATCTTTGGCAATAACATTCGGTAATTTTTGGTAATATTTAGTACTACCACTATTCAGTGCCACTTGATAATAATGACTATTACCTGATTGATTCACCACACATTGACCATCTTCGATAACATAATCAATGGCAAATGGAGAATACGTATTAAAGTGTACAATGCCATTAATCACAACCGCATTACCCAATGATTTTTCACCACCTAAGGTTGTTACGCCCTCATTCGTGACGGTCGCTTCATTCAGAGTATAATGCCAGCCATGTAGCGTGTCAGTATCATAATCAATCGCTTGCACCACATCACTATCCGTTGTGCTGTTATAACTTATTTTTTCTAAGTTACTTAAAGTTATGGAGGCTGGCGCTTCACGCTCACCCTCATCGCTGCCCCATACCTGAGGGTAAATATTAGTATCTTTAATATTAAAGAAATAGTTCTGCGCGGTAATATTCGAATTAGGGCTAGTTATATCGCCACTGCCCAGTAACAAACCATCATAAGAGCTAGCACCCTCTCGGGCTCTGACGATTGATGGCGCACTAAAGAAACGTCTATCATCAGCAGTTGTTCCACCTAAACTAGCTAACTTGAATATCCGCCACTTGTTGGTATCCATAGTAAATTTACTTTCATCAACATCGAAAATTTTTGGCATGTCGATTCGATAAATATTACCTCCGGTATCTGGTGCATAAATGCGATCAGCATAACCGTCACCGTCACTGTCCATCACAGCTAGTTCACTGGCAATACTGTCAGTTATAACCCCGTGTTCAAACGCTTTTAATTTAGAACCATCATCTGCATCAATAATATAAACAGCTTTTCCGCTAGTATCAGTACAAGCCTTAACTAGAGCAGTTGTACTATTGCTACCACAATCATCTTTTGCCTCATCATAACCGCCACCAAAAATTAACACTGGTTTATCATTGGTACTATTATCCCCTCTGAATACCTTACTCACTACAGGTGTTGACCAAGTCTGTGCTAGTGCGGAGAACCCCATCTTTTCTGCATCAAGAACCCAATTTAATTCAGGTTTAGTGGTATTTTCTTCATCCGGATCAAGATTTACATTTAAGGAAAAGTATTTGCTTCCGCCCCGACGTAGGCCAAAGGTAATGATATGTTTGGGTTTATCGTCATCACCTAGATATTCAGCATCAACAGCACTGCTATCAATGCCGTAAATACGCTCTTCAGCTCTGGTCACCTGCAGATTAAGCTTTAACGCTGTTGCTAGATTTTCTTTGGGAATAAATGCCCACTCTTCTTCTACTTGACGGCCATTATCTTTAAAGGCATGGAAGAAACCTGCATTAGTACCAATGAAGATGCGCGCTTTAGTTTCAGTACCTTCAAGATACTCCACCACTAACGGCTGAGCATGCATAGGATCACCAAAGATATCATCACGGAATTCACCCGCTTCATCTTTACCTTGTAACCAGTCAATAGCTGCGACTAAGGTAGCTTCCGATACACCCAAGGCATTGGCCAGATCTGCATCAGTTGTAACTGCTAACGCTTGTAGTAAATTAGCTTTAGTTAAGGGGAGTAAAGCGCTGTCATCAGCATTGGAAATATAAATATTCCGCGCTGATTGACGATTTCTCAGTGCTTCAACCACACCGCCTAATTCAACATCATTCAACCCTTGTTCAGAACTCCAAGCTGAATACAAATCATCATTGAAAAAACTCGAATCACTGGTTGATAACGCCGCAGAGGTAGCAGAGCCCAGAGAACTGGCTGCGCTGGCAGATTGAGTCCATGCACTTAGCAGCCCCTCGTCAGTGACTTTTAGTTTACGGATATTGCCCTTCCACTTACTGGTCTGATTCGGTTGGAACATGGTGTAATAAACAAACTCATTACTTTGGGTTGAGTTACTACTGTTAATTGACGTGCCGACAGCCGCTGTCACACCTTTTTGGCGAGCGATAATATCAGCAAAAGCCATTTCCAGTTTTTGTCTTAATTCATTAGCATTGAGGGCATTATAAAATTCACCATCACCGTATTCTGCAGTTTTTTCTAATAAATTACGGTTACCAGCAGGTAGCTCACCAATACCTACAGTATAAGTAACAATACGCTCTTTTATATCCTCAGTAGTACTGTTCATGTCAGCATTGGCTAACCAATCAGAAAGTACAGGCAGTAGGTTTTTATCACATTCTTTCTCCGCAGTATTAACTTGTACTGATTTATCAGCAATATCCTGCGCAGTGACACCTGCCAGTCCTTCAATTAGTTCATTAGCCTTACTATCATGATCATAATCATCAATACGTATAGCCCCGCCAAATATACCACCACAAGGCACGATATCTAAGGGCCGCTCACTAACATCGTGATAGCCTGCCGTAACCATAATAATATAAGCTTCTGTTTGGCAGCTGTTAACCCAGTCCATAGGGCTGTTATACACTCCGTCACTTTCTGCGGTTAGGTCTCGAGCAGGGTCGGCATTATGTACATCATCGCCAAAATAAACACCTCCGCCATAGAGGTAGCGATAACCTTCGTACAAACTTTCACATAATGCTGATTTAGACATACTGGTAGTGAAAATATCTTGGACCTGACTTTTTAACAGGCTTTTTTTATTGTTATAATCATTAGTTGCAGAGTCATAATCATCGGGATCATAAGAGGTAATCTTAGAGATAACCCGACCACCATTATTATCTAAAATATCAAGTGCAGTGATGGAGTTATTAGGGTTAAAAATTTCGAGTCCAGTATTCAGTTCGGTAGTATCTAGCATCATATCTAACACTACTTTTTTAGCTATCTGTAAATTAGACAACTGAATGTTCTCGCCATTAGTCGGTTTTAATGCCGCCCATTTAACCAAATTATCTGAGTATAAATAAGCTTTATTGCCACTATCACCATTGAACCTGCCTTGTACTGCATCTTCATATATATTCCAGTAATATTCAGGACCAATAGACGGAAAACCTTGTTTTCCTGGATTTTCGACATAGCCGTCAGCTGAACCATCATCAGATTCACCGTCATCATTAATTTCTTCCTCTGTGATCACACCACTATGTTCGTAGCCTGGATTTCGACCTTCAGCATTAGCCATATCTTGGTCACAATCAACAAACTTCCTGCCTATACTTGTCGTACTGCCAATCGTACGCCACTCATAAGGGATACCAACAACACCATCACCCAATGCAAGTGGACCAGGTAACCATTGCGCGACATAATCTTGATATGCACCGAGATCGCCTTGAAAATCATCGACAGCTGAATAACAATTCATTTTAGAAAAATCAAGTTTGTCACTACTATCACGAGTTGGGATCGTAGCCACAAATGCATCATATTTGGCATCTTCATTAGTTGTTAATGCCGCACCACCAGAAAAAGTATCAACCGCCTTTGTTGCTATAGTACGTAATTCACTGTGATTAAGACTTTTAGCCGTAGCACTATTATTAAAATAGAATTGCTCACCACCATAGAGCCACCGATAAACAATATCCTCAGCATTGGTATCAGGGGTCGGCGGATACTCAATATGCGGGTCATAGTATTTAGGATAAGGATACTCAGCTTCCGCTCGCATATGTGCTGAAGTATCGAGAATAATCAATACTTGCGGTTTATTATTACCCAGGTCAGCGAGATATATCTCTCCCTCGTCAGCTGCTACAGCAAAGGCTGTTAATCCGAGTAATGCGACACTGGCTTGTTTGAAAATCCTTTTCATTGCCCTATCCTTATTTATTCTGTGCAGCTAAAAATGGTTGCTCTATCCCAGAGGTCATACTGCCTCCCTGCACGCGACGTTGAGCATTTGTCTGAGTAAAATCGATCCTTGCGTACCGACAATTAATTAAATTGATACTGGATGCATTGGCCGTGCGCTTACAATAAGACTCACCACGTAATTGAATATTGGCAGTGGTATTAAAGCCAACCGCAGCCATATTTGCTCCCTGCAGCTCTGTCATCGCCATAATATTATTGATCAATGCGGCATCATTAATAATTTGTTCGACACCACCTAGTAACTCCTGCTCATTAGCTAATCTCTCCTGGGTTAAACCAATCGCATTCTGCCCTAGACGTGTTTCAGTAATAACCGCCGCAGCTAAAGAGGTAACAACAACCAGTATAATAATGATAATAAATAAGGTAATACCTTGCTGTGTTTTCATCGTATCACCGTCATCATGTTATTGCGGATCACTACAGTCGTGGAAAGTAAAAAACGTCTGTAATTATCATTGTTAGGTGGGGTGAAAGGAGCAAACCTTTCATTATAATTAGCATCATTGTTGAATGATAAGTCGCGATTACTTGCTCTAGCTAACACATAGATACGTGCAGATACCAATTGATTGTTACTCCACATATCAGAAGTGAGTTCGGCATCACTGCTTAGATAATAACTGTCCGTACGACCATCACGTGGAGCGCTAGTATCGACTCCAAACTCAATTCTAAATGCTTCAATATTACCGACTATCAAGTCATTAATCAGCTTATCCCCCTGCCGAGCAAAACGGGTTAACTGCGAACCTTCATCATCATGCGTTTCAACAAAGTAGGTATGGTGTAAATAAGGGTAAAACTCAGCATTATCAATATTTGTTGCCCCATTAGGCGCTGATGCTTTAAATAGCTCGGTCTGTTGTGGTGATACTGCCAAATAATAATCACTTGCCTGCATATCAGCTACAGTTACGGTATTACCCTGTATTCGGGCTAAAGACAGCACATCACTGTTTGATGCCATGTTGTAGTTATCACTAACACAATTAGCCTCGGTAAAAGTACCCGCAGATGCGACTTTCACCCAATTTCCCATCTCAGGTAAACTCAACGTGGCAGTTGTTACGCCGCCAGCCGTAGGAAATAATGAACAGCTGTCAGCGTCTAATGCCATCGTAGGTCTGCCAATGTCAGCTAGCGGTTCCCCAGAAAATTCAGCCCAACTACCAATACTACGGACATCTTCCATTAATATTTGCAATGCTAACTGCGCTTGTTGCTGTAAGGTCGATACACTTGAAGAGCGATTAGCCGAGACCTTAGTATCAACAAACATCGTCGTTATCGACGCCATCAAGACAATACCGACCACCAGCGTAATCATTAACTCAACTAAATTAAAACCAGCTTGTTTCACTGTCATATCGCCTCCGAGATCAAACTGGTTAATACCACTTGTCGACGATTTTCAACTTGAGTGCCACAGGTATTGCCATTAGGTCTGGGGGTTGCATTATCACTATTTTGGATTTGCCAACTGCTAGTAATGAGGATGCTTTTATCAGCATTATTATAGAAATGGCATAACGCCAATTGATAAGTAACCGCTATATCATTGACGTTACTAAGTAGAAGAGGGATTGCCACATCAGCACCAGACGCTGAAGAGATCCAAGACGTATCCGCGCGTAATTCTTCCAACGCAGTACGCGCCAGAAAAGAAGCTTGAATTTGCTTGTCTGTATCTGCTAATGATTTCTTCGCAATCCCTTGCAATGCCACTATGCCAAGCAGGCCAACGGCAAGTATGAATGATGTGATCATCACTTCAATGAGACTGAATCCAGAGT
>Ga0209292_1007803_pt1 | contig 10074 bp, 7 predicted proteins | sample GOMGulsemesocosm_2_FD_184634 | JGI IMG/M metagenome (GOLD analysis project Ga0209292, IMG submission 184634) | Methane-oxidizing microbial communities from mesocosms in the Gulf of Mexico - GOM9C Gulf of Mexico (SPAdes) (version 2) | ecosystem: Environmental > Aquatic > Marine > Cold seeps...
GCGTAAACCAACTTTAGTGTAGATATCACTTTGGTAGGTTAAACCATAGTTAACTTCTAATAACTTATCATCAAAAACATCAGCACTATAAGTTAAGCCGATTGATACTTGGTTTTCTGGAGAGCCCGGTAAACGATCACCAGCAAAAGCATCATAGATATCATTATGATAAGTTTCATGTAAGGCTTCCGGGTTATCTTCTAAGTGCTCTTCTTCACTATCAGGAACACCAAATAAATGCAGAGCATCTTCGGTTAAGTTGGCTTGTGTATAAGCATAGGTAGCATAGGCAGAAAGGCTATCTGACAGTATCGCACGAGTTGAAATTTCAATGCCCTTTGACTCAGCTGTTCCGGCATTGGCTGTAATAGGCAGCTGACCATTGGTCGTTGCTGCACTCACCTGCGCATCATCCCACTCTACTAAGAATAAAGCCGCATTAAAATGTAGTTTATTGGCAAACCACGTGCTTTTTACCCCTAACTCAAAGTTAGTGGTGGTATCTGGGGTATATAGTATTTCATGCGGTAGCCCACATAGCGCTTGTTTGTCATTAGCAATATCGTCAGCAGTACATTCAGCAACACCATTTGCGCCACCAATTCTAAAGCCTTCACTGACGGTAAAATAAGTTAACACATCATCACTAAATTGATAACTAACATTGAACTTAAATAAACTACCATCGTCATCGGCTTCAGTTTCTTCTAAGTCAACATTAATTTCATCGGCCGCATAATATATCGTATTGTCTTCGTCATCTTCATAGCCAAATAAAGTGTAATATAGCGGTAAGTCGTATCCCGAGAGCGATTCAACATCATATTGATAAAAACGCGCACCAACAGTAAACGATAACTGCTCGGTTGCTTGGTAGCTAACTTCACCAAAAAGTGCTGATTCGGTAATTTCGGTATCTTCAATGGAGTAATATTCTAAAGAATCAGGACGTAATCCGTTTGTGCCCCAATTATCAAAGGCATATTGGTCAAAACCTGGGGTAAACTCTTTTGAGCTATCGTTGAACTCATACTTATTATAATAACCACCGACAATCCAAGAAAGCGCAGAGTCACTGGTAGACACTAGGCGAATTTCTTGAGTAAAGGTATCAGTTTCGCTTTCTTCACGCGTGAAAGCTGAGAATGCAGGGAATTCTTCATAGCTGTAATCTAAACGGATTAATAAATCGGTTTGATCGCGTTGACCACTGGTTTCTGATTTCGAAATACCGGTAGCCGAGGTTAATTCCGCGAAACCTAAGTCGGCACTAATTTCAAGGCTCAGTAATGAGTCTTCTTTTTCACGAGGCTCGGTATAACGATAAGCTGATTCATAATCACCAATAATGGTTGATAATGCATTGCTGTCACTTAAACTGCTCGCATGAACGATTGAACGGCCACCAACATCTTGTTTCTGATAAAAATAAGATAAGGTACTATCAATAGTATCATTCGGTTGCCAACGTAGCATAATACGGGCCGTAGTTGCTTCTTCGTAATTAGCATCATCAACACGCGTTATATTCGCGCCAACCGCTGCAGCATCTGACCAGTCTGGGTCAGCTAAAGAGACACCACCTTCTTTTACGGTATAAGCGTAATCAATATAACCCGGCTCATCTAAGTAATTAAAAGCAACACGTAAACCTAAGGTGTCATCAATTAATGGCGTATTAAAAACAAAACCAGCCTCAGCGCCAACATCATCACTTTCAGCAAGACTGAAGACATCACCGTAAATTGAACCAGACGTTTCATCTAATACCGGTTTGTTTGGTAAATAACGAATTGCACCACCTAACGTACCAGCACCATAGAGTGTTCCTTGTGGGCCAATAAGTACTTCAACTCGCTCCACATCAATAATTTTCATATCAACAAAAAGAGGGATTTCGCCGACATATGTGGCCACAGTGCCGCCATCAGAACCAGGGCCTGATGAGTTAGTGTTTAAACCACGAACAATAATAGGAGAGCTTGAACGACCACCTTGATCTTGAACCGTTAGCCCCGGCACCCAACGAGCAACATCAGATAACTGAGTGATGTTTTGATCTTTCAATACATCGCCATCAAGTGCAGTAATATTCATTGGTGCTTCTTGAACCGATGAAGCACGGCGAGAGCCAGTAACTTCTATACGCTCAATACCTGCTACTTCGCTATTTGCCTCTTCGGCTACAGCATAGCTATTTACAGTAAAAGCTGAACTTAATGCTAAACACAGGGCAGATTTTTTAAAAACCTGATTATTATGAATTTTCATGTATTCTCTCTTTCTTTATTTTTTTGATTTTATATGACAATTATTTATTAAAGTACCGTTGCTTTAAAGTTAAGCCTTACTTAGTGTTTTATTATTGCTTTAAAGAGGGGCGTAAGATTAAATTATGCGCGGAAATAAATAGTTAGCAGATAGAGAGCATGCCATATTTATACTTATTTGTCGCCATATTTATTCCCTATAACCCTTTACCAACAAGGCGACAGAGAATTTATTCACTATTCCAACATAAGTATACGGAAGCTGCTACCACGCTACCTCCCTGAACGTATGTACAATTTACACTTCAGAGCTAAGCATACAAGTCACACTAAAAATAGTTATGCAAAAAACAGTGATTTATGACGAAATAGAGTTACTAAAATTAACTATTCCCCCGCTATCAACTGCATCAATTTAATACAATATGCGCATTTTTTATTTGCATTGGTTAAAAAATATGATATTAAAAAGGAGCAGTTGATTTGTGTTTTACTATTCAAAGTCATTTTAAGGGGTACTTTTATGGATAAATTAAACCAAGTATTGGGAGCAATCAGTCAACCCGCTAAAGGAAAAACGACGTCTGGTAAAAAAAGAAAATGGCGTGAAATAGAGCAACTCAGAGATAAATTTCAATTAGAAAAAGAATTAAAAGCGTATGAAGACTCACTAGAATACATGTTAGAAGAGTTCTAGTTACCTGGTAAATATTGAAGTTGCTCAACATAAAAAGCCTGGCTCTGCCGGGCTTTTTAATGCCTTATTTATAACTTCAATGAATAAATTTATATAAAGTAAAAGTACGCCAAAATACGCTGAAAGCGTTGACAAAATTCAAACACACGTTTAACTTCTATCTATTCCTTTCCGCTATTCAAGATAAACATGCCTAAATCTCTAATTAATTTTGTTCACGCCAATGGTTTTCCTGTTGAAAGCTACCAAACATTGATTGATTATTTTCCTAAGCAATACCAAGTGGTAGGTAAGAGTAAATATGGTCATGAGCCTGCTTTTCCTGTTGAAAATAACTGGCAACCGCAAGTTGATGAGTTAATCATTTACGTTAAAGAGCAACTAGCGCTACATAATCAACAACAACTGATTAGTGTTGGCCACTCATTCGGCGGCGTTATCGCCTTTATTGCCGCCTGTCAGCAGCCACATTTATTCAAAGGCTTAGTGATGATTGATTCCCCCGTGATCACTGGCACCACCGCTTTAATAACTAAATATATAAAGCGCACCAAACTCATTGATAAATTTAGCCCTGCTGGTAAATCAAAAACGCGTAGAACCCATTGGCCATTAGGTACCGATATAGCAAAGTTATTTGCCCGTAGAAGCCTCTTTAAAAACTTTGATAAGCGCTGTTTAAATGACTACATTAACCATGGTATTGTTGAGCGAAATAATCAGCAAGAGTTAGCGTTCAGCGCTGAAATAGAAACAGAAATTTTTAGACATTTACCTGAGAATTTATCGAGCTATAAAAACAAGCTCACAATACCAACAACATTTCTGTTTGCTAAAGATGCCCCGGTTTTTCCACACTCGTATTTAAAAAGATTTGCCAAACTCAATAGCAAGATGAAGATGGATAGTTTTCCCGGTGGGCACATGTTCCCATTAGAGCGACCAGAAGAAGCAGCAGCATTGATAATGAAACAAATAACAGGGTTTAGTCAGTAGTACCGAGTAATACCAATTTCATTAAATTATTGCCCACTTGTGCGGGTTAAAATACTCCACGGCAGCGTTGCTTTCAATCTCAATAGCCAGCTATTGCTCAATCAAGCGCCTTGCCCTGATTTATTTTTCCGACACACAACAAGCTCACAAACTTAATGAAACTGGTATAAATTAACGCTGTTTAGTTGTTATTTCTCGCGGTAACTAGGTATGTGAATTCAGCGAGTTACCCAAATTACTTTTTATTTAGTCATTGGGTAACCTTATCACTGTAAATTAGTCATCAATTAGTTATGGTTAGCTAACTGTTATAGCTCATTAATTGTCGTTAATGACCTCGTGCTGAGCGATTAACGATACTCCAGTACTAAACAACAGGCAGAATAACCTGCACCAAAAGAACAAAGCACCGCTTTATCACCACGGTTTAAGCCACCATTATGTTTGTGAAGCGCAATAATACAGCCCGCTGAGCTGGTATTAGCATATTCATCTAAAATAATAGGCGCTTCATCAGCCACAGGCTCTCGTCCTAACACTTTTTTAGCGATAAAATTATTCATATTGATATTCGCTTGATGTAAATACAAGCGCTTTATATCGTCAGGTTTAACGTCAGCTTTATCCATTTGCGTGGCAATTAATTTAGAGACCATTGGCAATACTTCTTTAAAAACTTTACGACCTTGTTGAATGAAGTATTTATCATCAGCGTGCTCTGTTTCGGGGCTACATGGATTCATGTAGCCAATATTACTGCGGATATTATTAGAAAACTGAGTAATAGGCTGCTCGGCAATTATTTTAAAGACATGCTCACCCGTCGCGGTTGATTCATCTTCTATAATTGAAGCAGTGGCAACATCGCCAAAAATAAAATGACTATCTCTATCACGATAATTAATTTGCGGCGTCAATATTTCAGGATTGATTACTAAGACCGTTTTCGCAGTGCCGCTACGAATAGCATTAGCCGCATTAATAATTCCAAACGTTGCCGCAGAACAGGCTACTAGCATATCGAATGCCCAGCCCCCGCAACCAAGCGCTTGCTGTATTTCAATCGCCATTGCCGGATATGAGCGCTGGGTATAAGCACAAGCAACAATAATAAGGTCAATATCTTCAGCGGTTTTATTAGCCGCAAGCATCGCTTCTTTTGCAGCAGCCACACCAATTTCAGCCTGAAGGGAAAGCGCTTCGTTAGGTCTTTCTTCGATGGTTGGACGCATTAAATTAACGTCAAGAATATCTGCCTTTGACATAACATAGCGGCTTTTAATCCCTGAGGCTTTTTCAATAAAAGCACTACTTGAATATGACAGCGCTGCTACTTCACCATTTTCAATCGCTTGCTCATTTTCACCATTAAATTTATCAACATAGCTATTAAAGCAAGTAACAAGCTCATCATTGGAAATACTTTCAGATGGGGTAAATAACCCAGTACCACTAATTACTACGGACATATGATTTCTCTATTAATATTACGATTACTTATAAAAATTACTTAAAAGAAGTACCTAAAAGAACGACTTAGAAGGTATGACCACCAGTTTATGGCATTTATTTTCTTTTGTCGATTAACGCTCGGTGTTCCAGCTAAAAAAGTAAGCCCCTAAGGTGAGGAAAATCACGCCCATGAGCATTAGTATATTTACATGGTAACTAATATCACTAAAGGTGGCCCCTTCGGTAATTATTTTTCTAGCCGCAGCAACAATGTGGGTTAACGGTAAAAAATCGGCGAATATTTTAAGTGCTGACGGCGCACCTTCCAAGCTAAACCAGACCCCTGACAACATCATCATCGGCCAAGATGTCAAGTTTAACAAGCCACCGATCAATTCATCGCTCTTACTTCTACTTGCCACTAACAGCCCTAAGCTAATTAAACAAAATGATCCTAAAACACCAATAATAATTAAATTGAAATAACTACCCAACATATAAAAATCAAACAGTGCATTACAACCACTATAGACGATCATTGACATGAACATCACAATAAATAGTCTTGATAATAATTGCGCAGAAACAAATTCGAATGCCGAAAGCGGCGTTGCTTTCAAACGCTTTAATACCGAATTTTTTCGGTACCTAACAATAACGTAACCAACGCCAAACAAACAACTGAACATCATATTCATGCCCAATATGCCAGGCAACACCCAATCTATATAACGAATCTTTTTTCCTGATGTTTGCTGTCGTGAATACTGACTTAGCTGTTCGTTAAAAATCCGTTCAACTAAGTAACTTTTTGCAGACTCTTCGTTAACCCAATATTGCTGTTGATGGTGATCCACCACCAAATCAAGGCTATGGCGTGAAAGCTTGGCTTTAGCCTCATTGACTTTCTGATAGTCGATATAATCTATAAACTTCGTTGCTGTGAACTTAGCCTCAGTACTACGCTCTTCATCCGCAACGGTCAAACCAGTTACCATACCTACTTTATAAACGGCACGCTCATCGCCTGAAAAAATAATCGAAAAGACCAGTAATAGTAATACCGGAAAAGCGAGATTCCAGCCCAGTGATGATTTATCACGAAAAAATTCTAAATTGCGGGCTTTAAATACCGCAAAAAAACGCTTTATATTCATTTATCTCCCCTAAGCGAATGACCCGTTAATTGTAAAAACAAATCATCCAGGTTGGCTGACTTTACCTGTAATCCCTCTAAAGAGACTTGATGACTCATTAATAGTGAAATTGTTTGTTCAACATTATTACTGGTGATCTCAACCCGTTGATCTTGAAGATGCCAATTGTATTGAGCAATTAACGCGTCAGGTACTTGCACTTTAGGTAAGTAAATATAGATTTCATTAAAGTGTTTACTGAGTAATTGCTGTGGGGTGCCTGATTCAATAATTGTCCCCTGATCCATGATGACAATATCGTCACACAGCTGCTCAGCTTCATCCATATAATGTGTGGTTAAAATAATGGTTTTATTGCCTGCTTTGATGTTTTTAATCAGTTGCCAAAAGTTACGTCGCGCATGTGGGTCTAAACCGGTAGTTGGTTCATCAAGGAAGATAATTTCGGGATCATTGATTAACGCCAACGCCAGTAATAGTCGCTGTTTCTGACCGCCTGACAGTAATCGATTATCACGGTTTAAAAACGCGCCTAAATCACAAAGCTCAACTAAGTTATCCAGTGGTAAGGTATGCTGATAAAAAGAGGCGAATAAATTAAGCGTTTCTTTAACGGTTAAAAAGTCTTGTAATGCGGTGTTTTGAAATTGAATACCTATTTGCTGTGATATGTTTTCATCAACCGATTGTCCTTGATATAAAACTTGTCCTGAGGTTGCTGAAATAATACCTTCCATTATTTCAATAGTGGTGGTTTTACCTGCGCCATTGGGCCCTAATAAGCCAAAACAATGGCCTTTTTCTACATCAAAACTAATATTATTAACAGCAGTAAGATCTTTATACTTCTTGACTAAGTTTTCGACACAAATAGCAACGGCCACGTATTCACTTCCTTATTTCCCATCGTAAATTATATTGTAAACAAGTTACTGTTAATGACATCAAATACTTTCGCGGGTAAATAATAACTAACCATCCTATTAAACAGTTTTAAACTTCACCAAACAAACGCAAATGATAATAATTCCTATTTGCATTTGATTGGTATTTGCTTTATCTTTACCTTATGTTTTATAAAAAGGGAGCAAATCATGCAAGCTGCAAAATACGCCACTAACGATAAAGTACAATTGGAGTTATCTAGCCACTTATTAATTAGACTGCTTAATTCTGGCTTACTCCATTGTAATGATTGTAAATGTTTAAATACTGACGCTAAAAAAGTGTTGTGGCAAGCGTTGTTAACCAGCAGTATTAATGCTTAAGGGAGAATGTATGTGCTTAAAATCATCACAAGAATTTCTACAATTAGAAAACTGGCTTATGCTGCTGATCACCACCTATAAAGAGCACCCAAGCTTAGGGTTAGCAAAAACTATTAGTTACTATCTCAATAGGTTATTACACCATGACGATATTAACTTTTGTGGGGATAAACAGTGTGATTACTTAGTAATGCAAAAATTTTGGCATTGGCAAAGCCGTCACCACTCAATGCCAATGCAAAAAATAGCAAGTTAATGCTTAAGTAATAACGTGTCTAGGGCAGCAATATTCTTTCTTAAAAACTGTTCTAACGCTTTCTTGCCAGTAAGTTTGAACTCTGCACAGACAGCGGCAATTGCTTGCTTTTGCATAATACGGGCGATCAACACACCGACACGAGGTTGCCCTGATAAGTTTTCTTTCGCTAACAGCTGTTTTAACCAAACCTGTAAACTATAAACGCAGCAGGAATACTGTCTGTTGCCTTGAATAAAGGCATCGAGAGCAGCACGATCATGAACAGATATAGCCACGAAGGAATTTTCAGGGCTGTGGTGTAAGATCAAGGCAACTAAGCTTGTTGCTAAATCGTTATACTCATCCGTTAGCAGTACATCGAAGCTACGATAAAACTCCCTCCTAATATCCCGCTGTTGCTCAATAGATTTAACATTAAGTGCTTTTAATACCAATGCCGAATATTCACCACTGGCCTTGTCTTTAGTAAAACCAAGACGTGCCAATTGGAAATCTTGTTTAAACCAAAATGAGAGTAACTCTTTGGTAGCACCAAAACTCGAAGCGACAAAATCCACACCTTGCTGCTGACCATAATTAGCTATTTCAGCTAAAAAGTATTGCCCAAGACCTTGTTGTTGATACTGAATAGCGACCGCAATGCGTACCACTCTCAGATAAGAATAATCAAATGCAGAGATAAACCCGCACTGAGTTAACAAAGACTGTGGGGTAAAATGATTACTGAGTCGACGCTTTGAATTAGCAACAGCGGCAATCTCATCTGACGATATTGACGTTGAGACACTGTTCGATTGATAACGCCCTTCAATCATTAACATCGCAACCGCAACAACCCGAGCCTGTTCGCCTTTGTCAAACAAACAGAGTAATTGTATCTGTGGGTTATCAAGCAACATTTTTACATCACTGGGTTTGGTTTGATAGTGAGCAGTTACCAACACCGAAACAACCTGAGTTAATAGTGTTTCATCCGCTAACAATGCACTGGCGCTCAATCGCTTAACAACAAATTTCTCAGCTAATTGAGCGTCGTCAAACGATAAGTGACTCGCGTTTTCTGAAAGCTCATCAAGCTCTGCATCGAACTTTGCATCTAGTAAACAGGCTTTATAAATAAGTTGTTCAAGTGGATCTTGATCGCGATAACGAATCGGCTGATTAATATGTAAACGTTGCCACTGCGGACACAGCAGCTTAAGTTTTTGTAGAAACTTAAGGGTAAAACCCCGCCCTGCACCTTCATAACCATGTACGGTACTTGAAAAGACCATGCGGTGATACTGTGATGCTAATTGCTCAAGTATATACACCGGAATCGCCGCCGCTTCATCAACCATCACTAAACTAGCGGTATGAGGTGACTTTAGCAGTTGATCTATTGCGATAAATTCAACCACACCATACTCTGAAGTTACTCGTTCACCTTGCCATTGGGCGCCTGAAACACTTTGTTTTAACTGTTTAAAAAACACTTGCAGTGAGCCAATATCACTGGCGGTGATCACTAACGATAAGGGATTATCTTTTTTCGCCTGATTGAGTAATTGAGCACAGGCAATAGCAAGCGCTGATGATTTACCTCGCCCGCGATCGGCAGTTAATACAAGTGGTCGTTTGCGCTTACCACGCGCCACTTTCAAAATGGCTGTTACCGCTTGTTCTTGCTCTTGAGTAATACAGTCAGAATTGTCTGAATAGAATCTATCAACCCTGTCTACAACTGTTACTTGGCTATGAGGCTTGCTTAGTGACGGTAAACAGGCGTGTTGTTGTTCAATAATCTGATGTGCTGGCATGTTAGCAACAACAGTTAAGAAACGTTGATAAAATAAACTACGATCTAAAGAGGAATAATCGTTAACAACAATAAATAGAATACCACCGGCGACGATAGTGCCAGAAAGCGCAGCTAATGCATCAATAGAGAGCTTACTATCGGCAAAAACAACGTAATCACTCTCACTGCCAAGTT
>Ga0209292_1007804_pt1 | contig 10073 bp, 11 predicted proteins | sample GOMGulsemesocosm_2_FD_184634 | JGI IMG/M metagenome (GOLD analysis project Ga0209292, IMG submission 184634) | Methane-oxidizing microbial communities from mesocosms in the Gulf of Mexico - GOM9C Gulf of Mexico (SPAdes) (version 2) | ecosystem: Environmental > Aquatic > Marine > Cold seeps...
TGAGACAAATAGTAGTGCAGTACCTGATAAAGTTAGTGCTAAATGAATTTGGTTTTCGTTTAATGGTCTGTGTATTAAATATGTCCAATTATTTTTTCTTTTATGCAATAACATCTGTACTAAACCCAACGCAAAGCTAACAAGGCTTATTAATAACATGGTTAATACTGCTTGCTCTGAGTACCCAGCTAAAATAGGTTTCACTTTAGCAACCATTGACCAGCCCAGGAGCTGAACTACACAGGCTATAATTGCCCATATTTTGTAACGTCGACATTCACTTAAAAATAAATTATACATTGTCAGTGACCTCTTGAGGTGCTTGGTATTTAGCGTGGTTTTTTGAAAGTAAGGCTGTTATGGCTTTTTCGAGTGTAGTGGGGCTTGTTACAACCGAATCAGCTCCAAGATTTTTTAATATCTGGGCAAAACCGTCTCTGGCATCTAATGTTGCAAGGTGAAACTGATTTTCAATCACTTTAACCGTTAATATTTCTTCAAGTTGCAAGAAGTCGATATCGTGCATTTGTGTGTCTACAATCCAAAAGCCAACTCTTGAACAAAAGTCGTCGGGTTCTTGTTGAATAATAACATGCCCTTTTTCAACAATTATGAGTTGTTCTGCAACGCGTTCAATTTCATCCATTTGATGGGAGCAGTAGATTACTGTTGGCGTTATATTGGTTTCAGCAAACATTAAAGCTTCAAGAAATTCATGTTTAGCAACAACATCAAGTCCGAGAGTTGGTTCATCCAATATTAATAACTCTGGTGATTGCGCTAATGCCATTGATAGGTTTAAGCCAGCTCGTTCTCCGCGAGATAATCCCGAAATCTTTTGGTTTAGATCAACATTAAAGTTACTGATCACTTTATAGAATGTATCTTGATGCCAGTTACTATATAACTCTGACTGCATCTTTATTAATTCTTTTGATGTCATCCATAAAGGGAGAGTATGTTCTTCGTTCACATATCCCACTTTTTCTCGGACACTAGCAGTTAATGCTTGAGAATTTAAACCAAGCAAGTGTGAGCTTCCACAACTAGGGTGTTCTATGCCTAATAAAATACGAAACAGAGTTGATTTTCCGGCCCCATTGCTCCCTATCAGAGCATGTATTCCCCCATCTTTAATGCTCAAATTAAAGTTATTGAGTGCTTGTTTAGCCCCAAAATGCTTGCTTAATCCTTTTGCTTCGATGATATAATTGTTCACTGTATTGTCCTTTTTAATACCTAGTCTAGCGACATGTTCATTTTCCGAATTTTTTTAGCTCGTTCAGTAATTGTTCGCAAATATGCTCTGCGCTGTAATCTAGATACATTACCTCATTGCTTAATTGTGCAATGGCGGTGTTGAGTCGTTTTTGTTGCTCTTGTTCACTGAGTAACTGTTTTGGTTGATTAACAAATAATCCGAGTCCTTTTCGTGACTCTACTAATCCTTGATTGGTTAACTCTGTATACGCTTTAGCAACAGTATTTGCATTGATTGTTAGCTGTATTGCAAGTGCGCGAACACTAGGCAGTTTAGATTGTGGCGCTAAATTACCCGCAGCTATCTCTTTACGAATACCATCTACTATTTGCCTAAAAATAGGTCGGGCGTCCCCGGTTACTATTTGAATAGCAAGTGCCTGTGATTGCGTCATAGGTTGTAATAGTCCTGAAATTTAAAATAAATCCTGCGATAAAATAGATAATTACCGGTGTACTATGTGAGGTAGTACACATGATACACTTGATTGTGTCAATTAAAAAATTGCAATAAATACCAGTGGCCATTTTAACTTTATGATAATAAATGGTTTCTATTCTATATTTTGTAGCTGAATATTAATGGGTGGGTAATAGGAAATATCCGATGCAGCATTAATTTTTTGTGATACATCGAATTCATTGAAATTCTATAAGTTATCACTATTAACTTGCAATTTTTAAGAGACTTTTGAATGTTTTTGCATCAGCCGTAATTCGCATTTTCGTTATTTATAAAATTTTATAACTGTCTATTTTTAAAGAATACACATATTGTTTCACTTCTTGTTTCTTAGTAATTAATTCAAAATGTAAATTGTGTCATTATAGTTTCAGATTTAACAATAAGAAAAATTATGGATTATATTGCTGTAAATAAAGAAGCTTGGGATAAACGCACTAAAGTTCATGTGGATTCCAAGTTTTATGATGTTAAAAACTTCCTTAAAGGTGAATCTTCATTAAATCCAATTGAATTAAATGAAGTTGGCAATGTTGAAAATAAATCTTTATTACATCTTCAATGTCACTTTGGCCAAGATACTTTATCTTGGGCACGTTTAGGTGCGACAGTTACAGGTGTTGATTTATCAACCGAGGCGATAGAACAAGCCAATAGTTTAGCTGAAAAAACGCAATTATCTGCAAACTTTATTAACCAAGATATCTATTCTTTTGGTCATACAAACAATGAACAATTTGATATTGTTTATACTTCCTATGGCGTTTTATGTTGGCTTTCTGACTTAGACCTTTGGGCAAAAACCGTTTTTGATTCTTTGAAAGTTGGAGGTCAGTTTAATTTAGTTGAATTTCATCCATTTAACGATCTTTTATCAGGCTATTCATACTTTAGTAATGCTCAACCAGATATTGAAGATGAAGGCACTTATACCGAAAATTGTGATGGTGAAAAATCAACAATAGTGACTTGGCCTCATACTATGAGTGATGTGATGCAAGCACTAATTAAAGCAGGTATTACAATTGAAAGTTTTAATGAACATCCATTTAGCCCATATGAATGTTTTGAAGGTTTAGACTTGATTAAAGGAGAAGGGTATCAGCTTAAGTTTAAAGAGCAGCAAGTACCTTTATTATATTCTGTTATAGGTCGTAAATAAGCCAAAATATTAATTAATTTGAGTAGGTGAGTTATGAAAACAATCATGAGATTATTAATGGCAGTATTATTTATTATTGCTGCGCTAAGTTCATATAGTTTTGGCAATCAAACAGGTTCTTTTATTTTTATTATCTTAGGATTTTTATTTGAAACTGCCTTTTGGTTGAATTTATTTCCAATAAAAAAGAAAAAGAAAGGGTGTTAGTGTGATTAGAGATGTAATGGAATCTGATATAGATGCAATTACACGTATATATAACCATTATGTTATTAATACGATAATAACTTTTGAGACTGATCCTGTATCAATTGATGAAATGTCTTTGAGGGTCAAAAATACTAACCTTGATAATTTACCTTGGTTAGTCGCACTAGATAATCATGGTGTTGTAGTAGGTTATGCTTATGCGAGTAAATGGAAAGGGCGTTGTGCATATCAACACTCTGTAGAAGTAACCGTTTATTTAGATCATAAAGCGAAAACTAAAGGGTGGGGCTCTCAGCTATATACACAGCTGTTCCATCAATTAAAAACGAAAGGCTATCACGTTGCAATTGGCGGGGTGTCTTTACCTAATCCTGCAAGCATTGCTTTACATGAAAAGTTCAATATGAAAAAAGTGGCCCATTTTGAAGAGGTTGGTCATAAATTTGATCAATGGGTAGATGTTGGCTATTGGCAATGTTTAATTAATAAAATCAATAACAAACCAGAATAAGAATTATCAATGAAAAATATACAATTAAGAAAAGCGATTTTTACAGATTTAGAAATATTATTAGCATTTGAACAAAATGTATTAGAAGCAGAGAGACCTTTCAACTCATCGATCAAACCTCTTGATGCGAGTTACTATGACTTAAAGGCAATGATAGATGATGAAAAAACTCTTTTATTAGTTGCAGAAAATGATAATGAAATTATTGGCTCAGGTTATGCTCAAATTAGACCATCAAAAACTTCTTCTTTAATTCATCAAGTACATTCTTATTTAGGTTTTATGTATGTAGACCCTGAATACCGCGGTTTGGGCATAAATAAAATGATTATAGATAAGCTCATTGAATGGACAAAGGGTAAAGGTATTTATGATGTTTACCTTGATGTATATGACGATAATGAAGCTGCTGTTCGCGCTTATGAAAAAGTAGGGTTTACTAAGTCATTAGTGGAGATGAAATTAAATCTTAAATGAATGAAAAGGTAAAAATTAAATTTGATACTTATCCAGAAGATATAAAATTAAAATTATTATTTGTCAGAGCAATGATCTTTGAACTTGCGCAAGAGTTAGCGTTAGGGGAGGTCTCAGAAAATTTAAAATGGGGAGAACCAAGTTATCAAGTGAAAAATGGCAGCCCAATAAGAATTGATTGGAAACAAAATAACCCCAATTTTTACGCTATCTATTTTAACTGTAATACAAAGTTAGTGGATACATTTCGAGAGCGATATAAAGAGAGATTAACTTTTGAAAATAATCGCGCCATTTTAATAAAAACAACTTCTACACTGCCAATAAATGAAATCAAACAGTGTTTATCCTTAGCGTTAAAATATCATTCGCTTAAACATTTACCATTGTTAGGTATATGAGTGTTGTTGAAATTTAACACTGCTCCAATGAGTTTAAAATCACTGTATTAATTTCATAAATAGCTTTAGCATATTGAAATATTAAAAAGAATAATAAAAAAGGACTCGCATGTTTGTATCTTATGATCAATGGATGAGAGGCACGAAACTTGGTTTAACAAAACCAAGAAGCCAAAAGTTAAAGCAAGTTGATTTAGCACTCGAACAGTACGATTTATTAAGAACACAAAAACAGGTTTCTTATCTTAGAACATGCTTCAATACTTGGAAATTATCAAAAGGTGTTGAATGGGAAGAAAGCAGCCGAAATCATAGAGACTTAGTCACAGAGTTAGATAAAATGTTATCGCAAAACGATAAATTATTATCACCTATGGATGCCATTCTTCAAGAACAACAAGCGTTATTACACAACTTATTTAGAGAAAGAAAGCTCCATAGTCGTACGTTATTTGGTTTAGGAAAAAAGAAAAAAGTAACCGCTTTAAATCAACTTAAAAGAATTAAAGAAGGTGGTGAAGCCGCTAAAGATGCCATTAAAGGCACAGCCCAAGCTGCAGGAAGTAGTAAAAGTGCCTTAACTAAAGCAATGGAAAGCCTATGTAGTGAACTGTTTAATAATACAGGCACTACGGGTGAAATAATGGAAGAGATTGCTGCTGAGTTAGGGCAAGGCTTTATGGCGGATTTAATCTCTGAAATGCTACCTTATGCCGGCGTATTACGATCTGGATATAACGTCATTGATAACTGGAAAAAAACAGCTAAAAATTATTACACCAAACATAAAGTCACAAAATATGAAGATGTTGCCAAAGCCGGGGATCCAGCGAAAGCAGTTGCAGCGATAGAGCGTTGTGTTGATCGCCAAGCAAAGCACTATTTAATCAAAGCAGGTCGTTCAACAGCATCTTTCTCAGCAAAAGTGGCTGTACATGCAACCGGGGCAGGAGGTGTCGGAGATCCAATTATAGGTGGTGTTTCAGCTATAGCGAGCATAGTTCAGTTAATTCATGAAATCGGTCGAGATTTCCAAGAGAAACATGCAATCAATAAAATGCTTACAAGTGGCGAAAAGCTTGATTATACTGTGTTTGATACTTGTCCATTATTAGGCTGTTATTATTTAGTCTGTACTAATACATCAGATGTGATTGATGTATTAAATGAAAATATAGGTGATGATGAATGGTTAAATGAAGTAGAAGACTTAGCCAAAAAGTTAGAAACACTGAAAAAAGCCGCACGTAAAATGATAGACAAACACAGGTACTACTTTGACAATATGCCCAATTTAAAAATGTCTTCTGAAATGATGAAAAAGAAAGGCATTAAAATTTCAAAGCAAGATAAACTTGCATTTTATTTACAACAAAAAAGAGCGGGTATTCCCATTTAATGAGGGGGAATTACCTTCAATTAATTGATATGTTTAGCTGCAAAAGCAAAATGTAATGCAGCTTAAAATATATTATTAACTTGTTAATTTAAACTTCAATACCCGATCACCAAGTTGATCGGACAAAATTTGTAATTGTTCACTAGAGACTGATATCGTTTCTGTTAGTTGTGATGTGTCTTTTGCAACACTGGCTATGGAGATTATATTTTCATTAACCTCTTTAGCTACTATGCTTTGCTCTTCAGCTGCTGTTGCAATATGTAAATTCATCGTATTGACAATTTCACTGGAGCTTTTAATATCATTGAGAGCAACTTCTACATTTAAAGAATTTTCTACACTTTCTTTTATTTGTATTTTACCTTGCTGCATCGCATTTACGGCTTCAGCAGCTAATGATTGTAAGCGGTTAATGACATTTTCAATTTCTTGTGTAGAGTCTGCAGAATCTTTAGCCAATGTACGCACTTCATCAGCAACGACCGCAAAGCCTCGACCTTGCTCTCCCGCTCTAGCTGCTTCAATCGCTGCATTTAACGCTAATAAATTAGTTTGGTCTGCAATTCCTCTAATATTATTTAACATAGCACCAATATTATTACTTTCATTACTTAAGTTTTCGATAACCACAGATGCTTTTTCAATTTCATTTTCTAGTTTTGTAAAACTTTTTTGATTATCTTTTACCAGGTTGTGACCTATTGTAGAGGCTTTATCCGCAGATGTTGATGCTTGTGCTGCACCAGAGGCATTAACCGCGACTTCAGAAACTGAGCTTGTAACTTGATTCATGGCTGTGACAGCTTGTTCACTATTTAATAGTTGGCGGTTTACGCCATGATTTGTATCAATTGTTGTTTGCCTCAAATCTTTAGATGCTGCTGCCAGTTCAAGTGAGGAATGCTTAACTTCATTCATTAGGCTGTCAAACTCAGCCATCATTTTATTATAAACAGCAGCCATTAATGAAATTTCATCATTACCATTTAGATGCGCTCTTATACTGAGATCTTGTTTTAAAGCTGCGCTAGACATTATGCTAGACAGTTTGTGTATTCTTCTTGAGATGCCCGTTGCGATATATATAAATAAAGAAATTGAAATTACGATTAGAATTAAACCTAAAAGAATATTAAATAATTTTTCTTTTTTGGTAAATGCTAGAGTTTGGCTCGAAATGAGTTTTTGCAATGATTCTAATTGATCTTCACTTTGGTGAATAATTGATCGCATCTCTCCTAGAAGTCCAGCTTGACTATTTAAACCAAACTTTTGTTCTGCTTGAACAAGTTGTAAGAATTTACTTTCGTAATGTTTGATGGCTTCTAAGGCATTGTTTATAAAGTTACTATTGAAACCACTATTGCTCACTTCTGTTTTTATCTGGCTTACTTGCTCATTAAATTTTGAAATATATTTTAAATCTCTTCTTAACATAAAGTCTTTTTCATGGCGTCGAAGCATTAGCATACTGCGCATCAAGCTATTGGTTTTTGCTTTTGTTAAATTACTCGATTCATACTGCATGATCATAGATTCTAGCTGGTGTACATCAGATCTTAATGCTCCGTATAAGCCATCTTTAGAGTTTAAGCCAATTTGTTTTTGCTGCATGGCGAGTTGTTGAAACAGTTCTCTATATTGATTTAATACATTTGAAAGAGGCTCGACTTTATGAATATTAATTTTTGCTATATTTAAATAACTGTGTAGTTCAATTAAATCCGAAGATATTTTAGAAAAAGTTGAGTCGAATTTTTCAAGATACTTAGTATCCTTTCGTGCAATGAAATCTTTTTCATGTCGTCGAAGCATTAACATGTGTGTTTCTATTTGTGCTGTTTTTAAAGATATGAGATTGAGGTTAGAAAGTGAATTTATCACTGAGTAGTTTGAAATCATTAAAAGGAAAAATGCAACTGCAGAAAGCGTCGCTAAAATCCCTAATTTCCATTTGATTTTCAAGCGTTCCATTTATTTTCCTTTATATTATTTATTACATTTAGATGATGCTTAAATTAATATTGTATTACAGTAATGTTACATTTTTATTTCACTGTAAGTATTAGATTTAAAAGACTTTACTTAATATAGTTGTGAGGCTGATAAACGCACGTTTTATTTAGTTTACTTTGATGGTTGGTTTTATTTATAAATGCTTTGAAGTGGGGACCGTTTAATTTGCGAATTGGATATAAGGTTTTACACTATAAGTATGAATGGATTTATTACCATAAGGCTTATTTATGACATTTTCTATCAATAAACCTACAGTAACAATGAGTCAAATAGATCTTCTTAGCAAAAAGCAAGAAGAGCAAAATGAAAAACTATCTTCTGGTTTTAAAATAAACTCAGCAAAAGATGATGCCGCAGGTCTGCAAATATCAAATCGATTAACAGCTGAAATAACCGAATTAAACCGACACTCTGTTAATACACAAGATCAGGTTAATTTAAATAATGTAATTGATACTCAGTTATCTTCAATTACCAATACATTATTTCGAGCAAATGAATTATCAATTCAATCAGGCAACCCTTTATATTCAAATAGTGCGATTCAAGGTGAGTTTGACCAATTAACTGAGGAAATCAACATTATTGCTGAGCAAGCACTAGGAGAGTCGAGTTTTATTTCTGGTTTAGACGCAAACGACCCTGCCAATACACAATTAGCGATAAGTGAGGCTATAGAAGTGGTGAGTAGCAATGCTACGGCATTAGGTGCTCAGACAAATGGATTAAATAGTCAAATATCGACTTATGAGGTTTCGAGTATCAATGCCAGTGCCTCTCGATCTCGTATATTAGATACTGATTATGCTCAAGGGAGCTCTGATCAAAAAATTAATAATTTATTGTTACAGGCTTCTTTGATTATTCAAAAAGAAGATGAAGATAGAAAAGGTTTATTAATTAATAAATTAGTCTAAATTTAAAGTTAATAGAATTCCGCAATTCAATTGATAAACTATTAAAAGGTTAAACTTTATGAAAAGTCACTTAATAATTTATTCAGTAAAACTTGTTACATTGTGTTTTATATTTAGCTTAGTAGCTTGTAAAAGCACCAACCCGATGAAAAATGCACAAGATTATTGTTTAGAGCATGATAGAGATCAATTTAAGGATTGTGTTAGATATCGAAAAGATTATTTAACAGAGAAGCAAAAAGTGATTGCAAAATTTAAGTCTAATTCACAAAGGTGCGAAGAATATGCTGTTTATAAAAGTGGAGGTGTAAGTAATCAATGCTCAAATAATAACACGATAGCTAAAACAGCTACGGCATCGGTTTCAGGTAATGTAAATTCTCAACAAAATTGTAATATGCAAAACACTTCAGCGAGTCGTAATAACACCTCTTCAGTTCATCAAGTTAGAGTGGATATGAAAAAAGAGGGTTTAGCTAAACAATGTATGAAAGATTTTGGTTGGAAAAATGTTAGGTCTTACCGACCTGAACTAAAGATTTTAAAGCAAAAGTTTGGCTATGCTGATTTATAAATTTATGGACTAAAAGGTAACGCCAGTAATATATTTACTGGCGTTATAGTCTTTTTTAAATTTACAAGTCTAATGAATTACTTTTTCTGCTAAATGCGTTATTTCAATATCTGTTTTATTGTCGTATAAAATATGTTCAAATATTTGCATCAATTCAAGGTCGAATTTGCCATTTTCTGCATGTTTTTGTAATTCCGAAAATGCAGCTCGACTTTCCCATTTTTCACGATATGGCCGCCATGAAGTTAATGATGTATAAGCTTCTGTAATTGCGATAATTCTAGCGCCTAGCGGGATATCAGCGCCGGATAGGCTATTAGGGTAGCCACTTCCATCAAAATACTCATGGTGACACTCAATTAAATTTAGCATTGCGTCACCTTGATACCCCATACTTTTAAGTTTTCTAACACCTTCTCTAGGATGTTTGATTACTTCTGAAAATTCATCTTTGTTTAAACTACCTCGTCGGTTTAATAGGTGATGTGGCACAATTGACTTGCCAATTTCGGCTAAATATCCGGCTTCTAAAATATCCTTTTTATCGTTATCCGGTAGGTTTAATTTATCAGCAATAATATAAGCTAAAAAACCAACAATTCGAGAATATCCAATAGAGCCATCTAAACATTCAACGGGTAATAAGATATCTTCAGGATAGCTAACAAGGCGCTGAA
>Ga0209292_1007814_pt1 | contig 10068 bp, 7 predicted proteins | sample GOMGulsemesocosm_2_FD_184634 | JGI IMG/M metagenome (GOLD analysis project Ga0209292, IMG submission 184634) | Methane-oxidizing microbial communities from mesocosms in the Gulf of Mexico - GOM9C Gulf of Mexico (SPAdes) (version 2) | ecosystem: Environmental > Aquatic > Marine > Cold seeps...
ACTCAATCTGCAAGAGTGCCCACACAGATGATTACTTATTGTTAAAGAACGTTGCTTTGAAGCTGTGCTTCTAAGCGGAGGTGCATAATACACCGTGAAACTTTTGAGTCAACACTTAATTTAAATTCTTTTTAAAAAGTTTTTATTTTAAGTTTTACTTGTCTCGCCAACCTATCCGATTTCGCTACATCCCTTTGAGAATGTTGCTTGCCGTCTGTGTCGGTGGAGGCGCAGTATAGGCAGATTTGAAATCTGTGCAAGTGTTTTTTAGAGAAAAATCAGATTAATTTAAATTTAGATCACATATCCACCAACATGCTTACTTTACCAACAAACAAATACTAAACTGGCGATTTATAACAGTTAAATTGTATTAATCATTAACTTCCAACCTACCTTTTTTTGATAATACACTTCTTGTTCTAACTCTGTTCTCATCAAAGGATGCTGTTCTAACCATATTTTAGGAATAATTATATATAAATCACTATCTTCAGATTTAAGCTTAATTAAAGGCAATACATCATTTTTACGCCTCATAGCTAAAATTACGGATAACCTTAATATTCTTATAAGTTTTTCTGCATGAATTTTATTTGCACCCAGAGATGAAAGCTGTTCACTATCAATATCAGCTCGATGTTCAGAGACCAATGCAACTAATAATTTATGCTGCGTCTGATTAAAGCCTGGCATCAATGTATTTTGAAGTATATAGGCAGTATGATTTTGATATTGTTTATACTCTATTAACAACCCGACTTCATGTAATAAGGAAGCGGCGTTCAACATAGCAGAACTTGAATCCGATTTATCAAACCATTTACTTTCTAACTGTTGCGCAAAGGAAACCGCAAGGTCTGAAACCCTTTGCCCTTGACTCTGATCAACATGATATCTTTCTATAAAGCTATCTATTGTGCGTTTACGTATATCATGGTTTTGTAATTCTTTAACCATGCTGTATAAAACACCTTCACGTAATGCGCCACCTGCTAAGCCCATTTTGTCTATTTTTAATGATTCAAATAAGGCTATTAGAATAGATAAACCAGAAACAAATACTAATCTACGATCTTCGACTAGACCAGGTAATGCTAATTGCTCTATTGTTTTATATAGTACAGCTTGCTTTTTTATACCGTTAAGTTTGTCTAGGGTTAAGTTTTCATCAAGACCTTGAGCTAACATAATTTCTTGAATTGCCTGTACCGTACCAGATGCACCTGATGCGCTTTTCCAGCCTACATTTATAAATACATCTTTTATAGGTGCAATCATTTGATGTGCAGCAGCAGTAGCAACATCAAAGTTTTCTAAGGTTAACTTGCCATCTTTAAAGTATTTTTCGAGATAAGTAACACAACCCATATTGAGGCTTTTGTAGTTTAATGGCTCAAATGCATCACCGATTATGACCTCAGTACTTGCACCTCCAATATCAACAACGAGTTGTTTTCCACAAAAAGCGGAAGTATGCGCTACACCTTTATAGATAGTCTTAGCTTCAAGCTCTCCGCTTATCACTTCGAGTTTATGATTTAGAATTTTTTGGGCTTTATCGATAAATTGCTTAGCATTAACAGCTAATCGCAGTGTAGCTGTTGCAACTATGCGAATATTTTCAGCGGGTATATCCTGTAGCCTTTCAGCAAATAAATATAAACACTCCCAACCTCTTTGCATTGCTTCTAAGCTTAGAGTGTTATTTATATCTAGACCTGCGGCTAAACGCACTTTACGTTTAACCCTACCTATTGTTTGCAGATCTCCTGCAACTGATTTTGCGATTAGCATGTGAAAGCTATTTGAACCTAAATCAATTACAGCATAAATATTTTGATGCTGGTGTAAAGCAGCTACAGCCATTGTTACCTCTTAATCCTTGTGACTTTTGACTTTTTATCTTGGGCGATGATGATTTGGTTTACGTCCGCCAGAACGATTTCTATTTTGACTAGGGTGACTTCTACGCTTTTGCAATACAGGCACAGTCAAATCATCAAGTAACGCATCTCTATCATAATGAGATAATGGAATTGCATGCTCAATATACTCTTCTACAGCCTGTAGATTATAAGCATATTTTTCACATGCAAAGCTAATCGCATGTCCTGATGCTCCAGCGCGGCCAGTTCTACCGATTCTATGTACGTAATCTTCACAATCATCTGGTAAGTCGAAATTGAAAACATGACTCACTTCTGAAATATGTAATCCACGAGCTGCCACATCTGTTGCAACTAAAATATCAATATCGCCTTTTGTAAACTGAGCTAAAATTGATAACCGTTTTTTCTGAGCAACATCACCCGTCAATAAACCTACTCTATGTTTATCAGCATTTAACCAAGCATGTATTGTTTCACAGCTATGTTTTGTATTTGCAAAAACGATTGCTTTTTCCGGCCATTCATCTTCAAGTAAAGTTAAAAGTAGAGGCATTTTATCTTCTTGTGAAGGTTGAAATAACTCTTCCTTAATTCTTTTACCCGTTTTTTGAGTAGGATCAACTTGAATATGGACAGGATCAGTCATGTGTTCAAATGCTAATTCTTGAACTTTATATGACAATGTTGCTGAAAATAATAAATTTAAACGTTGGTCCGCTTCAGGCATACGTCTAAAGATATAACGGATATCTTTGATAAAGCCTAAATCGAACATACGATCGGCTTCATCTAATACAACAACTTCAATATCATTTAAGCTATAAAAGCCTTGTTTATATAAATCAATCAACCGACCTGTCGTACCAATTAAGATATCAACACCACTTTCTAATTGTGCCCGTTGTTTTTCATAATCTTCGCCACCATATACTAAACCTAAGTTAAGATTACAGTGAGGTGCGAGTATTTTTGCATCTTTATGGATCTGAACAGCTAACTCCCGAGTAGGAGCCATGATCAGGGCTCTAGGGTGTTTGCTCGGTCCTTTGGTATTTTTTAACAGGTGGTGACACGTCGCAGTTAAAAATGCGAGCGTTTTACCAGTTCCTGTTTGTGCTTGCCCCGCGATGTCACGTTTTTGTGCGACAAAAGGAAGACATTCAGCTTGAATGGGTGTGCAATATTCAAACCCATTAGCGCTTAAACCGGTTACCACTTCCGGTGCAATATCAAAGTCCGCAAACTTTTTTTCAGTCAAATGTGTATTATTCATAGCGATAAAGCATAACGCTTAAGCTTGCAATAAGAAACAATAGTGTTTAAATACGCACTAAATAAATTAGCGAACCACAACGGAGAGCGCAATGAGCGACAAAATTATTACATTAACAGACGACAGCTTTGAATCAGATGTACTAAATGCATCAGGTCCAGTATTAGTAGACTTTTGGGCTGAATGGTGTGGACCTTGTAAGATGATAGCGCCAATTCTTAACGACGTAGCTGAAGAACTTACTGGTAAAATTACAATCGGTAAATTAAATATTGACCAAAATTCAGCTACTGCGCCAAAATTCGGTATTCGTGGTATCCCAACTTTACTTCTTTTCAAAGACGGTCAAGTTGCTGCAACTAAAGTTGGTGCTTTATCAAAAACTCAACTAGTAGAGTTTATCAACGAAAACATCTAGAAATAGTGACATTTAAAAGGGCTTAGCCCTTTTTTATTCATTATTTTGTATAAAGACTGGACGAACAGAGAAAGAGCTGCTAGTTTATAAAGCCAAAGAACATCCCAAATTAATTTCTGAATACCCAATCAAAACTGAAATCATTTTAAACACTACACAAACAGTGAAGAACCCACCTTATGCATTTAGCTGAACTTAAAGACAAATCAATAAACCAACTTGTAAAACTAGCTGAGTCTATGGGACTTGAGCATGTTGCACGCCTTAGAAAACAAGATATCATTTTTGCCATATTAAAAGCGCATTCTAAAAGTGGCGAAAATATTTTTGGCAGTGGTGTGTTAGAAATATTACAAGATGGTTTTGGCTTTTTAAGGTCATCAGAAGCTTCATACCTTGCTGGCCCAGATGACATTTACATTTCACCAAGTCAAATTCGCCGCTTCAGCATGCGAACAGGCGATACAATTTCAGGCTTAATTCGTCCACCTAAAGATGGCGAACGATATTTTGCATTATTAAAAGTTAATGAAGTTAACTTTGATAAGCCTGAAAATTCGCGTAATAAAATATTATTTGAAAATTTAACACCTTTACACGCTAATGACCGCTTAAGAATGGAGCGTGGTAATGGCAGTAAAGAAGATCTTACATCTAGAATTATTGATTTAGCCTCACCAATAGGTAAAGGTCAACGTGGCTTATTAGTTGCACCTCCTAAAGCAGGTAAAACGATGTTACTTCAAAACATCGCTCAAGCAATTGCACATAACCACCCTGAATGTGAATTAATGGTATTATTAATTGATGAACGTCCAGAAGAAGTAACTGAAATGCAACGCTTAGTAAAAGGCGAAGTTATTGCTTCTACCTTTGATGAGCCCGCAAGCCGTCACGTTCAAGTTGCAGAGATGGTAATTGAAAAAGCAAAACGATTAGTTGAGCATAAAAAAGATGTTGTTATCTTATTAGACTCAATCACACGTTTAGCTCGTGCATACAACACAGTGATCCCATCTTCAGGTAAAGTACTTACTGGTGGTGTTGATGCTAATGCATTGCATAAACCAAAACGTTTCTTTGGTGCCGCACGTAATGTAGAAGAAGGTGGTAGCTTAACGATTATTGCTACGGCACTTATCGATACAGGCTCAAAAATGGATGAAGTTATCTATGAAGAGTTTAAAGGTACAGGTAATATGGAATTACACCTAAACCGTAAAATAGCAGAAAAACGCGTATTCCCAGCAATTGATATTAATCGCTCAGGTACAAGACGTGAAGAACTGCTAACTAAGACTGACGAACTACAAAAAATGTGGATTTTACGTAAAATTGTTCATGAAATGAGTGAAGTATCAGCAATAGAATTCATGATAGATAAATTGTCTATGGACAAAACAAACGCTGCATTTTTTGCCTCTATGATGCGAAAATAACATCTTATTTTAGAGATTAAATTAAAATACCTGCTAAATGCAGGTATTTTTTAGCTCAAAACTAAATTCTGTTCTATAACTTAACTAAATGGAATTTTTTAATTTGAGATTATGCCTGCCTCCAAAATTGCTTTTATATCACTTACCGGTTTATTAATCTTACACCTTGCATTACTCAGCTACCTTTCAGCTGAGAATAATATTTTCATAGTAATAATTGTCTCCGATTTTGTTGTCACATTAAGTTTATATGGCTATTTTAAAAGTCACCCATCAATGAAAGAAAGTTATTTAAATAACCTTGCTAGTTCCGTTAATAACCCTGAAAAAATAAACCTTAAATTTCGCTTTGACGAAGGAGAAAAACAACCTCAAGAATGCCTTGCAATTAATAACTGGCTAGAATTAGTTGATCATTTATTTACGGAAATTTATGCCTCAGCAGCAAGGTTAAACCCAATGGCAAATGAACTTCATGAAACTTACAGCTCCATGACTCAAAAAGCAGCGATGCAGCATAGCCATGGTGAAATTTTAAGCCACTCAATGAATGATATGCTTGAAGTATCACGTAATTTAGATGCTAACTTAGACGACATATATCAAGCGGTAAATGCTTCTACCACCTCAGTAAAACAAACAAGAGAAGACGCTAATAAAAGCCAAAATAGCTTAATGAAACTCGCAAAACAAATAGATCAAACCAGAAAACAAATCGATGAATTAAAATACGATAGCGACCAAATTAGCTCGATTATAGAAGCCATTAATTCAATTGCTGACCAAACAAACTTATTAGCGCTTAATGCAGCTATAGAAGCCGCAAGAGCTGGAGAACAAGGTAGAGGATTTGCAGTTGTAGCAGATGAAGTGAGAAGTCTAGCGAGTAGAACAAGCCAAGCTACTCATGAAGTTGCAGCTATGATAGCTAAAATACAAAAAGGCACAGACTCAGTTCATCAATTAATGTTGCAAAGCCATCAAGAAACACAAAAAACAGTTAGCCTCTCAGATGAAGCAACTAAAGAAGTAGATCAAATTGAATCTGCTATGTTAGATATTCAAAATCTGTCTGAAAAAATCCACCAGCAAGTACAGCTGCAAAAATCAGTCTCCGATGAAGCACAGTCATCTGTAGATGCACTAATGGAACTAAATTCAGATGCACTATCAAGTTCAAAAATACAAGCAGTTTCAAGCCATGACTTACAAAAATTATCCGCCAGTTTAAAAGAAAAACTAGAAATGTTTGATTTCAATGATATGCATTGGGATACAGGTATCAGAGATAACAAGCAAATCCAAACAAAGGAAGAACGTAGCACTCAAGAAGCTGAAAAAATGGGTGAAGTAGAGCTTTTTTAGCTATTCTTTTAAAATAATTATATTTAGTTCACTTAATAGCTCATCTGCATACGTCTCTATAACTTTGATATTTTTATTTCTGAGATCAAACTCTAAACGTTTTGCATATTCAGCCAAAGTTTTAAAACCGAACATCTGTGCGGCACCAGCAATACTGTGTGCTTGTTGCTCTATTTTATATAAATCATTATCTTTTATCGCCTGAACTAAGTTATTTTTCTCTTCATTTAAACTTTTTTTAAAGTCAGCAATAAGATCTGACATATCAAGCATATTCATTGATTCATATGCTTGATTTAATCCATTTTTCGAATCACAGTACTGAGCAACTAATTCAATGAAAACCTTTCGTTCTATTGGTTTTTTTAAATGACCATCAAAACCTATCGATAGATACTGTTCAATCTCATGAGACATTGCATTAGCGGTTAACGCAATAATCGGTTGAGAACATCCACATTGCCTTAATAAAGTAAATGCTTCGATACCATCCATTTCAGGCATTTGTATATCTAATAAAATAAGTACAGGATCATGCTGTAAAAACAACTCAACCGCCTCCTTGCCGTTTTTTGCACATATAACTTCGACACCTAAACTGGTTAATAGCCTAGCTATTAAACGACGATTATCATCATGATCTTCTGCTAATAATACTTGGCCTGAAAAAGTATAGTTTGCGATGTTACTTTTCAAACTAGATGATTCTTGAGATATCAAAGCATCATTATTTTGCGGAGAGAAAGGCAAAGATAAGGTAAAAATACTGCCTTTATAAACTTCACTTTGTACTGAAATTTCACCATCCATTATTTTTGCAAGCTGCTCCGATAAACACAAACCCAAACCCGTGCCACCAAAGCGACGGCTAATACTGGTATCTCCCTGTGTAAAACTTTCAAAAAGTCGCTCTAGCTGCACATCATCCATTCCGATGCCGGTATCTACAACTTTAAAAAACAACTCATCATTTACTACTGTTACTTCAAGTAAAACACTACCATCTGAAGTAAATTTAATGGCATTTGAGCATAAGTTTATTAAAATCTGTTTTAAACGGAAACTATCTATATTGATTATAAATGGTGCAGTCAAAGAATGACGAATCTCAAAAATCAAACCCTTAACTTTGGCTTGTTTAGTAAATAAATTATTTAACTCTTCAAGTATGATAATTAAATCTTGGTTTTTTAACTCTAATTCAAGTTTGTTAGCCTCAATTTTACTTAAATCAAGAATGTCATTTATCAACTCTAATAAATGCAGGCTATTATTATGAATAATCGATACTTCTTTACAAATAAATGCCTCATCAACATCGCCAGATACAATAGCTTCAGCTTGCCCGATAACAGCAGTGAGTGGTGTTCTTATTTCATGGCTCATATTAGCTAAAAATTGACTTTTAACATTATTAGCTTGTTGTAACTCTTGCATCAAGCATTCTAATTCTTGGGTTCTTTGTTTTACTTGAATCTCTAACGTTACTTTAGAGTTTCGTTCCATATTTCGTTTAAATACAAAAAATAGCACTAAAAAAAGCAATAGAATTGCAATTATAATAAAGTTACGCTTTTGAGTTACTTGATTCATTTCAAGTTGCTGTAACTTTTTTGATTGCTCTAATTGCATTACTTGTTGCTTTAATTTTTGAGCTTCAAAGCGAGCAAACTCTTCATTAAGAGCTGTATTTGCAGTTGTATCGCTTTGAAGAATGTACGAGTGATGATTTTTTACTGCTTCAAAAGTATCACCTTGTGCAGCATTAATTAACGATAGTAATGCTAAATTATTTGTTAATTGCTCCATATAACCAAGTTCTTGTGCTGTTTCCGTTGATTTATGGAGGGCAATCAATGCATTTTCAAAGTCGCCTTTATAAAACAAGACCTTTGCGTAACTATATAAGCTTCCCGCATAAGCATTTTTATGCCCTTGCTTAAAGCTTAAATCCACCGCTTGTTTTGCATAATTATATGCTTTCTCAACTTCTCCCAATTGATTGTATAATTCTGCTAAGTTATGCAGTTGAGAGGCTGAATTATATAAATCCCCCTGCGCCTGATAGTAATTAAGAGACTTAAATAAATAAACTTTAGCTAACTCATATTGCCTTGAATGATCGTAAGCAGCTCCTAAATCCCCATTAGCGGATGCCAAACCTTTTTTATCATCATATTTTTCGCGTGCTGAAATCACCTCTTTCAGCATTTCTATAGCAACATCAAAACGCCTCAATCTCAAATAAAGGCCAGCGATATTGTGACGAATATCAACCTGATCAACCTGAGTACCTCGCTGTTGATAGATAGTTTCCGCTTGTTCATAGAGTTTAATAGCCTCTGAAACATCACCAGTAGCAGCATGTACCAAGCCAATATTACTCAATAAATTAGCGTATTTTATAGGTTCAAGATCTGATTTATAAAACGACAGAGAAGATTGATAAGCACTTAACGCTTCATCATGACTTCCTAAATAATAATGTAATACACCAACCATCTTATAAGCTCGAGCTTCTTGCTCTAGAAGTTGATTCTCATGAGAGATTTGTTGGAATTGCTTAAAGTCTGATAAAGCATTGTTTAACTTCCCCAAGGAAAGGAAAATTTTCCCCCTAGCGTCATAAGTGGTTGCTTTTTGCTTTGGGCTAAGACCAGCAAAATCAAAAAGCTGATTTACTTGTTTAAGCGCATTTTCCTTGTTTGTTTCAAGCAAAGCTTGAGATAATTTTTCCTCAAAGTGATTTTCAGCCACAGCTAAATTACTATTAAGTATGCAAACAATAAAAAATGCAGCTAGACTGCGCTTAAAACAGATCATGCTCTATACCCTAAATACATGCGATTAGTTAATAACTAGCAATAAATTCAATAAATTAGAAACAGACTATTTATATCATTATATCGAGTCAGAGCATAGACAATAACTAAAGCATTTACTTTAATTTTCAGCACAGCTTAAATAAAATAACAGGTGATAATTTGCAAACAAATCCATTAATACAAATTATTTTTGATTGTTTACTGAAAACATCTCACTGGAAAATTCACACCCTAGCAAATTATTTAAGTCTAAATAATCACTTGAAAAAGTTAGATAATGACTACAACAAAGATCTATTCAAAAAAAACTTCATCATTATGAATGCGTTATTTCAATTAAATGACGACCTTATTGATAGTGGCCATATGATCATTATCGAAACTCTTGAAATTCGCCTAGCCAAAGTAAACGAGCAACAAATCTCAAAACCTAATAATAATTTAAAAGAGTATTATCTCGATTGGCAAAACTTTGAAACTAACAGTGAAGTGATAGATGATTTACTAAATTCTTTTTGGCAGAGATATTCAACTGCTCATATTACAAATACCCACTCAACAGAAAAAATATCAAGTGCACTGAGTTATTTTCAATTACCAGAGAATGCCACCTCAACACAAATTTCAAAACGATGGAAAATATTAGCATTGAAATATCATCCAGATAAACCGAGTGGTGACAAAACAAAGTTTCAACAGCTGCAAATTCATTGGCAAATATTAAGAACAACTTTGAACTAAAAAACGACAACATCATAGTAAATCGGTATAATGCAACTAATTATTATTTGCCATAACGACTAGCGTAATGAAATACAAAGACCTGCGGGACTTTATAAAGCTACTAGAAGAAAGA
>Ga0209292_1007818_pt1 | contig 10065 bp, 10 predicted proteins | sample GOMGulsemesocosm_2_FD_184634 | JGI IMG/M metagenome (GOLD analysis project Ga0209292, IMG submission 184634) | Methane-oxidizing microbial communities from mesocosms in the Gulf of Mexico - GOM9C Gulf of Mexico (SPAdes) (version 2) | ecosystem: Environmental > Aquatic > Marine > Cold seeps...
AATACATATTCATTAATTTGCGGCGTAAATGTCTCTAAATAATAAAAATTATAAAAAGATGCAATGACTGAGGTAACAGCCATTATGATCACCGAGGTTGCTGTAGACGCTTTTAAGTCTTTTTTATAAAACAATACCAGTAAAGCAAATATAGCAATATCAGCTCCTGAACCAATCAAACCACTGGTAATGCCGCCAATAAATCCCAACAAAGGCAATAAATAAATCTTGTGCCAATCACTTGTATCCTTAATGGTTTGATTAAACAAATGAAGTCTTAGTAATGTGATTGCAAAACAGAATATTAATAAGCTAAATAACGATTTCACCGCCAATCGAGGCACCAAATCAACCACCCAAGATAAGCTAATTATGATACCCGGAACAGCACCTAATAATGCCAATAAAACGACATTTTTATAATATCGTATGCCACCATAAATAATGGTTAATGCTGCAGCTGTCATGCCAAAACTTTGAATTGCTAACGAGAAAACTTTTGCTGTTTCAGGCTCAATTAATAAAACCTTGGTCATCACAGGAAAAGCAATCGCCCCACCACCTAAAGCCGTACCACCCGCTACAAAAGAACCAAACACCATAGTCAGAGCTATATGAAACTGCTCTGAAAAGTTCATCAATGCTTCTGTAGGGCCTTGACCATAAAACCAAAAAACATATACCAAGATAGAAAAACAAAAGGGAATGTATTTGGCTTGAGATAAAATTTGCTTATTTTTTAGCGACATAATCATTAAAATAATGGAACAACGCTGTCATTATGCTTAATGAACAAACAAATTAACAACTCTTTATTATGATAACTTATGACTTATTACCCTAAGTGTTTATTAATTTGCTGATCTTAGTTTATAATTACGGCACTAGATTTCAGAAAAATGATAATCAAACTTAAAATAATGACATCACCTATCTTACTCACTGGCGCAGGACAAAGAATTGGACTGGCAATTGCCCGTCATTTACTGCAGCAAGGTCATAAACTTATTTTAAGTTATCGTACACGTCACGCTGAAATTACAGAATTAGAGCATTTGGGTGCAACTTGCATTCAAGCTGATTTTATTGATGATAAAAGCATTTATCATTTCATAGAACAAGTAAGAGCGCATACATCAAGTCTTCGAGGCATAATTCATAACGCTTCTAGTTGGGATTGTGAAAAAAACACCCCTGATTTTGCAGCTTTATTTGATAATATGATGAGAATACATGCCAAAGTTCCTTATCTCATCAATTTAGCTTGTACTGATTTGTTAACAGCTAATACCGAGACAACAGATGTCGTTCATTTAACTGATTATGTTGTTGAAAAAGGCAGTCCTAAACATATAGCCTATGCAGCAAGCAAAGCCGCATTGGATAATATGACAAAATCATTTTCAAGCCAATTAGCACCTAAAGTAAAAGTAAATGCAATTGCACCATCGCTTATTATTTTTAATCAAAATGATAGCGAAGAATACAAAGCCAAAACGCTTAAAAAATCCTTAATGGAAATAGAGCCTGGCAGTAAAGAAATACTCAATTGTCTAGATATGCTGCTAACTAGCAGTTATATTACTGGTCGCACAATTCAAGTGGATGGCGGACGCCATCTGAAGTAAAAAAGTCGAGCTTATTATGCATGAAGAATTAAAAAAAAGTTATCAACAAATCATTAAAAGTGTTGGTGAAGATCCAGACCGTGAAGGCCTATTAGATACGCCTAAACGTGCAGCAAAAGCAATGTCTTATTTAACTCAAGGTTACACACAAACCTTAGAGGGCATTACCAATAATGCTGTATTTACTTCAGATGCTGATGACATGGTTATGATCCAAGACATTGAGCTTTACTCAATGTGCGAACATCATTTATTACCGTTTGTTGGCCGTTGTCATATTGCTTACATTCCAAATGGCAAAGTATTAGGCTTATCTAAGTTTGCACGTATTGTTGATATGTATGCACGTCGCTTTCAAATTCAAGAACAAATGACGCATCAAATTGCAAAAGCCGTTGAAGAAGTAACTGGCGCGAAAGGTGTTGGCGTAATAGTTGAAGCTAAACATATGTGCATGATGATGCGCGGAGTTGAAAAGCAAAACTCAAAAATGCGTACATCTGTTATGTTAGGTAACTTTAGAGAAGATGCTAAAACACGTAATGAGTTTTTACAGTTGCTAAAAAGCTAATTATTGTTTAGTTTAAGGTGGTATCTATTTGTTATATATATCACCTTAGCTTTTCACAGGGAAAGAAATGCAAGCAGCAATTATTAATGTCAAAAATCTTAGGCTCAGAACTTACATTGGCTTTAATCCCGATGAAAAAAGTAAAAAACAAGATGTCATCATTAATGTTGAAGTACATTACCCTGCAGAACTTGCTTGCCAGTATGATCAAGTAGATAAAGCCCTTAACTATAAAGTAATCACAAAAGCGATTATAGAATTAGTTGAAACAGGACACTTTCTTTTACTTGAAAAGTTAGTAGCTGATATTTTAGAAGTTACCCACCAGCATGAATCCGTGACATTTGCTAAAGTCAGAGTAGATAAACCTCATGCCCTTAGGTTTGCCGATTCTGTTTCACTCACATTAGGTTGGCAAAAAGAATAGATTTGCTTCGCAACTCTATTAATACCACTACGTGGTTTTTTATATTGCTAGCATCAATTCCAATAGATATCTGGCCAATCTAAATTGTATAACTTCAACTTAAACTATCGAAGTTGCCAACCAAATAACCAAGGCATATCTAACCCCTTTACCTAAAGCGACTAACAATATAAACAAATCAAACCGAATTCGCATTACACCAGCCATTAAAGTCAATGGGTCGCCTACAATAGGTAACCAAGCAAATAATAATGTCACTATGCCATATTTTTGAAACTGGGCTTGTGCTTTATTGAGCTTATTTTCTGAAACGGGAAACCACTTTTTATGTTTAAATCTCAGGCTTTCTTTACCTAGCCACCAATTAACACAACTGCCTAATGTATTTCCTAAAGTTGCACAAAACCAAAGAAGCAATATTGCATAACCTTGTGTCACTAAAGTACCAAGCAAGGCCTCTGATGCAGCTGGCAGCAGTGTTGCCGCTATAAATGAAGTAAGAAATAAGGAAATATATACCATTGTAAAATGAATTGTTAATCTATGACCAAAATAAATAAGCATTATATACCTAAGCCAGTTCAAGGTGCGAGTTTCAGCTCTGTATCTTCAAATGATTTGTATAAAATAAAAATAACTCGGAGCAACAATGAAAACAGTTTTAGCGCTTACTTTAATCACCTTTTTAATGGGCTGTTCAAGTACACAAAACAACAATCAACCAGTGAAAGAAAAATACCAAACCTATATCTCTGCAGGTCAATATTTTCCGATATCAAAGCTCACTGATATCAGTGGCAATGAAGTTGCTCTTAATAACTTAAAGCAAAAGAAACTTGTTTTATTATTTGCTACTTGGTGCCATGACTCGCAACGTACTATAAAAGATATTTTAGCCTCTGATTTAGTTAAAGATAAAAACTTACAAATCATAGGAATAGGTCGTGAAGAATCAAGTGAATCTTTAGAGAAATTTAAAAATGAATATCAAGTATCTTTCCCTCTCGTATCTGATCCAAATAAAGCCATTTATAAGCAGTTTGCCAATACTGGTGTGCCACGATTATTGCTTCTTGATGAAAACAATAAACTCGTTAAAGCTTTAATTGGTGAAGATAAGCGCACTATTGATCGTATTATTTGGTAGTTTTTATAAATAATTTTAAATCTGCCTACCAAGAAATAAACGTAGGCTTTTTTGATACTCTATCAAATAATAACCCATTCTTTTATAAACCTTGTGATAAACCTTCTATTCAATTGTGATAAAAATGTGATAACTCAGTGACACTTCTTTGATATTTTTTTTGCATACTTTTCCTATCAGCTTAATTAGCCCACAAAAAGGAAAACAACATGAAGGTTTCAGCAATTACCGCATTAGGTTTAATCACTTTAGGGATGCAGTCAGCTCAGGCGGCATCTTTAGATATTAAAATAACCAACTTAACGCAAGCCATATACTATACCCCTATTCTTATTGCAGCCCATTCAGATGAAAACCACCTTTTTGAATCAGGCATGACAGCATCAACTGAGCTACAAATGATGGCAGAAGGCGGTAATATTGCAGGCCTATCAAGCATGTTAGAGAGTTATTCTGCAGATAAAGTAGAGAACCCAGCTCAAGGTTTACTGGCTCCAGCACAGTCTACAATGGCAATGCTTGAAACCAGTGAAGGCAATAATATGCTCTCTATTACAGCCATGATGCTACCAACTAATGATGGTTTTGTTGGTTTGGATAGTTGGAAAATCCCTACTGAAGCGGGTACTTATACCATTTTGTTAAATGCATATGATGCAGGCACTGAAGCTAATAATGAATTAATTCTAGAGGGCTCTGGTGCACCGGGTATGTTAGGTATTCCTGCTGCACCAGGAATGGATACAGGTATGTCTGGCAGTTCAGTCACAAATGAAGAAACCAATACCATGATACATATTCATCGCGGCAATTTAGGCGATGATGATATAGAAGGCGGTAAGAGTGATTTAAATAATACAGTTCATAGATGGTTAAACCCAGTGGCTAAAGTTACCGTAACAGTAAAATAAGGGGCATATCATGTTAAATAAAAAATCTCTTTTATTACCTTTGCTAGGTTTTGCTTTATTAGGCTGTGGTGGTGATGACAATAAAGATGAAATGGTTACTCCTGTAGAACCGCCTGCACCGGCACCTATGTATAGCTTTGAAGTAACAGTCAGTAATCTAACTTATGCTCAGCCTTTGTCTCCTATAGGCATCGCCTTACATAAAGAAGGTAACTTCTGGCAATTAGGACAAACTGCTTCTGTGGAATTAGAAACTTTAGCTGAATCTGGAGATAATTCAGGATTACTTGGTTTAGATATTGTTAATACCTCAATCAGCGATATAGCGCCTCTAGGGCCTGGTAATTCAATATCTTTAACAATCACCACTGAAGACATGATGGATGCAAAATTAAGTCTTGTTTCTATGATGGTGAATACAAATGATGGATTCTCCGGTCTTAATGCTATAGACGTATCCGCGTTAGAAGTAGGCTCTCAATTAAACTTTAAAACACGCGCTTATGACTCTGGCACAGAAGCTAATACTGAAGCTTCAGGTTCCATACCGGGACCTGCAGACATGGGTGAAGGATTTAATGCACTTAGAGATGATGTTGACTTTGTTGCTGTTCATCCTGGTGTTGTAAGTAATGATGATGGTTTAACTCAGTCAGTTTTAAGCTATGCACATAAGTTTGATAACCCATTAATGGGAGTTTCAATCACACGGATACAATAATTCTTTGAGTGATGTCTGCTTTATTTATCTAGGGAAAAGACATCACTCCTTTTTATTGGGTGTGAACATGCAAGACAAAGTTTTAATTGTAGAAGATGATCATGATATCGCAGGTATTCTAAAAGTGCATTTATCAGAATTATCCCTAAATGCAGATCATGTTGACTCTGCAGAATCTGCATTAGAAGCCATGCAACAGACGTCATACGCTATTTTATTATTAGATATTATGCTGCCTGGTATGGATGGCCTCACTTTATGTCGAAAAATAAAAGATAAATCACCAGAGCAAAGCATATTAATGCTCACTTCACGAAGCGATGAAATGGACAGAATAATCGGATTAGAAATGGGCGCGGATGATTATATCACTAAACCTTTTAGTACCAGAGAATTGCAAGCACGCATAAAAGCGCAGCTTAGGCATGTGCATTTATTAAGAGAAAAACAGAACCCTAAAACCGATATTGAATCGGTATATTTAGGAAAATTATTAATCAACCTACAAAGCCACCAAGTATTTTTTGAAGACGATACGATTAACTTAACTTCTACCGAATTTGATTTATTACACTTTTTTGCCAAGCAACCAAATCAAGTTTTTTCTCGCGCTCAGTTATTAGATTCTGTTTGGGGTTATCAGCATAGTGGTTACGAGCATACGGTTAACTCTCATATAAACCGCTTACGATCTAAGTTAGAACAAGCATGCAATACTCAAATAATCGAAACTGTATGGGGTGTCGGCTACAAGCTTAATTCCAGTAATTTAATTCAACATTAGGCCATATTATGAAAATTTCACTTTATCAAAAATTGGCTTTTTCAATCTTTATTATTTTTAGTTTGATATGCACTTTAGTTTTGTCATGGAGCCAGCAACTTGATCAAGTTTCTCAGCATCAAGCTGAGCAGAAATTACATTTAAACTTAGCAGAGCATTTAGTGAGTGATAATCCATTATTAAAACAAGGTGTTTATGATTACAAAGCACTAGAGAACCTATTTCATACTTTGATGTTACTAGGTCCTGCCTTTGAGTTTTATTTTGTAGACCCATCAGGTGAAATTTTAACTTACTCTGCAAAACCAGGAAAAGTAAAACGTAAACGAATTAATTTAAGCCCTATTTTACAGCTAATTGAAAATGCTGAAAACATGCCTGTATATGGCGATGATCCAAGAAACTTAGACAAATTAAAAATTTTTTCTGCTGCACCTGTCTATAGCAATGAACCCAGTGAAAACCTACAAAATAAGGGTGAATTACAAGGTTATCTTTATGTGATCATTGGCGGTGAAGCTTACGATACCGTTTTTTCACGTATTAAATCTAATGATACATTACTGATAACGGCAAGCTGGCTATTAGCAGCGTTGGTTTTCTTATTTATTATTTCATTACTGTTATTACGCTACTTTACTAAACCCATTAAACAGCTGGCAAAAGAGATATGTCAAATACAAGAAGCTAACTTTGATTTACAACAAGTAGAACTAAGCCAGTGGCCAAAACATCAATCAAATGAAGTTCATATGCTCGGAAACAGCTTAAATACGATTGTTAGGCTGATACACCAACAAATTAATTTATTAGAACAAAATGATAATCAAAGGCGAGAATTATTGACTCATTTATCCCATGACTTAAGAACGCCTTTAGCTTCACTTCAAGGCTACTTAGAGATTTTAACACTCAAGAATACGCAATTAGATAAAGAACAGCAACAAGCGTATTTAGCCATTACCTTAAATAACTGCAAACAACTTAAGCACTTAATCGATCAAATTTTTGAGTTAGCACATTTAGAAAGCGGCAGAGTATCTGTTAATAACGAAATGTTTAATTTAGGGGAGTTAATTTACGATATTGTTGCTAAATTTTCTTTAAAAGCACAAAAATCACAAGTAAAACTCGTTATTGAACCAGCAGTGTGTGACTTCAATACTATATGTGACATTGCCAAATTGGAACGTGTATTAAGTAATTTAATTGATAATGCACTCAGGCATACACCAGAAAATGGCACGATCACCATAAATGTTTTTGCTAAAGAGTGTAAGTTGACTATACAAGTGAGTGATACGGGTTCAGGAATAAAAGCTGAGGAAATTAATTATATTTTTGATGCTAGGTATCGCGCAAGCAATGCTATTGGCAATAAAAAACAGCATGGCGGATTAGGATTAGCGATCAGCAAACGATTATTACATATTCTAAATTCAGATATAAAAGTACAAAGTGAATTTGGCCAAGGCACACAATTTGAATTCAGTATTCGCCAAGCGATATAAATCTACTTCGTATCTTTATTAAGGCCACTGCGTGGCAAAAAATATAAGTGAAATTAAAATAATAACGGCTAAACCTTAAGCCGTTATTATTTTTATGAAAAGCAATATTACAATTTATTTTGACCAGCTAGATCAAGAATAAATGCATATTCTAAAGCACGATCTTTAAGACCTTTAAAGCGACCAGATGCACCACCATGACCCGCTTCCATATCAACTTTAAACAATAATTTATTATCATTAGTTTTATAGTCTCTTAATTTAGCAACCCATTTTGCAGGCTCAAAATATTGCACCTGAGAATCATGCAAACCAGTTGTTACTAATAGATTTGGATATGCTTGCTTAGCAACTTGATCGTATGGAGAGTAAGATAACATGTAATCATAATATGACTTATCATTTGGATTGCCCCACTCGTCATACTCATTTGTTGTAAGTGGAATGGTTTCATCTAACATAGTGGTCACTACGTCAACAAATGGTACATGTGCAGCAACACCTTGATATAAGTCAGGTGCCTGATTGATCACAGCGCCCATTAATAGTCCACCAGCACTGCCACCCACGGCAAATACTTGTTCTTTATTGCCATAACCTTGATCTGTTAGTGATTTAGTTACATCAACAAAGTCATTAAAAGTATTTTGCTTAGTCAGTTTTTTACCTTGGTTATACCAAGGACGACCTAACATTTGAGAGCCACGAATATGTGCTATTGCATAAACAAAACCACGATCTAATAAGCTTAATCTTGCACTTGAAAAACTAGGCTGAATTGTATGCCCGTATGAACCATAACCATATTGATAAATTGGATTTGACCCATCCTTTTTAAATTTATCAGTGCGGTAAACTAAAGAGACTGGTACTTTCTCACCATCTCGTGCCTTGATAAAAATACGCTCTGAGGTGTAATTATCTGGATTGAAATCACCAAGTACTTTTTGTTGTTTAAGCAGTTCTGGCTTAGTACTATTTAAATTAAAGTCATAATGCGTACCTGGTGTTGTTAAGCTTGTATAATAAAGGCGAACACTTTCATTATCTAACTCGTTATTACCATATAAATAAGCAGCAAAAGCTTTATCTTTAAATTTAAGCTGTTGCTCTTTTCCTGATTTCAATGAGCGAACCGTCACTGTATTTATGCCTGCTTCACGCACTTTATAAACTAAATGATCATTAAATAGCGATACATCTTCTAGCTTTACACCTTCTTTATGCGGTATCACTTCTTGCCAATTTTTTTTATCACCTAATTTGCTTTGATGTACTTTTATTAGCTTGAAATTAACTGCATTTAAATTAGTTGTTACGAAATACCATTCACCTAGTTTTGATACATCATATTCTAAACCTTGCTCTCTTGGTATAAACCTAATAGGATTTGCTTTATGGTCATTAGCATCAATTAACGACATGCCAGCTGCTTCAGGGCTACTGTGATGAATGTATATACGCGACCCATCTTTACTTTTGCTTATTCCGGTATAATACGATTTGTTTTCTTCTTCATAAACTAATTCATCAGTATCTTGAGATGACCCTAAAGTATGACGATATACTTGAAAACCTAATAAAGTCTGTAAATCTTTTTTGATGTAATAAACCGTTTTATTATCATTGCCCCAAACAGCTTCGCCTTCTGTGCCTTTTAGTTCATCAGCAAGCAACTCACCTGTTTTTAAATCTTTAAAACGCAAGGTATAAACTCGACGGCTTAATGTATCTTCGCCATAAGCCATTACTTTGCCGTTAGGGCTAACATCTAAGCCTGATACTTGAAAGTAATCATGATCTTTTGCAAGTGCGTTTACATCTAATAAAACTTGCTTATCGTCGCCTTTAAAGTTTTTACTACGTACATAAATTGGGTATTCATTATCACCACGCATTTCAGATGAATAATAAAAATCACCACGTCTAACTGGCACCGAGTCATCATCTTTTTGAATACGTGACTTTAGCTCTTCAAACAAGCTATCTTGTAACTTTTCAGTATGCTTTAGCATGGCATCTGTATAGGTATTTTCAGCTGCTAAATGGGCTAATATTTCAGGATTTTCACGCTTATCATCACGCATCCAGTAATAATCATCTACGCGTTTTGAGCCATGAATATTCATTTCATGAGCAACTTTTTTAGCAACGGGTGCTAATGCATGTTTTTGCGCTTCAGCCGATTTTACAATTTGATTCTTATCTGTTTTTTCCGTGCTATTACAGCCTGCTAAAACGGCTAACGAGAGTAAACCTAAACTCAACGAATACTTTGTTTTCATTTTCAAATCCTTTGTTTTTATTTTTAGTTTAACTTTTAACTTTTAACTTTTAACTTTTAACTTTTAACTTATTCATCTTA
>Ga0209292_1007819_pt1 | contig 10064 bp, 10 predicted proteins | sample GOMGulsemesocosm_2_FD_184634 | JGI IMG/M metagenome (GOLD analysis project Ga0209292, IMG submission 184634) | Methane-oxidizing microbial communities from mesocosms in the Gulf of Mexico - GOM9C Gulf of Mexico (SPAdes) (version 2) | ecosystem: Environmental > Aquatic > Marine > Cold seeps...
ATTGTCCGGGACCCTAGCAACCCGGTTCTGCTTGAAAACACCCTAACAGCTTTGATTGGGCTTGGTGATTTTGACACGGCGATAACCACTGCCTCAGCCATGCGGGAGGCCGGATTTGACACCCAGCAAACTAGCATCGTTACTGTTTCTGACCTTGGTGCGCGTCAAGAATATGAAGCCCTAATTGAAATCTATGAGCGGTCGGTAAACATAGGCCCACTCGTGGATGGGTTGGTGGTTGCTTGGGCCCAAGTTGGAGCCGGTCAAATGACCGTTGCACTTGAGGGGTTTGACGCCGTCGCTGCGGAAACTTCCACACGTGCTTTTGGGTTGTATCACAAAGCCTTAGCACTTGCTTTGGTCGGGGATTATGAAAGCGCAGATGCCATTCTTTCTGGTAAAGCTGCGGGTGCATTGCCAGCAACAATCAATGGCATTTTGACCCATGCTGAGGTTCTCAGCCAGCTTGAACGTAACGCTGATGCTCTTGAGCTTTTAGACAGTGTATTTGGCCGATCATCCGATCCAATTCTCACTCAGATGAGACAGCGACTTGAAGCCGAAGAAACCCTTCCGATTTCCGTTGTTACCAATGCCACTGAAGGCCTATCAGAGGTCTTCTTTTCGGTTGCAGGCGTGTTGGAAAACGAAGCTTCAGCCGGGTATGCGCTGCTGTTTTCGCGCAGTGCCCAACACTTGAACCCTGATAATGTTGCCGCGATGCTTTTGTCCGCTGCGTTGCTGGAAGAGCTTGAACAATATGATCTGGCCAACGCGGCTTATGACCGTGTGCCACGCAGCCATCCTTCTTTCCATGAAGCCGAAATTGGCCGGGCAGATACGCTGCGTAAGGCTGGCAATGAAGAAGCCGCGATTGAGGCGCTGAAACAGCTTTCCGAAACTCGTTTTGATCTTCCCGTCGTGCATACGGCGCTTGGCGATGCGCTGCGCGCGATGGAACGTTTTGATGAAGCCGCTACCGCCTATGACAACGCCATCGCCCTGTTCGGTGAACCCCAGCCTAGCCATTGGGGCGCTTATTATACGCGGGGCATCACTTTTGATCGCTTAGATCGCTGGGAAGAGGCCGAAGCTGATTTTCGCCTCGCTCTTGAGCTGGCTCCTGGCCAACCCTATGTGCTGAATTACCTTGGATACTCTCTCGTTGAAAAACGCCAAAATTTATCCGAAGCGCTTGAAATGATTGAACAAGCTGTCGCAGCACGACCGAATGATGGATACGTCACGGATTCTCTGGGTTGGGTTTTTTACCGTCTTGGCCGCTATGAGGAAGCCGTCGTTCATATGGAACGCGCCGCCGAACTTGAACCCGTTGACCCCGTCGTCTCCGATCATTTTGGCGATGTTCTTTGGGCCGTTGGTCGCGAACGCGAAGCAGAATTCCAATGGAGACGCGCCTTATCCTTTGTTGACCCAACAGAGGTCGATGGCGAAGCAGATCCAGATCGTATCCGGCGCAAAATCGAGGTCGGTCTTGATGTTGTATTAGAAGAAGAAGGCGCTGCCGCCTTAATTGTTGCGGGTGAAAACGGCAGTGACGGGTAAATCTGATCCGGGGTTCGCACCTGCCAAGGTTAATCTGACGTTACACATCACCGGGCAGCGGCCGGATGGGTATCATTTGCTCGATAGTATCGTGGTGTTTGCAGATGTTGGTGACCGTCTAAGTGTAGAGGCAGCAAAACAATCTTCGCTTGTGGTAACAGGCCCGGAAGCGGAGGGAGTGCCTTCTGACAGTCGCAACCTGGTTTTGAAAGCTGCCGCGCTGTGTGAGGCCACGCTACACGCCTTTAGGTTAGAGAAAAACCTGCCAACCGCGGCAGGCATTGGTGGGGGATCTGCAGATGCCGCCGCCGTTGTACGTTTGTTAAATGCGGCAGAGTTTCCCAATCGTTTCCTGCCGCTTGGCGCGGATATTCCCATGTGCGTTGCCCTGCGTGCGGCGCGGATCCGTGGCATAGGGGAAGAGATTACGCCCTTGTCAGATTTCCCAGATATGCCTGCCGTTCTGCTGAATCCTCGCGTTGCAGTCCCAACGCCCCCTGTGTTCAAGGCTTTGACAAACAAGAGAAATGTTCAGATGCAAGCTGTGCCTGAGAGTTTCGATATGCCTATTGAAGACCTTGTCATTTGGTTGTCTGCGCAGCGAAACGATTTGGAGGCACCAGCAATTAGTCTGTTCCCGGACATCGCGATTGCGTTGTCCGCCTTAAACGGCACCAAGGATTGCCTCTTGGCGCGTATGTCCGGCTCAGGAGCTACCTGTTTTGCTTTGTTTCCTAATATGGACGCCGCCTGTGAGGCTGCGTCTGCATTGCATGCGCAGCATCCAGATTGGTGGGTGAAATCCTGCACTTTGGGATCGCGTAACCCGTAGGTCGGGATCTTAGCGCAGACGCGCGACGACGTAATCCGCGATATCGGCCAACATCTGGCGCAGCTCATGATCTGGCAAAACCGTTAAGGCTTCTTTGGCTTTTTGTGCCCAAGCAATCGCCTCGAGACGAGTATCTTCCATCGCACTATGACACTTAAGCAGAACCAAAGCTTGTTCAAGATCGCCCTCGCGCTGATCCCCTTTTTCAATGGTGCGCTTCCAAAAGTTACGTTCTGTGTCGTCGGCTTTCGCAACGGCCTTGATCACTGGCAGCGTCAGTTTGCGTTCACGGAAATCATCGCCGATGTTTTTTCCGGTGGCGTCAGAGCCCCAATAGTCCAGCAGATCATCTACAATCTGGAAGCTGATGCCAAGTGCGTCGCCATAGTCATACAAGGCCTGTGTGATGGCGTCATCGGCACCGGCAATCACGCCCCCTACTTCAGTAGCTGCGGAAAACAATGCAGCCGTTTTTCCGCGCACAACTTGCAGATAAATACCTTCGGATGTGGCCAGATCCTGTGCGGCAGTCAGCTGCAGTACTTCACCTTCCGCAATGGTGGCCGAGGCATTTGCAAGAATATCAAGCACCCGTAAAGACCCGGTTTCAACCATCAGCTGGAAGCTGCGAGAAAACAGGTAATCACCGACCAGAACACTTGATTTATTATCCCAAAGCAGGTTGGCCGTGGGGCGGCCACGCCGTTGTCCGCTTTCGTCGACAACATCGTCATGCAGCAAAGTTGCGGTGTGAATAAATTCAACGGTTGCTGCCAGTTTCACGTGATGTGGTCCGTCATATCCACAAAGTCGTGCCGCCGCGAGTGTGAGCATTGGGCGCAGGCGTTTGCCGCCGGCTTCCACCAAATGTGCGGTCACTTCGGGGATACGTGGTGCATGTTTTGAGGCCATGCGTTCGCGGATCAACACATTCACGGCGTCCATATCGTCTGAAAGATATTGGGCTAGGCGGTCATGAGGTTTTACGGAGGCGTCCATGGGCGTTCAATACTCTGTTATTTACGGCCTAAAGCTCGACAATTGCGTGCTGGTGGCGTTATGTCTCCAGTATGAAAGAACTCTTGCGTACCACGGACCCGACTATCATCGCATTCGCCCAAGCGCTCCTTCAGGGAGAGGGTATAGACTGCTTTGAAATGGACGTAAATATCAGCATCCTAGAAGGATCAATTGGCATTTTGCCGCGCCGTTTGATGGTACGCCGCGCCGACCACTTCCATGCGGCGGCAATTCTGAAAGACAATGATGTTGAATTTGGATCTGGAACAGCTTTTTCCTGAAGGATTAACCGATGATGGTTTCCTGTCCGAGCGTTTGCAGATCCTGCAACCGCGTAAAGGGTATCGCGCCGGGGCTGATCCTGTGTTGTTGGCCGCAGCTTGCCCAGCAAAGCCTGGTGATAGCGTGTTGGAAGCCGGGTGTGGGGCCGGGGTGGCCTCGCTTTGTCTGGGCGCACGTGTTGATGATCTACAACTAACCGGGATTGAACTGCAGGAGAAATACGCAACCCTCGCGCGGGAAAATGCCGTCAGAAATGACCAAGGGTTAGAAGTTTTCACGTCGGATATCCAAACGATTCCGGCAGAGGTCAAAGCCCGCAGCTTTGATCAGGTGATCATGAACCCGCCATTTTTTGAGCGAAATAAAGGGTCTTCCGCCCCGGATTCAGGCAAGGAAATTGCATTGGCAGGCAACACCCCAACTGAGGTTTGGATTGACCTTGCCGCACGTCGCTTAAAACCAAAAGGTTATCTGACCTTGATTCAAGATATCCGACGCCTTCCCGATGTGCTTTCTGCCAGCTTATCGCGCTTGGGTAGCATCGAGGTTCTACCGATTGCGGCGCGTCCGGGGCGCAAGACGCATCTTTTCCTGATGCGCGCCCGAAAAGAGGGGCGGGCGGATTTTATATTGCATTCTCCGATGGTTACTCACGAAGGTGATCGGCATTTGAAGGATGGGGAAAGCTATACAGATCAAATTCGTTCCATTTTGCGCGACGGGAGCGCACTTAAATTCCCCTAATCTTAGGGTTTTGGTAATGAAATTGGGTGAACCATCGGCGGAGAATGGACTTTGGACGGATATTTTCTGCGTTGCGACGTGACACGAATCAAATTCTATGCTCGACTAATTATCATAACTTGGTAACGGAGGATCGCCATGAGTAAGAGTTCACATATCCAGGAACTCCACCGTAAACACCAATCCCTTTCTGAAAAAGTCGACAAGGAACAGCGACATCCTAGTGCCGATCCGACAGAGATCGCGGCTATGAAGAAAGAAAAATTGCGCCTCAAAGAAGAAATATCACGCCTTGCGGAGGCCTGATTTCAAATAAAACTGCTGCGTTGGCACAGCGGTTTGCACCCCGCCAACGTAGCATCAATCACCAAAGAGAAGACGCAAATGAAAAGGGCAGCCATTTGGCCGCCCATTTTTTTGGTGTGTTCGCTATTTACACGAAAAACTGCGCACCATTGGCCGAAATTGTGGACCCATTGATGAATTCCGCATCATCAGAAACGAGGAAGGTCACGCAACGGGCAATTTCTTCCGGAGTACCCAGGCGTCCCGCAGGAATCTGACTGATGATCGAATCGCGTACTTTTTCAGGTACGGCCATAACCATTTCAGTGCCGATATAACCTGGGCAAATTGCGTTGGCGGTGATGCCAAACCGTGCACCTTCCTGTGCCAGAGATTTGGTGATGCCAAGATCACCCGCCTTGGATGCGGCATAGTTCACTTGGGCGAACTGGCCTTTTTGACCGTTGATGGAAGAAATCGTTACGATTCGCCCGAATTTGCGTTCGCGCATGCCCGGCCAGATCGGGTGGGTCATGTTGAAAACACCTGAGAGGTTGGTATCAATCACCTGCTGCCATTGTTCGCGCGTCATTTTGTGGAAAGGCGCATCGCGGGTGATGCCTGCATTGTTGATCAATACATCAACCGGCCCCAGTTCTGATTCGACGGCCTGAATGCCCTCGGCGCAGGCGTCATAATCTGCCACAGACCATTTCCAAGTCTTGATGCCAGTTTCTTCAGTGAACTTCGCGGCCGCTTCGTCATTGCCTGCGTAATTCGCGGCGACAGTATAACCTGCGTCTTTCAAAGCTATGGAAATTGCGGCGCCGATGCCTCGTGTGCCTCCGGTAACCAATGCGGTTCGTGCCATGTCTGCTCTCCTTAAAAAATCCACTAAGCAACTCTGTAAAACATTTTCGCACGTATGCGCAACATTATTTCAAGATAAATTGCCGCATTGCAGAAAAAAGACGCCTACAGAGCTTCTGTAGGCGTCATAATGCAGCAATACAACTTTAACGTGACAGTTAACGTTCGACGCAGAGAGCAACCCCCATGCCACCACCAATACAAAGTGTGGCGAGGCCTTTTTTCGCGTCCCGACGCTGCATTTCAAACAATAGCGTATTCAGAACGCGGCAACCAGATGCACCAATCGGGTGGCCAATGGCGATGGCGCCGCCGTTCACGTTGACGATTTCAGGATCCCAGCCCATTTCTTTGTTCACAGCGCAGGCTTGAGCTGCGAAAGCCTCATTGGCTTCTACCAGGTCCAGATCCGATGCCGACCACCCCGCCTTGGCGAGGGCTTTGGCTGACGCATGTACCGGGCCCATGCCCATGATGGATGGATCAAGACCCGCAGTCGCATAGGACGCAATGCGCGCCATTGGTGTCAGGCCGCGCTTTTCGGCGTTTTCTGCGCTCATCAATAGAACTGCTGCTGCGCCATCGTTGAGGCCAGAGGCATTTGCTGCGGTAACCGAACCACCGTCGCGTACAAAGGCAGGACGCAGTTTCTGCATGGTTTCCATGGTTGCGCCGTGACGTATGTATTCATCGGCATCGATGGTGGTCTCGCCTTTGCGGCTTTTAATTACGAAGGGAACAATCTCATCAACAAACTTGCCAGCTTTTTGTGCTGCTTCTGCTTTGTTTTGCGAGGCGACAGCAAATGCATCCTGCATCTCGCGCGAAATTTCCCATTGATTTGCAACATTTTCCGCAGTTTGCCCCATGTGATAGCCGTTAAAGGCGTCCCAAAGACCATCGCGGATCATGCTGTCGATATATTTCACGTCGCCCATTTTGTGGCCTGCACGCAGATGCGCCACATGCGGGGAAAGGGACATGTTTTCTTGACCACCAGCAGCGACAATGTCGGCATCGCCAAGCATGATGTGCTGTGCGCCCAATGCAACGGTGCGCAGGCCAGAACCACAAACTTGGTTGATGCCCCAAGCAGAGCTTTCTTTTGGAAGGCCCGCGTTAATATGGGCCTGGCGTGCAGGGTTTTGTCCCTGGCCAGCTTGCAGAACTTGACCCAGAATGGTCTCGGACACGTCGCTTTTGTCAATACCAGCCCGTTCAACAACCGCTTCAAGAACGGCAGATCCAAGATCATGCGCCGGTGTTTTTGAAAAAGCGCCACTAAAACTGCCCACAGCGGTACGCGCGGCGGAAACAATAACTACATTGGTCATCTTTGACTCCCTTGTTGCATGCGCCGCAGAGTTTCGCGGTTTTGGAAACGATCGACTTGGCGCTATCGCGAAAGGTTAGGGGGAAAAAAAACAAAGAGCAATGCAGTTGCAGAGAAAACTCTGCGATGCAGCAATTGGTGCTCTTGTCTGGATTGAGGCGATCAGGCGCGGGATTGCTTCAGTTTTGCTTCCTGTTCGGCTGGGCTAGCCATCGTTGGGCTGCCAAAATAATATCCTTGCAGACAGTCAACACCGATATCCTGAAGGACGGCAATATCGTCTTGGCTTTCAACGCATTCCGCGACGGTGAACATCTCAAAATGCTGGGCGATGGAAACCAATGCACGGGTCAGAACCTGATTGTCTGCGCTATGCGCGATGCCGGTGATGAATTGCCCGTCAATCTTAATGACATCAAAGAAAAAATCTTTGAAAAAGCGGAACGCCGTATACCCGGCACCGAAATCATCAAGGGCAAATGCGATCCCTTGATTTTGAAGATCTGCCATAAAACTGGTTACGAGTTCGGGCATCTGCATTGCCGATGATTCTGTAATTTCCAAGATTAGCCGCTCACCAATCGTATCATTCACGGCAAGTCCGGCATTCAGGGCTTTGATCCATGGAGCGTACCCAATTGACCGCGCTGACATATTGATGGATAGGCGTAGAGTTGGATCATCTGCGAGGGCACGCAAACCTAGCTCAATTGAGCGACAATCAATAAGGCGACCAAGTTCATTGTCTTCAATTTGGCTGATGAAATCTTTCGCCGGAATAATGCGACCTGATTCATCCATTACGCGTATGAGGCCTTCATAAAAGGCAATCTGCCCAAGTTGACCAGAGCGTACAATGGGTTGGTAAGCAAGCGCTACATTTCGGGTGGCCAGCGATTTATGTACAAGCTGCAGTATGTTGCGATCGCGATGTTCAAGCATACGAGACAGCGGCCCGCCATCCCTGCCATCATCGCCGGTATCAAATTTCAACTCATCGCTTAACATCGCAAGTTCCGGTCTATTTCGTCAGCTACAGATCCAAACTGTTTGAAAACTCTTAAGGTCTTATGAATAATCGCACTTGTTGTGAATTTGATGTAAATGAAGCGGGTTGCAGAAACGCATGGGGAACAAGGGCAAATGACTGATCGCTGTGGTTGGGTTGGAATTGAATCAATTTATCTCGCCTATCATGATGAAGAATGGGGCGTGCCTGAATATGATTCACGGGCCTTGTGGGAAAAACTGATTCTGGATGGATTTCAGGCCGGGCTGAGTTGGCTAACGATTTTGAAGAAACGCGATAACTTCCGCGAGGCTTTCAAAGGCTTCGATCCTGAAGTTATTGCAACCTGGGGTGAAGCCGAGGTGGCAGAACTGCTGCAAAACCCCGGAATTATTCGCCACCGGGGAAAAATCCAAGCGACAATTACCAATGCACAGGCCTATCTGCGGATCCAGGAAATACAGCCGTTCGCGGATTTTCTTTGGGGATACTTTGACCATCGGGTGGAGCAAAACCGCTGGGAAAGCCAAGCGAATGTGCCAACGCAGGATGCGCGATCTTTGCAAATCTCAAAAGACCTGAAAAAGGCTGGATTCAAATTCTGCGGTCCGACGATTGTGTATGCGTTTATGGAAGCCTCGGGCTTTATGAACAACCACTTGATCACCTGCCACCGCCATAAGGAAGTGGCAGGCATGGCCCGTAAATAGGCTTACAAATAGCGCGCTCCCTGACGATCCAGCTCTTTACGCACCACGGTCAGGTCAACATCGGGAAGGGCCTTGCCGGATTTCACCGAAACGGCTGCTGCGATACCAGCAGCCTGACCAGCAACGGCACAGCACGCCATGTTGCGGGTGGCGGCGTGACTGGTGGTGTCGCCACCGTTGATGCGGCCAGAAACCAGCAGGTTTTCGACCTTCTTGGGCAGTAGGTTGCGGTAAGGGATTTGGAAGTATCGCCCGGTCGTGGGCAAGATCAGAATGCCGTAACCATCTATGAATTCTGGGAAGATCCCAACGCTGTCATCAAAGCGCCCTTGTTCGCGCACGTCTAGCCCCGTCATACTGTAAACCGTATCCACCTTACGTGAATCGCGGATACCAATTGTCATGCCGAAATTGCGCAGGCGGATGCCTTCGCACCCCGGAGTGTAACTGCGCAAAGCCTCAATCGCCAGCATGGATTGGCGACGTCCCTCGATCTCATATGTGGTCATGCTATCGGGGTCGGTGCCGTCGCAATTCGCCATATGAATCAAGTTCATATAGGTAAGCTCACCGGTGTCATGACATGCGCCCCAAGTGCCAGCAATGGTATTCAGGTTCGGCGGAATTAACCCATCTTTGATCGCTTGGGCGAAGGGCTTATGCAGGAAAGGCGAGAACATCTTGTCCTCTTTGCCAGTGGTTTCGATGTTCCATTCACCGCCGCCGCCCCAGTCCTTATAGGTCTGCGGATCAGCCTTAACGCCATCCATGAATTTCTGCTTATCCACGCCCGCCACATGGAACATAACTGAGGCCGCCATCATTTCCTCAACCGGTGTTTTAAACACTGGGGCACCGGCACGTTCCGCAACATCGGCGTCGCCTGTGGCGTCAATCACACGTTTGGCCAATATTGCCTCGCGTCCGGCTTTGGATTCGGTGATCGCGCCGACAATTTTGTTGCCCTCCATAATCGGGGCGACAAATTGACGGTGTAGCATTGGGCGGATGTGCGGTTCATTCAGAACCATCTGATCTGCAACCAGTTTGAAGCCCTCAGAATCAATCTCATACGACAAGGATTGGCTTTCCGGCGAGGCTGCGCCCATCTCTTTGGCCCGTTCTTCAAACTCGCGCGCGATGCCATCAGATTCGACGGTTTCCTCGTGGCGGTACCAATGCATGCCCTCAACACCGACAACCGTCAGATTTCCGCCAAAGCATCCAAACCGTTCCACCAGTGTTACCTCAACCCCGGCGCGTGCGGCGGCAAGAGCAGCAGGCAGACCACCAGGGCCCGAGCCGATCACTAGCACATCGGTTTCATGGATTACGTCGATTTCGCGTGCGGGTTCAGTAATTTTACGTGTCATGGCATGCCTTCATATGTGTTAGCGCTACCTACGGTTTTTG
>Ga0209292_1007823_pt1 | contig 10060 bp, 9 predicted proteins | sample GOMGulsemesocosm_2_FD_184634 | JGI IMG/M metagenome (GOLD analysis project Ga0209292, IMG submission 184634) | Methane-oxidizing microbial communities from mesocosms in the Gulf of Mexico - GOM9C Gulf of Mexico (SPAdes) (version 2) | ecosystem: Environmental > Aquatic > Marine > Cold seeps...
CATAGTCATTCTATATTTCATAAGTTTTGTGCAGTTATCAGTTTGCTAATAAGCTCCCAAAGGGCGAGTTTAAAAGGCTTACATGCTGCGTTATTGATTTTGACAAGGGAATAACCATTCTCTGCAATCAATGCCTTGCCTTTAAGCCTTTTAATTCTCGCTGAGTGAGAAAGAACTTAATCAACTTGGTATTATTTACGCATTTAATTGGTTATCACAATGCTAAGATAACAAAGCTTGCGTTAAGTTGCAGCGAAAAGAGCTTAATAGCAAATCGATTACCTTATTCTCACTTAACTTATTTATTTCAGTCTAAGCGGTTTAAGCGCTCACCTTGGTTAAAAGCAATAATATTTTGGCTTAATAAATCTACCAAGCGCTGTTGGGCTTCAATACTTGCCCAAGCGATGTGTGCAGTAATTTTTAAGTTTGCTAAATTACTGTTAAGTAGCGGGTGGTTAGGAAGAGGGGGCTCTTGTGTTAAGACATCTAAAATGGCATAAGCAATATCTTTGTTCTTTAACGAATGTAATAAAGCTATCTCATCAATCAATGCCCCTCGAGCAGTGTTGATTAGTACTGCGGTATTTTTCATACGTGATAAAACATCAGCATTGATTAGCTTTTCTGTTTCAGCTGTTTGTGGGCAATGTAAGCTAATAATGTCAGCTTCTTCTATGATTTGCTCAAAAGTATGCCTATCTAGTCTCGTTAGCTTAGCTTTTGGTCGCTCACTAATAAGTACCTTCATATTAAAAGCCTTTGCAATACCGGCAACTGCTTTTCCTAAACTACCGTAACCAACGATACCAAGGGTTTTACCTGCCAGTTCACTGATGTTATTACCGTGGTAACAAAAAGCATCGCTACTTGACCATAAACCTTGCTCAGTATTGCTATTTTGATGGTTGGTTTGTTGATAATACTCGAGTAATTGAGCAAATACATATTGTGCTACTGATTGCCCGGCATAACCGCTGACATTTGTCACCGCAATATTTAAATGTTTAGCGGCTTCAATATCTACATTGTTATAACCCGTGGCACTGATACAAATGAGTTTAACATTGGGCAGGGCGGATAAAATTTCTGCGGTTAACTGTACTTTGTTAGTAATAATAAAATCGGCATCAAGGCAGCGCTCTATTACTTCTGTAGGGAGAGTTTTCGCATAACAGCTTAGCTGAGTAACCTGTTTTTCAATGGCCGAAAACTCAATGGCAGAACTGAAGGTGTTTTTATCTAAAAATACTGCACGCATGTTATTTACTCAATTGCTTTGTCGTAGCCTAATCAAAAGTAGATATAGGCTAGATTAATGCGCTAGTGTAAATGACCTTAGCCAGGTCGACCATCTTTTCTTGCTTTGATTAGCATAGGGCCGTAACCAACAATAAAGATAACAAAAGCTAATATCCAAAACCCACCGCTGATATCAATAAATAATAAGGTTTTTTCAGGCACAGCCCAAGGGCCGAAAGTACGTACAAGTGCCGCTAAATTTATTAATACATAGGCAATAGTCATCGATTTGGGCGGCGTTAGCGGGCGTCCAGTATGGCCTAAAGAAACACGCGAAATCATAGCTAAAATCAAACCACCGATGCCGCCAATAGTCAGTAAATGCCATACATGATTACTCGGTACTTCGGGTATTAAATAACTTGCACCAAGAACGAATAAACCAAAGCAGATAAACTTCATCGCGCCGTGAATAGACCATAAAAGAGGAACGTGTAAGGTGATCCAAGGTCGCCATCTTAACCAACGCATTGTTTGAAATACGCTAGCAATGATAAGTAAGGCACCAAAAAAGATCGCTGAAAAGCCAACAATAGGCTGTAATAATAAACTGAACATAGCGATGGCTATACTGCCATTGGCAGCTTTATCTAACCAAGGAAGTGGTGTTGCTTTTGGCGTTTTTGTGCCATTAGCTGTGAACATAGGAGCTACACGGCCAGCCATTACCGACATCAAAAAAGTTACTAGCATAACGCCAGAATAACCAGAATATACGCTATTGAACGTTGCGGGGTAGTGTATTGCTAAGTGCATTTCTAAATTAGCGATAGTGAACAAGGCTAACAGTGGTACAAAGAATAAATTGCGGTATTGTTTTATAGTAATAATAGGCTTAGCTAAAACATAGGCTACTGTTGGAAGAAAAACTAGGTCAATTATACTGGTTATGGTTGAACCGAGTAATTCGGGGATCACTAGAAAAATTCGACCCGCTAGCCAAAGTAAAAATAAAGCAAGTAGTGTTGTGCCTTGAGCACCTCTAGCGCCCGTCCAGTTTTGTACAGCCGTTAATAAAAACCCCGCAATAATGGCGCCACCAAAGCCAAAAATCATTTCATGAATATGCCACCAATAACCACCACCGAGTGGAGATAAGCTAATTGTTCCCTTATACATTAATAGCCAGAGTGTAATGGCGAAAACGCTAAAGATCGCACCACTAAGGAAGAAGGGGCGAAAGCCTAAACGTAATAGAGGTGGAATTTTTTGTTCAGTTGCTAAGTCGGTAATTTGCATCATTTGTTTGCCTTGTTTACATCTAAGGTGATTACGACAATATAGTTAGGAGTGATCCTTATAAGCGATTGTAATGAATAGTGGGTAGTGATGCCCGAAATAGATCAACAAATAGTGAGTAATCTGCAGATACAAAGTGAAAACACAAAGTATTGGACTGCAACTATTGTTAGCCGAGCCCAATACCGAAAAGTATTATTGCTGAAGGAATTTTTTAACTTGGCTAACAGAAGCGGCTCCGACTTGTGTTGCGACCCGTTCTCCATTGTTCATTAATAACAATGTCGGAATACCTCGAATGCCTAATTTAGCCATTAGTTCCTGACTATTATCTGAATTGATTTTTATCACTTTAATATCGTCATGTTCTTGAGCTATTTGCTCTACTACTGGTGCTAGCATTTTACATGGCGCGCACCATGGTGCATAAAAATCGATTAAGACCTTTCCTTTAGTTTGCTCTACTTCTTTTGAAAAATTTTCAGCTAAAATCTCTTCAACTTTTATAAAAATGTCTGTGCTCATGATGTACTCCATTATGTCGTGTTTGTTTAACTTCTATTAAGTAAATGCAGTGTACTTAAGTTGCAATTGCTTTATTAGATGTGTTTAATAGAATTCATTGTTCTAAAAATGAAACAGTTTTCAGTAAGGTTAAAAAGTCCGAGGGAAATATGAAGTTGAGCAATTTAGATGATTTGCACTTATTTGTTTGTTTAGTGGAAGCTGGCTCGTTCACTTTGGCGGCCAAAGAGTTAGGCATAGCAAAATCAAAATTAAGTCGACGTTTAGTTTTGTTAGAAAAAAAACTAGGCTGTGAACTGCTGTTGCGCACCACTAGAAAACAGGAACTCACCGAGAGTGGTCGTTTACTTTTTTGTGCGAGTAAAGAGCATATAGACGCGTTAACTAAAGTAGAAGAAGAGCTTTCTTCATTATTGAATCAGCCGCAAGGTAAGTTGAATATTTTATTACCCTTAGAGTTTTTTAATCAAATTATCAGTACCCTAATTAGCGATTTTTTAAAGCGCTATCCTAAAATTAACTTACATTGTCAGCATTATTCTGGCTCGGTTCCTGAGTTTGATCCTAAGTTTGACCTTTGTTTTGTTTTGCACGAACAAACGTTACCAGCAACAAACTGGATTGCTAAAGAGTTATTAAGCTTTCCACAATCTATTTATTTGTCGCCAACTATGTCGTCTGAGGCAGAAAGTAAACTGCTGCAAGAAGTACTAATTAAACCAGAGCAACTTAGTCAGTATGATTGCATATTGGAAGAAGAAAATCAGCCATGGCATTTTCGTAATGGCGATAAAATTGAGCAGGTTAATGTTGGTGGTAAAGTGATACTTTCTAGCCCTGAAATGCGTTTACAGGCGGCAGAGCAAGGTCTTGGGCTGTGTAAATTACCTGATTATGTTATAAGGAAAAATGTGACAATAAATCAATCACTACAACGTTTATCACTCAGTAATGAAAGTGTCGCTCAGCGTTTAAGTGTGCTTTATCAAAGCCGTAATGTAGCCAGTAAAACGCGGACCTTTTTAGATTACTTTCAAAGTCATGTGGGACAATTATTGTAAACCGGAACGGAATATCCGATATGCAGTTTTGCCATAAACATTAACGATTGTTATGATATGGCATCTTTTTATTAATGAATAAATCATTGAATTTTATGTCAACAACACCACTTGAACGAATTACAGTAGAACCTAAAAGTACAGCAACGTCTTGCGTTATTTGGTTACATGGTCTGGGAGACTCTGGTGCTGGTTTTGCGCCTATCGTACCGGTATTATCTTTACCAGAAAATCATGGTATACGCTTTATTTTCCCTCATGCACCAGAGCAGGCGGTAACGATTAACCAAGGTTATGTTATGCGCTCTTGGTATGACATTAAAAGTATGGATTTACATAACCGTGCTGACATGAACGGTGTATTAGCCTCTGAAAGTCTTGTACAAGCGTTAATTCAAGAGCAAATTGATTCAGGCATCGCAGCAAAAAATATTGTGTTAGCTGGATTTAGTCAAGGCGGTGTATTGAGTTTATTTACGGGATTACGCTTTGAGCAAAGCTTAGCGGGCATCTTGGCATTATCTTGCTATTTACCAACAGCAGATAAATTACCTGAGCAATGTCACAGTGCTAATGTCGCGACACCTATTTTACAAAACCACGGTGTTCGAGATGAGGTTGTACCTATCAGTGCAGGTAAAATGGCCAATACATTATTAACAGCGGCTAACTATAAAGTCACTTGGCAGAGTTACCCAATGGAGCATTCGGTATTACCAGAGCAACTTGCTGATATTTCAGCCTGGTTACAAGCTAGATTACTTTAAAACATAAAATTAAAACAGATAAATTAAAGCTAATAAATTAAGGATGATGAATGGATAACATCAAAGGACAAGATGGCATTGACAAGGCTATGGAGGCACCCATAAAAATAGGGCAAGCTGCTTTAAGGTTTAATCGTTACTTTACTGTGGCTAACATACTTAAAATTATAGCTTTATTGTTTTTTTGCCTATTTATTTATAAAAAGTCGAATCAATCTCAACAAGAGGATGATAATAGCTTAACTTACCTTACTAGCCCTAAAGTCGATGATATTTATTTTCTAGACTTTCGTCTGCTGAATGAAAACCTACGACCTAATGAAAAATATCGTCTTGCCAAGGTTGTTGATATTACTGGTGAGATAGTGACCTTGCTTTATGGCAATGTATTTTATCTTCGTCAACAATCGTTGAAAGATAGCATTCGATATGGACAGTTAAGGTACAAAGAGTATTTTGAATCCAAGCGTTATGATTTAAAGCTTTCTCAGCTAAAAAAAATGCATGACTCTAAAGCCATTTATATGATTAAGCGGCCAGAACACAATATGCTTTACGGCAATTACATTAATGATCCTGAGCCTAAAAAGGGCTCAGTATTGTATATTCCGGGTAAACGAGAAAACCTTGCCGGACTAAGCTTTAAAAAATCTAGCTATTTAGAGAACAACTTACAGCAGGCTTTTGAGCACTTTAGTCGTTCATCTCAGTTAGGTTTTGCAAAGGGGCAGGTAAACTTAGCCGAAATGTACTTAAGTGGTGAATACATTGATAAAGACCTTAGCCAAGCGATGTATTGGTTTAAACAAGCAGCGCTGCAAAGTGATAAATCAGGTGTGCTTAAGTACGTGATTGTTTGTCGACAGGTTAGCTATTGCCAAGAAGGTGATTTTTACCAAGAGTTAACAGATGCTGGCGTAAACATTAAAGTGAAAAAAGTAGATTTTAAACTTAACTAGGAGCTAGGTGCTAATTAAGTGGAAGTAAAGGAAGTCACATATACCCAAGCGACTTCAAAATGCTCGTTTCAGGACGTATGATCGATTCATGATCAAGGCGTGTATTTTATTAATGGTTATTCCCTTAATGAACGACATAACGATGAACATGATTTGCTCAGACGTCCCTGAGTGGCTGGTTTAGAAACGCTTTATACATCGTTATTGATTTCGACAATAGAATAACTATTATCTTCAATCAATGCCTTGCCTAAAGGCGTTTCTAATTCCAGCTGAATCCTGCATTTTGAAGTGGCTTGGGTATAGTTATGTGACTTCCTTTTTTATATCAATGTTTACTAAGGCATTGATATAATCTTATATTTAATTTAACTATGCTTCTCTATATGACTCAGCGACTAAGTGATGACGATTTAATAGTTTGTAAAACTCGGTGCGATTACGCTGAGCAATGCGCGCCGCCTGCGAAACATTACCTGCAGTAATCTTTAGTAACTTAGCTAAATAATCACGCTCAAAATGATCTCGTGCTTGTTGAAAAGAGGGGAATTGAGTTGAATCATCACGCAGGGCATTTTTTACTAAATTGGCGCTTATGACACTCTCACTCGACAATGCAATACTTTGCTCTACAACATTTTGCAGCTGTCTGATGTTACCTGGCCAAGGAGCACTAATAAGTAATTCCATTGCTTCTTGACTGATACTTTTTATTGGTACGTTTGAACGAGCAACAGCTTGATTTAAAAAGTATTGTACTAGCAGTGGAATATCTTCTCGTCGTTGCATTAGGGTAGGTAATTCTAACTCAACCACATTAAGTCGATAATACAAATCTTCTCTAAAAGTACCTGCTTTAATGGCTTTAGTTAAATTGACATGTGTTGCCGATATGATACGTACATCGACTTTGACCGCTTGCGTACTGCCGACAGGTCTGACTTCTCTTTCTTGTAAAACGCGTAAGAGTTTAACTTGAAAACTTAGTGGCATATCGCCAATTTCATCTAAGAATAAAGTGCCACCATTAGTCGCTTGAAATAAACCTTGGTGGTTTCGCTCTGCGCCAGTAAATGCGCCTTTAATATGACCAAACAATTCAGACTCAAGTAATTGTTCAGGAATAGCAGCACAATTGATGGCGGTAAATACATTATCTTTTCGGTTACTGGCTTGATGGATTGCTTTGGCTAGCAGCTCTTTGCCTGTGCCACTTTGACTGTGAATAAGCACACTAAAATCACTGTTAGCAACCTGCTTAGCTTGTTGTAATAATGAAGTCATGACTGTGCTTCGGCTAATAATATTATTACGCCATATCTCAGCTTCACAAGCTTGTTCACCACTAGATGGCTGTAAACGTATCGCCTGTTCAACGGTGTCTAATAGCTCTTGGCTTTCAAAAGGCTTAGTTAAAAAACTAAACACACCTTGTTTAGTCGCACTAATCGCATCAGGAATGGTGCCATGAGCAGTCATAATTACCACTGGAATATTAGGGTGTTGTACTCGAATTTGTTCAAATAAAGCCATGCCATCCATGCCCTCCATGCGTAAATCACTAATAACGACTTGAGGAATATAATTTTGCAATGTTCCTAAGGCTATTTTTGCATTCGCAGCAGACTCAACATTATAGCCAGCAGCGGACAAACGAATACTGAGTAAACGTAACAAACTTGGATCGTCATCTACGATAAGAATTTTAGCTGAATTGCTAGTGATTTTTTGGTTGTTTAGGCTCATAAAACGTTCTCTTTTTGGGGTATATCAAACGGATAAATCTTAGCTAAGAGATCATTTTATCCGCTTGCTTTTAGCCACGTTCATTAATATTTTGGTCAATTTGTTTGAGTAACATCAGTTGTTGGTTTACGTGGTCTAATTGCTGATTCAATAGCTTAATTTTCCCGTGATGCTCCTTGCTCTGTTTGATGAAATTTTGTTCAGACAGTGCTTGTTTTTCAAGTAAATGGAGCAGAGTATTTAACTGGTCTCTTAATAACATAGTAAAGGCCAAATTATCTTTACTCAGATTATTGCTCGTTAATAAATGTTCATTGAGCAGTCGTTTTGCTTTGTAAGGTTGATGCAGGCCAGGAGTTGGCAAACTATAAATTAAAATGAGCTTGCCTTGGCTAAGGGATTTATCCTTGTATTCACTCGCTATTATGGAGCGCTGTTTATGCTCTTCTTGCAAAAGCTCCTTATTATTAAGTTTTTTTAACCATAAATAATACTGACTATATTGGACCGAATTATGGTTCGTATCAGTCTTAGCTTCCGTTGCGGGAGAGGACATTTGGCAAGCACTTGATAAGTGAGCTAAGAGGATAATAAATATTATCGAAAAACACTGTTTAACTCGGCTAATGATGGAGCTGCTTGCGCTAGCGTTATTTTTTTTCATAAGGCATTATCTGTTTGTGTATTTGGTAAGGTAATGGTTACACAGGTACCGTTTGAATGTGTAGCGTTGAGTTTTTTCGCCTGAATTATTTTGATACTACCATTAAGGCGCAGTAATAATTCTTTGACAATAGTAAGGCCTAAACCGCTGCCTTTTATCTGGCTATTTATCGGTGCGGTACCCTGATAAAAAGCATCAAATATTTTCTCACAAAGTGATGGATCTATCCCTGGACCTTGGTCAAATATATTAATGGTTATGCACTCTTTGTTGCTGTTATATGTGATGGTGATATTTCCGTTCATGGGGGAATATTTTATCGCATTAGAGAGAATGTTATCTAAAATCACGCTGAGCTGTTTACTATTACTGTAAATAAAATAAGGACTGTTATCTGATTTCAATGACAAATTTTTCGATTTGAAATCGAGCTTTCTAACGTGACAAGCACCACTTATCAACTCCGATAAGTTAAGCCTCTCTAAGCCATGTAAACTAGTTGAATCCAGTACTATATTAAAATCGAGTAAGTCTTCAATTAATCGCTGTAAGCGATTTACACTGGTGCGAATGATATCGCAAATCTCCTGCTGATCCTCGTTCAGTGGGCCAACACTATTATCATAAATAAGCTCAGTGCCTTCTCTAATCGCAGCGAGTGGCGTTTTTAACTCATGAGATATGTGCCGAATGAAACTCGATTTTTGCAACTCAAGTGTATGAAGGCGTTGTCTCATATTTTCTAGGGCATCTGTTATTTCTCTGACTTCGGCAGGGCCATGTAAATTAATTTCCTGCTCGAAATTTCCTTGCTCTAGTAGTTTTATTTTATCAGTGAGCCGTTTTAATGGTTTAGTGATCAAAATGATAAATATACCCGCAATTAAGAAAGTAATAGGAATAATATATAAACCTTCAAGGATATTATTACTAATATTTTCCGTTGCGTGATGTATATCTAAAATTTGTTGATTAACAACAATATTACTCCGATTTTCTAGTTTTTTATTAATAAAATGTAATGACTTAAATTCTTGTTGGACTTGCCCTAAAGATAGCGACTCAACTCTATCGCTTAGCATCAATGATTTTATTCTATCGCTTTCAATCTCTAATAACGATAGTTGCTGCTTTAGCGCTTTATCTTGCTGTTTAGCGAATGTTGCTTTGATTATATTTTTTAAAGCTTTTTGGTGGCGACTAAATTGGGTAAGTAACTCATCGTCTTTGAGTACTACATATTGACTTGCAGATCGTTCAATTTTGGCAATATTCTCATCTAGTTTACTGTTCAGTTGAGTTAACTGTGCAACATGGTGAATCGCGTTAGTACTTTGTTTAGCTAATTGACTGACTTTGTTGGCGCCGAACAGTAAAGCCATCACTAAAGGCATAGCAACAAAAGTGAAACCTATTAACGTGAGTTTATTAATGGACGTTTTATTGAGTAATGACTGGCTAGATACAAAAAATGAGAGCATTAGTTTATTTAATATTGCTCTGCTTTTTTTTAGTTTACTAAGGGGAGTCATAAAATTTAGCCTGAACTTTTTACGGTGATTAAATATTATGTCCTTTGTATGATAAAAATAAAGTAAAAACAAGGGTGTCTTTATTTTGAGACAGCTAACGATACAAAAGATACGTAAAGGTAACTACTTGTAAATTATATCTTTATTTGTTTTTGTGCCAGCGTATGACTCAATGGTAGTCGGTAATTTTTTATTGTGTTGGTAATTAGCGACACTTTGGCGGGCGCTAAGACTGGGATAGGGATACTCTTTCTGTATAAATACT
>Ga0209292_1007829_pt1 | contig 10050 bp, 8 predicted proteins | sample GOMGulsemesocosm_2_FD_184634 | JGI IMG/M metagenome (GOLD analysis project Ga0209292, IMG submission 184634) | Methane-oxidizing microbial communities from mesocosms in the Gulf of Mexico - GOM9C Gulf of Mexico (SPAdes) (version 2) | ecosystem: Environmental > Aquatic > Marine > Cold seeps...
ACATGTAATCCATTGTCTAGGTCGTACTCTTCAAAAGTTACTTTTTGCGCCATAATTGATACAGGTAAAAGCAATGAAGCGAGATAAATGATACTTTTCTTCATTAGTATTTTAATTGATTTTTAAAAGTTACTAGGGTTTGACGCCTAAATAAGGTTTTTGTTACAAAAAACCAGACAAATATAACGATTGATATTTAATTCGATATGTATGCAGAAACGGATATATATTTTGGGAATGCAAAGGTGAATTACTATCTTCGTTTTATATGCAAAAAACATTCATTTTTATAGCCTTAATATACTGTATTGGACTCTTTTCACAAGAGGATACTACTGAACTAAAAATAGACGACCCAAAATATAGAGAGGATCAGTTTTATGTTGGAATTACCTATAATTTTTTAGAAAACAAACCAGTAGGTATGAAACAACAAGGTCTTTCTGGAGGGTTGCATTTTGGCTTTATTAGAGACTTGCCTATTAATAAAAAAAGAAACGTGGGTTTCGGTGTGGGCTTGGGATATTCCAATACCTCTTACAATCATAATTTATATATAAAGGAAGAAAATTCATCAGTCACCTATCAAATACTTGATAATAATGTAGTCGGGTTTAGCAAAAATAAATTGAATATTCATGTTATTGAGATGCCATTACAATTTCGATGGCGAACTTCTACTTCAGAAAACTATCGCTTCTGGCGAGTTTACACAGGGGTTAAAGTTGGGTATGTGCTTAATAGTGTTGTGAAGTATAAAGGAGATTTAGGGAGTTTTAAGCAAAAAAACACACCTCATTTAAATAAGATAAAAACTAATGCAGATATTGGTTTTGGTTGGAACACGTGGAATTTTTATGTGTCATATGCTTTAAATAGTTTGTTTTCAAATAAGGCAATATATAATGGAGAAGCAATTGATGTTACTGAAATAAAATTCGGATTAATATTTTATCTTTTCTAGTCCATTAGTGGGATTATTACAATTGAAATAGAATGTCTTAATAAATTGTACAGGATAAAGTGTAATGTTTTTTATTGAAATTGATAGATTAGTAATGACGGTATGCTGTTGCTGTTGATTTATACCCAATAAATCATCATCATAAATTGTGGTACTAAGCCAATTATAAAACCAATTAAGAGTTCTACGGTATCATGGGCTTTTAGATGTAGCCTAGAGCTTGCAACTAATCCGTTACTGAAAATTAAGAAGCTTATAAGAATTATTAAATTTAGCTGTAAGTGAATGCTAAGTGCCGCAATAAACATTGTTAGTCCGCTGATGGCCGCAGTGTGTAGGCTTGCTTTGTAATTTAAGTAGCTTAATATTAAGAAAGAAATACTTGAAAAAGTAATGCCGGCAAAAAAGTAATGTAGTTCTAGCTCTATATTTTCTTTAAAAACATATTGCGTAATGTATAGGTTTAATGCTACTCCTATGGTATACGGGAAACGTCTTTCTTTTACGTTTTCCATCATTAAAGATGATGATAGTTGTAGTTTTTTTAATACTCTGAAAATAAGTAAAGGAATTACAATTGTAAGAATAAATAGTTGAAAAATTCTACTTTGAATGTATTCAGTAGTATGGTAATTGTAGGTAAAGCTATAGTATAAGCAAACCCCAAAAAAGGGTAGAAAGAGTGGGTGAAAAATATACGAAATGTAAGTTAATAGCCTATTCAAAATTATATTTTTTTTCTCAGACGCGCGACAGGAATGTCCAATTGCTCTCGGTATTTTGCTATTGTTCTTCTGGCAATAGGATAGCCTTTTTCTTTTAATAATGCAGCTAGTTTCTCGTCGGTTAAGGGTTTTTTCTTATCCTCAACATCAATTATGGATTCCAATATTTTCTTTATTTCTCTAGTAGAAACATCTTCCCCCTTAGCGTTTTTCATAGCTTCAGAGAAAAATTCTTTAATTAGTTTTGTTCCGTAAGGGGTGTCAACATATTTGCTGTTTGCAACTCTTGATACTGTAGAAATATCCATATTAATTTCGTCAGCAATATCTTTAAGAATCATAGGTCTTAAGTCCATTTCATCTCCGCTTAGTAGGTATGCTTCCTGATAACGCATTATAGATGTCATGGTTACAAAAAGTGTTTGTTGACGTTGTTTGATAGCATCAATAAACCATTTTGCAGAATCTAATTTTTGTTTTATAAACTGTACAGCATCCTTTTGTGACTTGGTTTTATTTTTGGATTCTTTATAGCCTTTTAACATATTGCTGTATTCATTAGAAATATGCAGCTCTGGGGCGTTTCTACCGTTTAAGGTTAGTTCTAATTGGTTTTCAATAATTTTAATGCTAAAATCAGGAACAACATGTTCGGTAATTCTATTATTACCAGTATAGCCCCCACCAGGTTTAGGGTTTAATTTTTCAATTTCTAAGATTGCATCTTTTAGTTCCTCTTCTGATATGTTGAATTTTTTAAGCAGTTTTTTATAATGTTTTTTTGCAAACTGATCAAATGATTCATTGATGATGTTTATAGCAAGTTCAATTGCTTTTTCTTGACGTTTTTGTTTTAACTGAAGTAATAAACACTCTTGCAGGTTTCTTGCTCCAACACCAGTAGGTTCTAAGGTGTGAACTATTTTTAAAACCTTTAAAACTTCTTCTTCGGTAGTATATACACCTTGAGTAAACGCTAAATCGTCAACAATGTCGGATAATTCTCTTCTAATGTATCCGCTTTCGCCAATACTACCTACTAAAAATTCAGCAATTAAATACTCTTGGTCATTTAAGCTAAAGGTATTTAACTGGTTTATTAAGTGTTGGGTAAAAGTTATTCCTGCTGCATAAGGAATGCTTTTTTCCTCGTCGTCAGCACTGTAATTATTTGCTTGTAACCTATAACTAGGTGTTTCATCATCACTTAAATATTCGTCAATGTTGATGTCATCAGTATTTATTGTTTCATTATCATATGAGTCATCATATTCATCCTCTTGAAACTCATCTTCTATAGTTTCTTCTTTTCCATTGTCTAAAGCTGGGTTTTCTTCTAGTTCTTGTTTGATACGTTGTTCAAAAGCTTGTGTAGGCAATTGAATTAACTTCATCAATTGAATTTGCTGAGGAGATAATTTTTGAGATAATTTAAACTGTAGATACTGTTTTAGCATAATATTGTAAAGATAAAAAAACCTACAAGGTTTTTTTATCTTGTAGGTTAGTTTTATTAATTTATTTTCATGACTCAATCCTCTTTTTAAAAAGAATTGACAGTAGTATTAGAAACATGCTACTGGTGCGTAATCAAATGTCATAAAACAAAGCCATTGAAGGCTTAAAATGCTGCGTTTTGTGGTGTTCTTGGGAACGGAATTACATCTCTAATATTACTCATTCCAGTAGCGAACATTACTAAACGTTCAAATCCTAAACCGAAACCAGAATGTGTTGCGGTTCCATATTTACGTAAATCAGTATACCATGATAATTCTTCAGAGTCGATGTTTAACGCTTTCATTTTTTCAAGTAATACGTCTAAACGTTCCTCACGCTGTGCTCCACCAACCATTTCTCCAATACCAGGGAATAAAATATCCATTGCACGTACTGTTTTTCCATCGTCATTTAAACGCATATAAAATGCTTTAATGTTGGCTGGGTAGTCAAACAATATTACAGGGCATTTAAAGTGTTTTTCAACAAGAAAACGCTCGTGTTCACTTTGTAGATCTGCTCCCCATTCTTCAATGATATAGTTGAATTTTTTCTTTTTATTAGGCTTAGAGCTCTTCAATATGTCTATAGCTTCTGTATAACTAACGCGTTTGAAGTTGTTGTCTGCAACAAAATGTAATTTCTCTGTTAAAGACATTTCGCTACGATCTTTTTGAGGTTTTGTTTTTTCCTCATCTAACAAACGTTGATCTAAGAAAGCTAAGTCTTCTTTGTTATTTTCTAGGATATACGTGATAATAGACTTTAAGAAATCTTCAGCTAAGTCCATGTTTCCAGCTAAATCCATAAAAGCTACCTCAGGTTCAATCATCCAGAATTCTGATAAGTGACGTGAAGTGTTTGAATTTTCAGCTCTAAATGTTGGTCCGAAAGTATATACTTTACCTAAAGACATTGCATAAGTTTCCGCTTCTAATTGTCCAGATACTGTTAAGTTAGTTTCTTTTCCAAAAAAGTCTTTACTATAATCAACCGATCCATCATCGTTTAATGGTGGGTTTTTAACATCTAAGCCAGTTACTTTAAAAATTTCACCGGCACCTTCTGCATCACTACCTGTAATAATAGGAGTGTGCATATAGTAAAATCCTTTTTGGTTGAAATATTGGTGAATTGCAAATGATAATGACGATCGTAAGCGCATAACAGCGCTAAATGTACTTGTTCTAGTTCTTAAGTGTGCATTTTCTCTTAAAAACTCAAAGCTATGTTTTTTAGGTTGTATCGGGTAGGTTTCTGGGTCAGAATCTCCAAGGATCTCAATTGCCTTAACTTCAACTTCTACCTTTTGTCCTTTACCTTCACTTTCAATTAGTGTTCCAGTGATAGCTACTGCTGCCCCGGTAGTAATTCTCTTTAACGTTTCTTCATCGGTATTTTCAAAATCAACAACACATTGTATATTGTTAATAGTTGATCCGTCATTTAAGGCAATAAAACGTTTTGCTCTAAATGTTCTTACCCAACCTTTTAGGGTTATTTCTTGTAAAAGTTGTTTTCCTTTTAATAGTTCTGAAACTGATGTTGATTTCATGTATTGATATCTATTATTTTTTATTATTCTTATGAAACTCGCTAATGACTTTTTTTATTGTAATAAGGACATTTTTTGCAGTTTTTACACGTTGTTTTTTTCTATTGTAAAATGTAATTGTTTGCAAGTCACATTAATCATCCTTAATTGGGTGCAAAGATAATTTTTTATGTGGCTTAAAAAATTTTATTTTCAAATACAAATATCACTAAATATAGTGATGTAAAAATACCTAATTTAGGTGAAGTGCTGGTATGTACATATGTTGTAAATTGCACTAGCTTATACTAATGAACCATATAGGTTTGTTAAGAAAGTTTTTTTGGGGTAAAAACCGTTAGCATGCTAACGGTTTTTTTATGGTGTATCCTCTTCTTCAGGGATTACATTAAAACTAGGTTCTATTAATACTTTTTTATTGGCAATACTCCTTTCTAAGGATAATAAAAGAGATGGTAAAAGTAACAAATTGGCAAGCATTGCTAAAAGTAATGTTACAGAAACTAACCCTCCTAAGGCAACTGTACCACCAAAGCTTGAAATGGTAAATACCGAGAATCCAAAAAATAATACAATAGAAGTGTAAAACATACTCACTCCAGTTTCGCGTAAGGCAGCATAAACTGATTTTCGAATTTGCCAGTTGTGTGCTTGCAATTCTTGTCGATATTTCGCTAAAAAGTGTATGGTGTCATCTACGGATATTCCAAAAGCAATACTAAAAACTAAAATAGTTGATGGCTTTATAGGTACTCCAAGAAAACCCATTAACCCTGCGGTAATTAGTAATGGGAGTAAATTGGGAATTAAGGACACAATAATCATTCTGAATGATCGGAACATATATGCCATAAATAATGATATAATTACGATAGCTAGTCCTAGTGATAGGAATAAGTTATCTCTTAAATACTTTGTTCCTTTCTGAAATACTAGCGCCTTACCTGTCATGGTAACATTATAACGGTCTTCAGGAAATATTTTGGCTATTTTCAGTTTTAATTGTTCTTCAATAACTTCCATTCGGTCGGTACTGATGTCTTTCATAAAGGTCGTTATTCTGGCATATTGACCAGTACTATCAACATAACTTTTCATTAAGTTGCTATCAGTATCTGCGTTTTTGGCATAAGGAAGTATAAAAAGCTTTTCGTTATTGGTTGGTAGTTGATAATATTTTGGATTTCCTTTATAATAGGCTTGTTTAGCATATTTTACTAATCCAACAACTGACATTGGTTTTGATAATTCAGGTATTTCGTTTATGGCTTCCTCAAGCTTGTCCATTCGTTTTAAGGTAGCTAACTTCATTATACCTTTTTTACGTTTACTATCTATCATGAATTCCACGGGCATTATTCCGTCAAACTCTTTTTCAAAAAAGCGAATATCTCTAAAGAAATCAGTATTTTTTGGCATATCTTCTATTAAGCTACCAGTGACTTTTATTTGAAAAATACCGATCATACTTGCTATTAGGAGCGCTAAGGATCCAACATAAATTGTTATTCGCTTGTGTTTTACCATGTTTACCATCCAATTTACAAAGCCATCAATCCATTTTTTATTTAAATGATTTAAATGTTTTTGCTTTGGTAATGGCATAAAACTATATATGATAGGAATTAAGAGTAGTGAGAGAATAAAAATGGAAAGGATGCTTAATGACGCAACAGTTCCGAATTCACTCAATAAATCACTCTTTGTTAAAATGAAAGTAGCAAATCCAGCTGCTGTGGTAACATTAGTCATTAATGTTGCATTACCAATTTTTGTGATAACGCGTTGTAGTGACTTTGCTTGATTACCGTGTTTTTTTACTTCTGACTGGTATTTGTTTATTAAAAACACACAGTTAGGAATTCCTATAACAATAATTAATGGTGGTATTATCGCTGTCAATACGGTAATTTCATATTGCAAGAACCCTAAAAGACCAAAGGTCCACATTACTCCAATAACTACAGTGAAAAGTGAGATAAATGTAGCTCTGAATGATCTGAAAAATAAAAAGAAAATAAAACCTGTAACGAGAAGCGCTGCAAGAATGAAAGAAGAAATTTCACTTATTATGGTATTGGAGTTTAGTGTTCTGATATATGGCATCCCCGAAACACGAACTCTTAAGTTGTACTCCTTGTTAAAGGCTTCTATTTTTGGAATTATAAATTGTTCAATTAGTTTTTTACGCTCAGGTTTGTTAATGATGTCTTTTTTTAAGTAAACGGCTGTCCTGAAAGTGTTTGACTCTGCGTTGAATAAAAATTTATTATAAAAGGGAAGGTTGTAGTATAGTTTTGTTTTTAATTTGTCTAGTTCAGCTTGTGTGTTTATTGGCTTTTCTACCAGTGGTTTTGTGTCAAATGCTTTTTTTTGCTCATTTTTTATGAGCGTTGGAATGTTTCCTACACCAATGACACTTGTGATGTTTTTATGTGTGTTTAACTGCTCAGCTAAAGCATTCCAAGCATTAAATTTTTCAGGGGTAAAAAACGAATCGTCCTGGATACCTAAAATGATTAAATTTCCTTCGTCACCAAAAGTATCTAAAAATTCAAAGTATTCTTTATTAACTTTATGATCATCAGGTAGTAAGTTTGCTTCAGTATATGTGAAGCGCATATGTTTAAACTGACTTGCTAATCCTATAGTGGCTATAGTTACAAGAATAAGAATAAGAATTCGATTCTTTAATATAATTCGAGCAATGGCAGCCCAAAAACCAACACTAAATAATTTTGTCATAATTAGGTTATAAAGTATAACAAAGGTAAAAAAATGTAATTATTTACCATTGTGTATAGGTATAAAAAAAACGGCAATTAAAGCCGTTTTTATATAGTAAGATTATTGAGGGGTGTTAAACCGTCATAATATCTTTTTCTTTTAATACGTAAATTTCATCAATCTTTTTTACGGCTTCATCTGTTATTGATTGAATTGATGCTTCAGCATTCTCTTTCATGTCATCAGAAGCGTCATCTATTTTTTTAATTTCGTTATTTGCATCCTTTCTGTTGTTTCTAACAACAACTTTTGCATCTTCAGCTTCACCTTTGGCTTGTTTTGCTAATTCACGTCTTCTTTCTTCAGTAGGAGCAGGTACATTTATAATGATGGTTTCACCGTTATTCATCGGGTTGAAGCCAAGATTAGCATTCATAATTGCTTTTTCAATTTCTTGCAATAAGTTTTTTTCCCAAGGTTGCACGGTAATCGTTCTTGCGTCAGGTGTGTTTACGTTGGCTACTTGTGACAAGATAGTTGCAGAACCATAATAATCAACCTTAACACTGCTTAGCATTGCTGGAGATGCTTTCCCAGCCCTGATAATACGTAGTTGTTTTTCTAAATGCAAAATTGCATTATCCATTCCTTCTTTTGCGCTGTCTATAATAAAATTAATCTCTTCCATAAAGTTAATATTTTATCCCGTCGATGGGTTTGGTTAGTCAAGGTTTTACCTTGAACAAAAATATTTATTTACCGTAAGTTTATATAACTAGGGTGATTATTTGTACTAGTTCAATAATTAAAGTAACTAATAATTAGTTGTTTACTTTAGTTCCAATTTCTTCTCCGGAAACTACCTTTAATAAATTTCCTCGAGTATTCATATCAAACACTACAATTGGCAGGTTGTTTTCCTGGCTTAAAGTAAAGGCGGTCATGTCCATTACCTTTAATCCTTTTTTAATTACATCATCAAATGTAATGAAATCGTACTTCTTTGCTTCTGGGTTTTTCTCAGGATCTTCATTGTAGATACCATCTACTCTAGTTCCTTTTAAAATTACATCAGCATTTATTTCTATAGCACGTAATACAGCTGCAGAATCTGTTGTAAAATACGGATTTCCTGTACCGGAACCAAAAATTACAACTCTTCCTTTTTCCAGATGTCTTGTTGCTCGCCTTTTAATGTAAGGTTCTGCGATTGCTTCAATTTTTATTGCAGTTTGTAGTCTAGTTTGGATATCAGCATCTTCAAGTGCACTTTGTAAGGCTAAACCATTTATTACCGTTGCTAACATGCCCATGTAGTCTCCTTGAACACGATCCATTCCGTTACTTGCTCCTGCAACACCTCTGAAGATGTTACCCCCACCAATAACAATAGCTACTTCTACACCTTTTTCTACTAATTCTTTTATATCCTGAGCGTATTCTGCTAATCTTTTTGGATCAATACCATATTGGCGTTCACCCATTAAGGCTTCTCCTGATAATTTTAAAAGTATTCTTTTGTAGTGCATAGTTGTGAATGATTTGTGCAAATATACATTTGAATTCCTTTTTTTTCAATAATTATGATGATTAATTAAGTGAAATGGCCTTATTAATCTCGTTAGTGGGTTTAATTACTCGAGGCTTTCTTTGGGTTGGAAATTTTATTGTTAATTCATACCTCGTGTGCTTGTGCCGATAGTATTGATTTGTTTTTTTTGCTTTCTTGTTATTATTGTATAAAAAAAAGCTTCTCATTTTTGAGAAGCTTTAATGTATTTTGAATTATAAAAGTACTTATGTTAAAGATACTCTTTCAAAAGCAGTAACTGAAACATCACCGTATGTTTTCACATATTCAGCAACGTTTTGTTTAGCTTCCTTAATAAATTCTTGATCTAATAAACATTGCTCTTGGTCAAGAGTAGTGTTGTCAGAGATAAAACGTTCCATTTTTCCTGGAAGAATTTTGTCCCATATTTTTTCTGGTTTACCTTCAGCAGCTAATTGAGCTTTAGCATCAACTTCTGCTTGAGCAATAACATCTGCATTTAATTGAGCCATGGAAATAAATTGAGGTACGTTTTTAAGTGTTTTACCTAAACGTCCTAATTCAATGTTTTCTTTTTCAATAACTGCAATTCTAGCTTCAGTTTCAGATGCTACAAATTCAGGAGTAAAATCTTTATAAGATAAAGTGCTTGCTCCCATTGCGGCAGCTTGCATAGCTAAATCCTTACCTAATACAGCAGCATTATCCACAGCAGCAGATAAACCTACGATAGAAGCGATTTTGTTTCCAACATGAATGTATGATCCAACGAAAGGAGCACTTAATTTCTTGTATCCTCCGATTTCAATTTTCTCACCAATTACTCCAGTTTGTTCTATTAGCTTTTCAGCAATAGTAATACCATTGTAGTCAGCAGCTAAAAACTCTTCTTTTGTATCGTAGCTTAATGCTAAGTTAGCGAAGTCTTTTGCTAATTTTACGAAATCATCATTCATTGCAACGAAATCAGTTTCGCAATTTAAACAAACAACTGCACCAGCAGTTGCGTCGTCATTTACTACAGCAA